>OHFA01000809.1_pt1 | contig 15355 bp, 18 predicted proteins | sample 1567501 | NCBI WGS metagenome assembly OHFA01 (sample SAMEA3879593, study PRJEB24766) | human gut metagenome | biome: human-associated habitat; feature: feces | place: USA | collected 1985/1987 | reverse complement strand
TTACCGCCATACTTTCCCCGTCTGCGGTTACTTGCAAATGTCCATACGCCACACCCTCTTTATAGAACGGGGCTTTGTCCTCGTTCATATCCTGGCCGTTGTATAAGCGGTCTTTATTTACGGAATTGTAAAAAAATCCTCTTACTGCCATTTGCTTTTCCTCTCCTTTCCTAATTGTCCCAATTTATGGTTGTGGGTAGGGCATCCCCAAAAGTAGGAACAACATACATTCCGCCGTATTCGTAAACCTCGCAAAGTTCCGTAATGCGTAAATTTAATACCTTGTTCCACTTCGCCTTTTCTACTGTCACAATGTCCCCTAAATCGTAATCCGTGCCATAGATAAAATTAACCTCGGCTTCCACTTCGGCTTCTATGTTCTCAATCACGGCGTTTTCCGCTTTGTACTGCTCCCCCCGGATGCGTAACGCTTCCAGGTATTCTGCATTGGTCGAAAAATCATCTTTGTTTATGTCTTTGGCATCCAAAAACTCTTCCCGTAAATCAAACCCCGTTCCGCCGCCTACCGTTACATAAATACGGTCCGCACCGTCCCCGGCCCCACCTACAACAATCTTTGTTTTGGCGGTTTCGTCTGAATAGGTATGTTTTGCACGGTTTAGGTTGTTGTAACTCTCTGAAAAGATTACACGGGGCTTTGTGCCTTGCTTCTTGGTTCTGTCTATGCCTTTATATGTTTCAAAGGTCATTTTCTTACCCTTAAAATCCGGCACTACCCTAAAGCCCAATTCACAATACCGGGCAATCTTAGAAAGATAGGTTAATACATTCTTATAGGTTGCCTGGAATGTTATTTTGGTTGCATCCCCTATTCCTGGGGCTACTTCTAATAACGGTACTGCTGCCATGCGGTTAATCATATAACGCATAGCATCTTCACACGTTCCGTTAAATGTAAACATGGGGCCTGTCAATCTGTCATTGAAATATATAGGCAGAAAATAGCCGTTTCGCACAACCTCATTTACAAGTGTGCTTTCCTCTTCTGTCTGGTCCCCACGGATAACGGCGGCTTCATCTTTGCCCTTTGGTCTTATTACGTTACCCGGCTGCAAAAGTCTTATGTTTTTTTTTGTTGCCGGGGCGTGTAACTCAAACGTGCCGCACTCGTAATATTTTCTATGCCATTGTAAGGATGTATGGTTTTCAATCGTCCCCAGGCGGTACAAATTGCGGTCATATATAATAATTTCCATGCTCTTACACCCCCAAATATGAAATGCGGTAATATACGGACACGGATAAATAGTTAATGCCGCTTTCTGCATTGTATGTAATGGTGTTTGTGCCGTCCTGCAACTGTATAAAATCCCCGTCCTCGTCCAAATACTGATTTATGATTGTTCCGTACATAGAAACAACCGTTTCCCAATCAATCATTCCGTAACGGTCCTTGTGTTCCTCAATTTCTGCCTGGCTCACACCGTCCAAAAGGTATATATTTTTCTTTCCGGTGTGCGTGAAAATAACCACATATTGACCGCTTTGCAATTCAAAATCATTTCCGGCATAACCGACTTTTATATATTTCCCGCTCTCTGAATGGTAAATAGCCGGATTTTTTACAATGCCGTCCGCTCTGAATATTGCAGTTATTCCGATATTGTCCGCACCGTTGTTATTTTCAATTTCCTTTACCAACTCGGCTTCCCGGTGTCCAAATTCCACGCCGTTAATATCAAACCCGTTTTCAAAGTACCAATCTGATACCCAACTTGCCATTACCACTTCCACATCTGACAGGTCCTTAAAATACGGGTCGGTGCAAATAAGGCTAATTGTATAATCCCTTACAACGCCCGTTGTTGCCCCTGGTGTCACGCTTTCCACTCTGTAAGTGATTATTTTTATATCCCCGTCCTCGCTATATTCAAGCGTTCCGGTTCTACCCTTTGGAAACACTCTATACAGTAATTCCCGGTTCTTTCTGTAATCTCCGTCAATCTCTGCGGTTATTACAATGTTTCTTTCCTTTGCCGTGCTTCCCTGGTATGTGCTGCCGTCTGTTGTGGTGTTTTCTGATGTGGTAACATTGCAATCATAACCATATATTCCGTCAAGCCCTAATAGGTGGAATGGGTTATTATCCCAATCCCACCTAAAGGCAATAGAAACATTTTTATCATTTGTACAAGTAACTGTAATATCTGCCATAATTTACCCCCTCTGCATTGCAATAACCATTGCACGGGTCTGTATTCTCGTTTGTCTTGCTACTTCATAAGGGGATAAGGCTTTAGGACTTGTAATATTGATTTCCTGGTGGAAACCTCTATTGTTGCCCTTTAGGTTGTCTGCTGCCGTGTTTACCGCTGAACCCGTAAGCGGTGTTACAACTGCCTTTCCGTTTACCATGCTTAAAAGTTCCGGTCCGGCTTCTGCTACCATTGCCGTACCCTCTCTTAATACACCGCCTTTTGCAAGTCTCGGAAGTGAAAGCGTATCAATTTTTGAAAGCGAAACGCCCGGTATCTCATTGATAATTCCAATTACTCCGTTAATCATTCCGATAAACTTATTTACAACGCCCTCTATTGTTGATAAGCAACTGTTGATTGCTGATTTAAAAGCATCCCCAACCGCTGAACCGATAGCCACACCAACATTTACGAAACAACCTTTAATTTTCTCCCATAAATCAGAGAAAAAAGAAGTTACATTGGCAAATGCGTTTTTTATGTTTGTCCATGCGTTATCAAACTGTGTTTTAAACCATGCCGGAACGGATGCAAGGGCGGTTTTTATCTCCGTCCACCTTGCCCCAAACCATGAACCAATTGCAGCGAATACGTTTGTTACATTCGTATAGGCATTTGTAAACATGGTAAGAAACCACGTTGCCACGGTCGCAAGGGCGGTTTTTATGTCGTTCCACCTGGCGGCGAACCATGAACCGATTGCAGAAAAAATTGTGGTTATTGCGTTCCATGCTTCCGTAAATCGGTCACTGAACCACTGACCCACGCCCTGGAATACGGCAACAATGCTATTCCAAATATTGGTAAATAATGTTTTTACATTTACGCCGAACCCCTCTAAAAATCCGATTATGAAATTTATAACCGCCTGGATGATGTTTTTTACAAACGATATTGCACTATTAAACGCACCTTGCAGATACGAAAAGAAACCGTCAAAATCTCCATGTAATAACGCTATAATGGCATTTATGATATTGGTAACAAAATCAATCACATTTTGGATTGCTGCAATTATCGGTGCTGCTGCATTGATAACCCCATTTACAATACTTGCTATGTATGTAAGAACAAATTCAAATACGGGTTTTAATGCAGCCATGAGGTTAATAAACGCTTGCTTTAGGCTCTCCAAAAGCGGTTGTATGGTTGTCCACATCTGCGAAAAGGCATCCTTTACCTTTCCTATGGTCCCGTCCACTTTCTCTTTAAATTCATCATTCGTTTTATATAAAGCAATGAACCCGGCGGCAAGTGCCGCTATAATAGCAATCACTATTCCAACCGGTCCCGTGAGTGCTGATAAAACACCACTCATTCCGCCTATTTTGCTTGTTAATCCCGTTACGGTTTTTATTACCCCGGATATTCCCGTTGACATTTTCCCAAATATGATTAAAGCCGGGCCGATAGCCGCAACAATCATTCCGATTTTTACAATCATCTGCTTTGTGTTGTCGTCCAGGTTTTTAAACCATGTTGTAAACTCTTTTACCTTATTCACAACCTTATCAATTGTTGGCTGCAATGTGGTTAAAATGGAACTTCCCAGGTCTGCCCCGGCAAGTTTCAAATTGTTCATTGCTACGGCTGCATCATCCCACGGGTCTAATGTGGTTTCAAATGTGTCACTTACCACATCCCCATAGTCTGATAAAGCACCGCTTAAATCGTCTACGGATAAACGCCCCTCACGGATTGCCTGGGTCATTTCCGCCGCACCTTTCTTTCCGAAAAGGTCGGATGCAATGGTTAAGGCTTCCGTTTCTGTCTTTGCGTTTTTAATGCTATCTATTGTTTCGGTCAATGCTTCGTCTGCACTCTTGCCGTCTGCCGTTGCGTTCTGAACCGCTTTTTTCATTCCGGCAAGTGCGGTTGAAACATCAACGCCGCTTGCTTCCATTTGTGCAAGCAAATTAACGGATGATGTTAAATCAAGCCCCATTTCTTTAAGGCTTGCACCGTTGGTTGTAAGTGCGGTTTCCAATGTTTCCATTGAAATACCCGTGTCCTGGCCCGCTTTTGTCATAAGCCCCAACACATTTTTTGTCTGTGAAGCATCAACGCCGAATTTTGTCATAATACTGTCCACGCTATCAATAGCCGTGTTTAAATCCGTTCCGTTGATGTTTGCAAATTTAATAAATTCTTTTGAAAGATTTTCTAACTCTGTCCCGGTTGCCCCGAACCTTGTATTTACTTCTCCAACCGCTACGCCCACATCATCCATTGTAGTTGGCATATCTGAAAATACATTGTCCGCTACTGTCGTAAGGCTTTCCAGGGCTTCCCCGGTTGCTCCCGTCTTGGTAATAATGGTGTCATAGCCGTTATCTAATTCCATAGATGCAGCAACCCCGGCTGCTCCTAATGCGGTTATTCCGGCCGTTACGGGCATCATCTTTTCCCCGGCTTTGGTTGCCTTATCCCCTACCGTTCCAAAAGCATTCCCCACCTTTGCAAGCGTTGAATTACTCGCCTTTGCTTGCTCTTCCAGGTTTTTAAGTTCTGCTTCCGTTGCGATTACTTCACGTTTGATTGCCCGGTACTGCTCCTCGGATGCTTCGCCGTTTTTAAACTGCTGCTCCACCTGGGCTTCTGCCGTTTTTAATACATCTAATTTATCTTTGGTTTCGCCTACTGCCTTTGTAAGCAACTGTTGTTTCTGTGCTAAAAGTTCGGTATTCTTGGGGTCTAATTTCAAGCCCTTTTCAACCTCTTTTAACTCATTCTTGGTACTTTTGAGGTCCCCGTTTACACCCTTTAAGGCATTTTGCAACTTGGTTGTATCTCCGCCAATCTCAATAGTAATACCCTTAATGTTGTTAGCCACTTGATTTTCCCCCTTTCTTTCCAAATCTTTCTCTTAATCCCTCACGGTCCGGTTTTGTCTGCTCCATACGGAAGCAATCTTTTAAATATTTCCGTCCCTCTTCAGTCTGTGAATTTTCAAAAATCATTGCTTCCCGTAAGAAGAAAAGGTAAATATCTATTTCCATTTCCTGGACTTCGTAAATATTGATATGGCAATAGTCCATAACCAATTTTTCCGGGCGTGTAAGGATTGTATACGGGATTTCGCCCTTTTTATCCTGGCGTGGATAATAGGGCATTTTTAGTTTGGGTTTGCTTTTAATTCATCCACAAACTCCATGTATGCGTTAAGGATTGCCGTACACTCTTCAATGTCGTAACTCTCTACCTCTTCGGCTGAAACTTTCACATTTCCCATATTGTTGTTTAATACTGCTGCCACAAGGTTATAAATGGTTGATGTATCGGCATCCTCGCCCGTTCCGTTGGCTTCCACATCCTTTATTGCTTCAAAAACGCCCTTTTGCGGCATACGGACAATAATTTTTTTGCCCTTTTCAACCACATTTCCGTTTTCATCCTTTTTATCTTTCAGAGTAAACGGCCAAAAGGTACGTTTAATTTTGTTCATGTTAAATTCTTTTACTGCCATGTTGTGTTCCTCTCTCTCATGCAATAAGGCGGCTCGATTTTTCAACCGGCCGCCCGTTCTTATCGTTGGCCCGTGTTTTGGCTACTCTGTTTTGTCAATATCCTCTGTGTAAAGGATTAAAGTACCCTCTTTGTCCATAGGCTGTGCTTTAAATTCTGCATCAATAACGGTTTCGCTATCCTTTGCAAAGGCAATCGTAAAACCGGCCTGGTTATTACCAACAATCGTTACACGGATATTTCCGTCCTGGGTATCTTTATGGACAAATCGCAAAAGGTATTTCTTACCCGTTGCGTTTCCGATACCGCCAATTTTGACCGTTCTAATTCCCTTTGCCTTATCTTCTGTCACTCTTGCGGTCTGACATAACTTTTCAAGCGTTGTTCCGCACCATGTCATAATTCCGCTTTTAAGGGTGGCTTCCTCTTCCGTAATAATTACTTTGGAAACTTTACCCATATCGTCTTTTGCTTCGTAAAACTCCGGTGCATACTCAATTTCCGCACCGCCCTTAATATGCCCCAGGCGGTTATCTTCTGTTTCAATCACCGCATCATCCGGGATTGCTTCGTTTGTTCCCTGGAAGTCTGTACAATACAAATCTCCGCTACCTAAAACAATGCTTTCTTTGTCCATTCTTATTTCCTCGCTTTCCTCAATAATCCCGTGACTTCGTAGGCCGTTTGAAAACATTCCTCACTATCCACATAAGCCACAAATTTAACATAGTCCACATCATGTAAAACCTCGTTTTCAATCCGTGTTCTGATTTCTTCCGCCGCTTCATCATCTGCAACGGTGTAAAGTTCCAATTGCCAATCATCCGCCATTAGATTATTTGGTCTACTATCCGCCCCGGCGGTTGCTTCCCGTGGCAAAAGGTAAACCATGTAAGGTAATGGCGGCACGGGGTTTTCTAAAGTCCCCTCAAAGGCGTTTTTTGTTATGGGTAGTCCCAGGCTTTCCGCCCTCTCTGTTAATACTGCTGCCGTTGCCATTTTTACCCCCTTAATTTGCTTTCAATCTTTCCGGTTACCATTTCGCCCAATTGTTCATTGACCGGGGCAATGTGGCTAAATGCCTTTACACGGCCCCCTTTTCTGCTTTGGTGTCCGTTTTCCAAAAGGTGGGTTAATTGGTAATGCTTCTTGTTATAAACGCTATATCCATTTAACCCGGTAACTACACTTGTCCGGCTTCCTCGCTTGTCAACCGCCCAATCTTTTGTGTATGCTCCGGTTCTTTCCTGGTACGGTCCGCCTTTTTTTAACATTTCTGCGGCTTCTTTTGCCGTTTCCTGGAAACTGTCATTTGCTGCGTTTATCACTTCCGCATTGAAATTTTCCAATTCTTTTTTTATTTCTTCGTCCAGGCTATCAAGTGAAACTTTCAACCTTTCCCCACCCTTTCCGCAATATACAACTCTGTTTTCCCGTTGCTCTTCGGTCCGTAGGTTCTATATACTGCATAACGCTTTCCGTCTATGGAAACTTCCGTTTGCCCGTCATATTCAAAGTCCCAAACTTCCAATTGTGATGTTGCTTTATAACCCAATTGCCCGGCGGCTGCGAACTCGTCACGCCCCACCGGGTTAATTGATGCTATTACTTCCGTTTCCTGGTATTCTGTTTGGTTCTTTTTAATCAATAGTTTTATTGGCTTCTCTATGATACCCACCGCCTTTTATCTTGGTACACATTGCATTATAGGATGCAAGTAACTGTGTCTGATTATCCGGGCTTCCAAAATTAGCGTGACAATATAACAAAACGGCTTCAATGATTAAGGGGTCTTTTATGTCTGCTTCATCCAAATAGGAACTATGCACACCGATACGTTTTAAGTCTGCAAGGGCAACTTCTACAAGCTGCCCCACATCTTCATCTAACATATCACTTGATGTTTTTCTAATTCTCAATTTGGCTTTCGCAATCAATTGTTCCTTTGTCATGCTTTAGCCGCCTTTCTCTTACGCTGCCGGGTTCTTTACACGGATAAATCCGTTTCTTGCAACGACATTTCCGCCCATGAATACGCAACCCTTGTAGCAAATCTGGCCGGACTTAAACTTGTAATCCGTAGATTTTGCCGTTTCAATATCAGAGAATACGGCAACCTCGTAATTGGATAACGGACCGTAAGCCATACAATAAGCATCTTTTGTTCCGCCAATTTCTGCACAAGCGGAGTTGATGATATAAGGCACTTCGTCAATTGTTCCGGTATTGCCATGGTTTACGATTGTATAAACCTTTCTGCCCTGTTTATCTCTTAACTTGGCAAACTTCTTTAAGTCTTTCTTACTAAGGATTAACACGGCTACATCCTCTACCTCTTCATCCCCACCGTAGGAATAAATAATCTCGTCCAGGGTATCATCTGCAACGGCGGTAATGGTTGTAATGTCCGTGTTGCGGTCAATAATATCATCACTTTCGCTTGCCGGATTATAGAAAATTCCCTTGAATTTTCCGCTTGTGCCGTCCCCTACCAAAATCTGACGAGATGCGTAACGGCGGATTGCTCTTGTAATGCTATCTTCAATAACGCCGTCATAATCTGCATCCGTTAATTTCTGCATTTCTTCCGGCTCTTCGGCGTATGCTGTGATTTTCTCTCTTGCAATCTCTGCGTAACCAAATTCCGGTTCAGATGTGTTGTAATCTGCTCCCTCTGCGGTGCTTCCGGCCCCGTCCCCGTATGACTTCACATAAGGACGGCTATATGTTTCGCCGCCTACAAGCGGAATAGTTGTAACACGGTCAATAAGGGATGATACGTTGTTAAATGTCGGTGCAATGTCCGGGCTTGTATGGTGTGGCATAACAACGCCCGTTGTGGTGGAAAGTGCCGCCATAGGTTTAGCAATCTTCTTTGCGTTGTATGTGGTCTTTGCTCCGGCTTTTAATGCCTTACCGCTCTTTGTTCTTGCCTGGTCTTTGACCTCTGCACCCTCTCCGGCGTTTCCGTCCGGTCCTTCGCCCTCTCCGGCTGCTGCCTGGGCTGCCCTTGCAAGTTCCTCACGGGCTTTAATCTCGTCCAGGATTTCCCCAATGGTCCTTGCTTCGTCCATGAGGGCGGTTAATTCCTCGCCGCTCTTGTCCTGGGCTTCTTTACCCACGGTAACAAGGCGTGCTTTTAACTCTTTCTTGCTCATTTTCATTAACTGTTCTCTGTTCATGCTGCTTTCCTCTCTTTCTTACTCCATGTGTTGAATTGTTAATGCTGCAATTTTGCTTCTGATTTCTTTTTCTTTGGCTGCTGCCTGGTCCTTGGTATCGTCCGGCGGATTTCCCCCGGCTAATGCTTCCGGCGTGTTCTTGCAATATAATTTCGTGTAGTCCTGGACTGCTGCAACGGCGGTATTTTCTTCTCCCACCGACACGTTAAAGTATTTTGCGGCTTCCTCGCCGCTCAACCATGTTTCCGCTTCCATTAACTCTTTTATCTGCTCGATTGTTACGCCCTCTGCTAAATGTTCCTCGTAGATGCTCCAAATTCCGGCTTCTATGGCTTCCAATGTGTCCGCCATTTTGCGTAATTCGTTAGCGTTGCCCTCGCAATCGCACCACGGCTTATGTATCATCAAATAGGCGTTCTTTGGAATTGTTGGTTTGTCACTATCCACAAACGGAAAAAGTGATGCTATCGAACCGGCCAGGGCATCCACAAAACAATGTTTCTTTCCCTGGTAGCGTTTAAGCATATTGTAAATAGCAATTCCGGCAAATACCGAACCGCCGCCGCTATTGATGTAAATGTTTAAATCTCTGCCGTTTGCTTCTGCAAGGAAATTTTTGATTGCATCCGGGTATTGGTCCTCTTCTTGCCATGCTCCCCACCAATCCGAAACAATATCCCCGTAAAAATAAAGGTCCGCCGTTGTATCTGTGATGTTTTTAATCTCACAAAACGGCTTTACGGTTGCGGTCTTGGCATTTTTGCACGCAATAAACTGTTTTATCTGTGGCATTTCCATTAACCCCCTTTCATAATCTGCATATAGGCACGGGCGGCCGCTTGCATTGCCCGTTTTTCTCTGTCATTTGCTCCGGTATCATCCGGCGGCTCGTTCTGCTGCCCTACCTGGTACAATGATTGGTCCCCAACCTTGACATAGTTTAGAGATACCAACCTTTGGTCCCCGTCCTCTACCGGGCCGTAATACATAAGTTCTCTGTATTCGTTAATTGTCAACGCTCCACGGTCAAACATTCCGCCGCCTATGGTTTCCCTTGTCTGCAATGTGGCATACTGTAAAAGGTTTGCCACAAAATCAATGCGGTTTCCGTAACCAATTTCACGGGGCGTTAAGAGTTTAAATGTAAACTCATAGGACAATTGCACGCTGATAGGTTCAATTACATTCTCGTAAAATGAAATAAACTCGGTATCGTTTAGCGTGGAAGTCAATATTTTGTCATTCACGCCGTAATAACGATATATGTTATCCCGTAAGAATGTAATTTGGTTTGTCGGTATGCTCGGCGTTCTCTGTGAGATTTCTTTAAACTCCACCGTGTTATCAATTGCGGCAATTCCCCCGGCGTTGTCCTTGTTCATATAGGCATCCTGGAAATTCCGGGCTATTTCTTTCAATTCTTCATCATCTGCGATATTGTTATATTTCAAATACCCGGCTAAAGAATTTGAACGGTTTACAATGTTCTTTATGGTTTCCCCGGATGTTTCTATGAGGTCCAGGCTTCTTTTTAACTCCATATCCGGCGTTGTTCCCAGGAAACGGCGTTTATTATATCTCGCCTTAACATGGATTACATTTTGGTATGGCACGGTGTACGTTTTTCCGTCATAATCCCAACGGAAGCGGAAAAGGATGTTATTTTTATCATCCTCAAAAATCCTGTATGATGTTGTGGTAATCGGTTGGATGCTCTCAACCCTGGTAAAATCCTTGTTCCAAAAAATCACGGAAAAGGAATTGGATGTATAAACCAAATCAACGGCAATACGGTATAAAAAATCATAGGTTGACATTTCCGGGCATGGGCGTAAAGATAAAAGCCTTGCAAGGTAATCATTTTTAATTACCATGCCTTTTTCATCCTTACGGATTACCTGGGGTTTCAACTTGCCAACATTCTTTCCGATTGCATCCGCAATTGCTCCCACAATGTCATTATCCCGTAATGTTCCCGTTGGCTCATACTCTCCACGGCTCAATAGTAGGGGTCTGTACTTTGCCCGGAATGAATTTAATACATTTGCGATAATTCCCGTTTTCTTCTCCCCCTTTCTTCAAAAATAGGGCCAGTTTTCCCACACCAACATTCTATAATGTTTCGTGTTGAAATTCTGACCCACTTTAATACTGCTGCCGCAACGCATTTTCCCTTGCATCTATGCGGTTTCTTTGCTTATATTCAATAATTTCTTGCCTATCTCATTGTGGTACTTGGAAACCATTGTGAGGGCATCAAACACACTCATAGCCCCGTCTATCCTCATACGCTTTTCAATTTTTACGGGTTTCATTCTGCTATCGTTTAGGTTAATATCCACCGCCACGTTAAGGAAATGTGCCGCCAACATGGAATTGTCCCCAAAATCAAAAAGCCCGTCTTTTAAATTCCCCTCAAACTCATGTAATATAGGTGTGAGGTTCGTTCCCTGGTATACATCATCCGTGTGAAACCCGGCGGTTTTCAAATCTTCCACAAGGTAATTTGCCGAATACCTATCATAGCCGATTTTTAGCGGTTTGATTTTATACACTTTCACAAGTTCGATAAACCAATTGTAAACATCCTTATAGTCCACCTGGTTTTCCCCGGATATGAACAAAAAGCCCCGGTCCCTATATATGTTGTACGGCGTGTTGTCCTCGTTAATTGCCACTTCGTACCGCTTTTGTGGCATATAAAACCGTGTGAATATATGGTTTATTCCGTCCCGGTTTATTACAATGCTTGCTGCGGTTAAATCCGTGGTTCTTGATAGGTCGATACCACCCACGCAATAGCACCCTTTAAAATCTTCCAGGGATAACGGCTTTTCTTCATGTACGCATTTCATAACATCCCAATAATCCAACCATGCCACGGCTGAATTTTGTTTGATGTTACAAAACTTTGTCATAAACTCAACTTTTTTTGAGATTGAATTTCTTGCAATCTCTATTTGCTCCAAATAGTATTCCACCGATACAGACACGCCCAAATTTGGATTGCTCTTCTTTAATTCCTCTATGCTATCCCATTTCTCTATATCGTCTATCATGTAAATAAAAGGCAAAAGCCGTTTTTCTCTGCTATTGCCCTTTAGAAATGCCGTTGCCCTTTTAAATAATTCATCAAAAATTCCGTCATTCACATATCCGGCGGTTGCTATGGATATTATTAACGGCTGCTTTCTCGCTCCCAGGGCGGAAGTCATAACCTCGTATTGCTTCAATCCCTGGTCTCCCGGCCACGCTTCCATTTCGTCATTGACTACCAATTGAGGGTTGAAACCGTCCGATTTCTTAGAGTTGAAAGCAATCTTTTTTACGCTTGTATTGAAAGCCTTTATGTAAATATCACTCCGGCGTTTTTTTGTGATACTGTCTAATTCATCATCTGATTGCACAATCTGATAAAAGGCATCATACACCAAATCCGCCTGGTCTAACTTCGGTGCAAGGAAATAAACCTTTGCCCCATATTCCCCGTCTACGTATGTCATGTATGCGGCTATTGCTGCGGCAAAAAGTGTTTTACCGTTCTTACGGGCAACAATTATAAAAACCTCTCTAAACTGCCTATACCCGGTTGTTTTGTCCATAATGCCAAATATGGCGGACACAATAGCCTTTTGCCACAATTCCAGGTGTAAAAGGTCGCTCCGTCCCTCTGAATGGTGGCAAAAATTTTCTATGAATTTTATAGCCTTGTTCGCTTTTTTCTCGTTAAATTCCCACTCGCCATTTAATAGCCCGGTTGTCAAAATTTCAAAACACAACCGCACCCATACACCCACAATTACTTCTTTTTTTTGGATTGCTTCATGGTATTTAAAAATCCAATTATCCATTAACTATTCATCCCGTAACGCCGCCAAACGGTCCACTTTTTCTTTTTCTTTTGGCGGTAAATACTCAATGAGTGAGTGGATAATTGCGGTATATTGGCGTGAATATTTCTCGTAAATTTGGGTTGAGGGGTGGGCTTTTACAAATTTCTGTGATGCGTTCACGGTTTCCGTTGTAAGGCCCTCTTTTTTCAATTCTTCTTTCGCCTGGAAACAAGCCACTTTTAAAAACGCCGCTTCCTCAATCAGTGAATTTATAAGGGTTTTCTTGTTTTCATCATCAACCCCAACGAACATTTTTTCTAAAAACTCTATCTCTTTTTTAATCCTCGCATTTGTTAATTTGTTCGGTCTTTTTTTCTTATTTTCTGTTAAATCATTCTTGCTTTCTGCCATAAATATACCCCCCTCATATGCGTGCGACCTTGCGGAGTTTTTTTGAGGTAACTCCCTCGGTTCTTTTACCCGGTGTCAAATTCTGTACCCCGGGGGTGTGGTCTGATTTATTATTTTCTTTCGGCGGTAATAAATTTCCGTTTGCATCATACTGATAACGCATTGGTGTATGTACTGCCTTGTGTTCTTTGTTGTGGCAATCCTCACAAACATATTCCAGGTTGTCCAGGTTCAATGTGATGTTTGGATTGCTGATATTGCCCGGCGTAATATATTCTTTGTGATGCACAATGTAACCCGGCTTATATATTCCTCTCGCCTTGCACCGCTCACACAATCCGTTGCTCCTGGTTATTACTTGCTGCCTTGCTCTCTTCCATGCGGCGGACTTATAAAAGCCCTTTGCATATTCTTTCACGGTCCCACCGCCCTTTCTGTAAATGGTTTATGGGTTATGTGTATTGCTACCCCATAACCCAATTATAAATTCTTTTGCCTTGCTATTATGTCCCCGTTGTACTGCTGCATCCGGTATTCCTTTTAGTCCTGCTGCCTGGCAACATTCCTAGCCCCTCGGCAACTGCGGTTATAAATTCATTGCGGTAATCGTAGAATTGACGGCGGCCACACAAGGCGTCTGCTATGTACTCATAAGGCATATTATAAACAATGCTCTTATAAATCTTCTCCTGCATTTTCCGCCGTACCCGGACGCTTTCAATATTCCCACACGTACCACGCAAGGCATTGTCTATAACCTGGGCGGTCTGCAAATCAAAGGCACTTGCCTGGCCGTTCTTTATTCTCTTTTTTCTCTTCTCGTTGCCTTGTATGATACTACGGGCTATCGCTTTAATATCGGCGTCCAGTTTTACCAATCCTCTGCACCCCCCGTTACTCTTCATAGATTTTCTTGGAAGTCTCTGACCTCTCCACTTTTATGCTTTCTTTCGCCATTTTGGAAACCTTTGCTTTTACGCCCTGGCCTACGTCAATGGTTATTCCTTTCATGTGCTTTGCTTCTATGGCGTCCACCACGTTAAGCATGACCGTAACCACGTCCTGGTCTATGGGTCTTTCTGCGGTGCTTCCGAAAAGTTCCGTTATGCGGCTCTTTGCTTTTTGGACCCGCTCTTTGCTTTCTGCGTACTTCTTTGCGGCGTCACACTCACACTTGCACGTTACGGCTTCGTCCACATCTTCCTGGCTCCACCCGGTCAATGTATGAACCATTCCGGCTTGGCCGCAAAAACGGCAATATCCCGTTTGGCTCTCCACTCCGTCCGGCATTTCCCGGCCCTCTTCCTGCTCCATTTCCCTTAAATCCTCTTCCGGTATCTCATGGCCGCCGTCTGTCCGTTTTTTTGTCATGGCTTAATCTCCTTTCTTCTCCGCCCGTTTATAGGCTTCCATGGCAACGGTAAGCACCGCCGCCGATTGTTTAACCGTCAACTGCTGCCCCTTTACCAAAAGGGCCAGGTTTTGGTTTATGGTTTCTAATGTTTCCCCCAGGGAAATCCCTTTTAATGGCTTCCCGGTGGAAAGATTTACGATAGCCGTTATAATTGGCCTTTTAAATGTTCCGTCAACTGCTGCCATGTTGGCTTCCAGTGCGGCTTCTGCCTTTGTCGGTTCGTGTTTCTCGCAATTCCGGCAAGGCTCCCGGCTGAACATATGCCCCACCACTGGCACGCCGTCACAACGCCCGTTAATCCATGGGGCGTTTAAGCACTTGGAAAGCGGCATTTTGTCCGGGTCCTGCAAATAATCCATGATTTCCGCCTTTGCTTCGTCCGCTCCATAACACACTGCCGTTTTATAGCCCTGCTGCCGCAAGGCCGCGTAGAGGCTGCCGAACGCGCTCGTGCTATGGTTGCCAAGATGGACGAATTGGGATTCGGTAACTGTACCAACACCGGTGCTTGTGCCGCCGAATGTCCCAAAAACATTTCGTTGACGAACATCGCCCGTTTGAACCGCGAGTTCATTTGCGCTAAACTGAAAGACTAAAAAATCCTAAGTTCATATCTTGAAAACTATCCCGGAAATCCGGGATAGTTTTTTTATGCCCCTACCCGGAAGCTGCGGCATGTCGTCATCGAGATGACTGAAAGATTGTATTTCCCAAATAGCGAATTATTTCTATCTTTGTCATTACGAAGATAGGATGCGGTTCGGTATAACCAAATCGGAAATGAAACTTCCATTTGTATCTACACTCACCTTTCGCTATCTTTGTCACTAC
>OHFA01000761.1_pt1 | contig 16307 bp, 13 predicted proteins | sample 1567501 | NCBI WGS metagenome assembly OHFA01 (sample SAMEA3879593, study PRJEB24766) | human gut metagenome | biome: human-associated habitat; feature: feces | place: USA | collected 1985/1987 | reverse complement strand
CGCTACCTCCACCTTGGCAAGGTGGCGCTCTACCAGATGAGCTACGGCCGCATATCCATTGTGGCGTGCCGGGCATCACCCGGCGACGTCGATTATTATACCGCAAGCTTTGCCTGTTGTCAACTACAAATTTAAAATTTTTGTCGGGTTGTCTGCAATGTCGGTTTTTTTCCACACCACAGGTTTGAAAATATTGCAATCCAACTGGAAAGCCGATATAATAATAAGTGATAAACTGTCGCGCACTCGCAAGCGGCGTGTGTCTGCACACTGTGTTTTGTGCAGGGAGAGTTTGGGAATACACAAGTAAAAGGAGCAACCGCAATGTATCAAATCATCGAAAAGGTCGCGCTGAACCCCACCGTGGTCAAGATGTCGATCCAGGCGCCGTTGATTGCCAAAAAGGCACTGCCGGGCCAGTTCATCATCGTGCGCCCGTTTGAAGACAGCGAGCGCATCCCCCTGACTGTGGCCGGTTACGACCGGGAAAAGGGCACTGTAGATATCATTTTCCAGATCGTGGGCGGCACCACCATGGAGCTGAACCGGCTGAATGTCGGCGACTGCGTCCATGACTTTGTTGGCCCCCTGGGCCGCGCCACCGAGACCGAGGGCCTGAAAAAGGTCTGCGTAGTAGGCGGCGGCGTAGGCTGCGCCATTGCGCTGCCGGTGGCCCGTGCTCTGCATGAACAGGGCTGTGTAGTCCACAGCGTGATCGGCTTCCGCAACAAGGATCTTCTGATTCTGGAGGACGAGTTCCGTGCCTGCAGCGAGGAACTGCGGGTGATGACCGACGACGGCAGCTACGGCACCAAGGGTGTTGTGACCGCCGCCCTGGAGGATCTGGTGGCCGTCGGCAACCAGTACGATGAAGTGATCACCATCGGACCGCTGATCATGATGAAATTTGTGGTAAAGACCTGCCAGAAGCACGGTCTGAAGAGCGTCGTCTCCATGAACCCCATCATGATCGATGGCACCGGCATGTGCGGCGGCTGCCGCCTGACCGTGGGCGGACAGACCAAGTTTGCCTGCGTGGACGGCCCCGACTTCGACGGCGACCTCGTGGATTTCGACGAGGCAATGGCCCGCGGCACCATGTACCGCCCCTTTGAGGCCAAGGCCCGGGAAAAGGCCTGCAATCTGTTCAAGACTCAGGAGGGAATGTAAAATGGCTTTCAATATGGACCCCAAAAAGTGTCCTATGCCCACCCAGGACCCCAACGTCCGCAACAAGAATTTTGAGGAAGTGGCTCTGGGCTACACCGCCGAGATGGCCGTGAACGAGGCCAAGCGCTGCGTCCACTGCAGGAACAAGCCCTGCCAGACCGGCTGCCCCGTCGGCATCGACATCCCCGAGTTCATCGGCCATCTGGCCGAGGGTGACTTCGAAGCCGCCTATCAGGTCATCAATCGTTCCTCTTCCCTGCCCGCCGTCTGCGGCCGCGTCTGCCCGCAGGAGAGCCAGTGCGAGGGCAAGTGTACCCGCGGCATCAAGAACGAGCCCGTCGGCATTGGCCGTCTGGAGCGCTTCGTGGCCGACTGGCACCGTGAGAATGTCCACACTGCCCCCGTCGTGCCTGCGTCCAACGGCCACAAGGTCGCCATCATCGGCGCAGGCCCTGCCGGTCTGACCGCCGCAGGCGACCTTGCTAAGCTGGGCTATAAGGTCACGGTCTACGAGGCCCTCCATGTGGCCGGCGGCGTGCTGATGTACGGCATCCCCGAGTTCCGTCTGCCCAAGGCCATCGTCCAGCAGGAGATCGACGGCCTCAAGAAGATGGGCGTCGATTTCGAGTGCAACATGGTTATCGGCAAGGTGCTCACCATCGACGAGCTGATGGGTGAGTACGGTTATGAGGCCGTCTTCGTGGGTTCCGGTGCCGGCCTGCCCCGCTTCATGGGCATCCCGGGCGAGAGCCTGAAGGGCGTCTACTCCGCCAACGAGTTCCTCACCCGCTCCAACCTGATGAAGGCTTATCTGCCCGCCAGCAAGACCCCCATCCGCACCGGCAGGAAGGTCGCCGTCGTCGGCGGCGGCAACGTGGCAATGGACGCTGCCCGCAGCGCCCTGCGTCTGGGCGCTGAGACGGTCTACATCGTCTACCGCCGCGGCATGGCAGAGCTGCCTGCCCGTAAGGAAGAGGTCGAGCACGCCGAGGAAGAGGGCATTATCTTCAAGACCCTCTGCAACCCCGTGGAGATCCTGCCCGATGAGAACGGCTTCGTCAAGGCCATCACCTGCATCGAGATGGAGCTGGGTGAGCCGGATGCTTCCGGCCGCTGCCGCCCCATCGAGAAGAAGGGCAGCGAGTTCACGATGGACGTGGACACCGTCATCATGAGCCTGGGTACCAGCCCCAACCCCCTCATCCGCTCCACCACGCCGGGCCTCGAGACCAACAAGCACGGCTGCATCGTCACCGAGGGCGACGAGGGCAAGACCAGCCGCGAGGGCGTGTACGCCGGCGGTGACGCCGTCACCGGTGCCGCCACCGTCATCAAGGCCATGGGCGCCGGCAAGGCTGCCGCCAAGGCCATCGACGAGTACATCCAGAACAAGTAAACGATACAGATAGCAAAAGCAGGTCATCCCGCCGGGATGGCCTGCTTTTTGTTATCGGTAAAGATTTGCCGCCTCCGCGTTTTCCAGCGTCAGCAAGCGTATCTTCTTGTCGATGCCGCCCGCGTAGCCGGTCAGGCTGCCGTCGCTGCCCACCACCCGATGGCAGGGTACGATGATGGAAACAGGGTTATGCCCCACCGCGCCGCCCACAGCCTGCGCGGAGACGCGCTTTCTGCCGTTTATCTCCGCCAGCTGTTTTGCCAGTGCGCCGTAGGTCGTGGTCTGTCCGTAGGGGATCTGCAGCAGCAGCGCCCACACCGCCTGTCGGAAATCGGAGCCGATAAGATGGAGTTTCGGAGTAAAGTCCGGCTCCCGGCCTGAAAAATAGACGTCCATCCAGCGGCAGGCGTCTCCCAGCACCGGTGTTGTCCCCTCTTCATGCTCTGGAGGAAGCTTCGCCGCAAAATACTTCTGTGCCTCGAACCATACTCCAGTCATCCCTTCTTCGTCCGCTGCCAGCAGTATCTTTCCCAGCGGCGAATCGTAATGCATCGTATCGGTCATGACGGTTCACCCCTTCCTTTTCGGCTTTTGGGCCGGCGCGTAGTCCTTGAGGCCCGGCACCGCGCCGCCTGCCGCCGCCCAGAGGTAGAGGCTGGCCACGCTGCAATAGGGACTGAACCGGCGGCGGTACTTTTCGAACAGTTTCCGGTCGATTTTTCGGTGGTGGTACACCATCCGCAGCCCACGCTGGATGGCAAGGTCGTCGTAGCTGAACACGTCGGGCCGCTGCATACAGAAGAGCAATATCATCTCTGCCGTCCAGACACCGACGCCTTTCAGGCCGCTCAGCTCCCGGATGGCCTCGTCGTCCGGCCTCTGCCGGATACCCTCGAGGTCAAATTCTCCGCTCTCGATTTTCCGGGCAAAGTCCATAATGTATTCAGCCTTTCGGAAGGTCATACCGAAGCTCTGCAGCTTCTCAACCCCGGCTCCGAGGACGGCAGCTGCATCCACCACGCCGAACTCATCCCGCATCCGCTTCCAGATGGTCGCCTGCGCTTTCGTGGAGATCTGCTGGCCGACGATGTGGTGTACCACCGCCGAAAAGAGGTCGGTATCCACTTCCCTCTCGATGTGTCCCGCCTGTGCGATGACCGCCGCCATCCGCTCGTCTCTTGCGCTCAGATACGCCGTTTCCGCTTCGCCGTATTGGAAATACATACGGGCCCTCCCTTTCGTTACAACTTTTTGTTTGAACACGGGTTGTTACGTTGATTATAGCAAAAAATATGTATGCTTGCAAGAGAAAAGGCCCTGCTGAGGACAGTTTCAGCAGGGCCTGAGGGTTATTTTTTACTCCAGCTCATTAATTTTTAACACATTAATTTCCAAGCATTTCGTAAGAAACTAATTGGGATAAAGGAATACGGGTTTTGCTATGCCGATTTAAAGGCATTGGCTCTTCATCAGAATATCCAATCAACAATATATTGACTGGTTCAAGTGTATCTGGCAATTCAAACTCCTTTTTTATAATATCAGGTTTAAAATAACATACCCATACAGTTCCTAATCCCAATTCAGTAGCTTCCAACATCATGTGATCGGTAACAATTGATGCATCAATATCTGTCGTTTGTTTATTATCAAATGGTCTTTTCCATGCAATTGAATGATCACTGCAAACAATAATTGCAAGCGGAGCACTATAAATGTTTGCCGCTTCACTAATCTTATCTAACCCTTCTTTTTCCTGAACTACCAATAATCTTACAGGTTGTAAATTTGCTGCTGTTGGAGCTACATGTGCAGCTTCTAATATCTGTTCCAATTTTTCCTTTTCAACTCTCTTATCCTTATAACTACGGACAGAATAACGAGTTTTTGCAATATCTAAAAAATTCATTTCACTATTCCTGCCTTTCTATTGTATCTTCGACCGGTCTGTATTATAATTATATCTCAAACAATCAAAATAACAAGAATGTACTTTTTAGGTATATACTATCCAAAAAGTAAGTAAGGAGTTGTTTATCATGAAATCAATATGTAAAAATACATTTAATTGTCCCGTTGAAGCTACTATACAATTAATCGGAGGAAAATATAAAGCGGTCATTCTTTGGCATTTAATGAATCAAACTCTACGCTATAGTGAAATTCACAAAAGAATTCCAAATGCAACCGATAAAATGCTTGCCCAACAATTACGAGAATTAGAAAAAGATGGATTGATTAACAGAACTGTATATCCAGTTGTTCCACCCAAAACAGAATATTCATTGACTGACTTTGGTCAGACGCTTGCTCCTATTCTTGATGCCATGTGTGATTGGGGAACCGATTACCTAAAAGGATAAACTTTTATCAAATGTCTTCTCCCTATTTCTTTTAAAAAACTGCAAGCATTTTGCAAGCACAGAAAACGGGAAGCCGCATAAATACTGGCTTCCCGCTGTTTTTACCTTATTCGAGCTCGATCGTGGCCGGCGGCTTACCGGTGCAGTCGTAGAACACACGGTTGACGTGCTTGACCTCATTGACGATGCGGCTGGTGACAGTACCCAGCACGTCCCAGGGCATATTGTAGCTCTCGGCGGTCATGAAGTCAGTGGTAGTGACGGCGCGCAGAGCCACGGCGTAGTCGTAGGTGCGCTCGTCGCCCATGACGCCGACGCTGTGCATATTGGTCAGAGCCGCATAATACTGGCTGATCTCCTTATCGAGGCCGGCCTTGGCGATCTCCTCACGCCAGATGGCGTCGGCGTCCTGCACGATAGCGACCTTCTCGGGGGTCACTTCGCCGATGATGCGGATGCCCAGACCGGGGCCGGGGAACGGCTGGCGGCTGACCAGATACTCGGGCAGACCCAGCTCACGGCCAGCCTGACGGACTTCGTCCTTGAACAGGTTGCGCAGCGGCTCGACCAGCTCCTTGAAGTCCACGGTGTCAGGCAGTCCGCCGACGTTGTGGTGGCTCTTGATGACGGTGGACTCACCGCCCAGACCGCTCTCGACGACATCGGGGTAAATGGTACCCTGTGCAAGGAAATCGACCTTGCCGATCTGCTTCGCCTGCTCCTCAAAGACGCGGATGAACTCCTCGCCGATGATCTTGCGCTTGCGCTCCGGCTCGGTGACACCGGCCAGCTTTGCAAAGTAGCGGTCACGGGCGTCCACGCAGATGAAGTTGATGTCAAAGCCGTTGGCGTTGCCGGGGCCGAAGACGGAGCAGACCTCTTCCTTCTCATTCTTGCGCAGCAGGCCGTGGTCAACAAAAACGCAGGTCAACTGCTTGCCGATGGCCTTGGCCAGCATGGCCGCCAGCACGGAGGAATCGACGCCGCCGGACAGGGCGCAGAGCACCTTGCCGCTGCCGATGCGCTTTTGCAGGGCCTCGACGTTGTTCTCCACGAAGGAGTCCATCTTCCAGTCGCCGGTGCAGCCGCAGACGTTGTACACGAAGTTGTGCAGCATCTTCTTGCCCTCAGCGGTGTGGAGCACCTCGGGGTGGAACTGAACGGCGTACAGCCCCTTTTCCTCGTTCTCAGCTGCGGCCACCGGGCAGTTGACGGTGTGGGCAGTGATTTTGAAGCCGGGCGCAGCCTGCTCGATATAGTCGTTGTGGCTCATCCAGCAGACGGTGGAGGGCTGCACATCGGTGAACATCTTGCTGCTGTTGTCCACGAAGACCTCGGTCTTGCCGTACTCGCGCTCGGGGGCGCGGCAGACGTGGCCGCCCAGCAGGTGCATCATGAGCTGACTGCCGTAGCAGATGCCCAGCACAGGCACGCCCCAGCTGAAGATCTCGGGGTCGATGGTGGGCGAATCCTCCAGATAGACGCTGTTGGGGCCGCCGGTGAAGATGATGCCCTTGGGGTTCTTCGCCTTGATGACGGACAGGTCCGTCTTATAGGAATAGATCTCACAGTAGACATTATTCTCGCGGACGCGGCGCGCGATGAGCTGATTGTACTGGCCGCCAAAGTCCAGCACGATCACGGTTTCATGCTGCATGATGTTCTCCTCTCTATCTATCACTGGTGTGCTTCTTATAGCTAGGGTTTAGTATAGCACATTTCACAACCAAAAGCGACATCTTTTGTGTATTTTTCTGTTTTGTTTTTCGTTTCGAATTGTAAACCTTTTCGCAAATCCAAAGTTGACGCAGTGTTTGCAGTCTGCCATACTGGGAGCATGGCCGCTTTGGGCCAGAACGTATAGGAGGAACAATTCTTATGAGTCAGAACACCCAGGCTGCTGCGGCCGCCAAATCCAAGTTCTCTGTGCGGGACATCTGCTATGCAGGTCTGTTCGCCGCCGTCATCGCCGTCATGGCCCAGATCTCCATCCCGATGCCTCTGGGCGTCCCCATGACCATGCAGACCTTCGCCATCACGCTGGCTGCTGTGGTGCTGGGTTCCAAGCTTTCCGCCATCGCTACGCTGGTCTATCTGGCACTGGGCGCTGTGGGCGTGCCGGTGCTGGCAAGCTTCTCCGGCGGTTTCGATAAGTTCGTCGGCCCCACCGGCGGCTTCCTCATCTCTTTCCCCCTGATGGCCTACATCATCGGCCTCGGCGTGGAGCACCGTGACGCCTTCAAGGGTGCTTTCGTCACCGCTGTCATCGTCGGCACGGTGGTCAACTATGTGGTGGGCGTTGCAATGTTCGTGGTCGTCGCCCACAGCACCATCGCCGTGGGGATCACCGCCTGCGTCCTTCCCTTCATCCCCACTGCCATCATCAAGGCAGTTCTGGCCTGCGCCATCGGCCTGAATCTGCGGAAGCGCATTCCGGGGCTGAAAGCATGAGCATCGTACTTCGTCCCCATCATCTGCTCTGCACGCAGGGCTACTCCGGCAAAGGCTATGACAACGATTTCGTGGCCCACATGACCGACGTGGTGCATCAGCTGCGGGATGTTCCCGGCACCACCATCCACCTCACCTTCTCCACTGACACCCTCTGCTCCTGCTGCCCCAACAAGCTGGGGACTGACCTCTGCGACACGCAGGAAAAGGTCAAGCGCTACGATGCAAAGACGGTGGAATACTTCGGCCTCGAGGAAAAGGATTACGTCTACCAGGACCTCATCCGCGAGATCGACGCCAAGGCCACGCCGGAGATCCTCGCCGACATCTGCCGCGACTGCTGCTGGTTCCCCATCAGCGCCTGCTGCAAGAATATCTGCGAAGGCCGGTATGTGAAATAAAGCGATAAAAAATACGGGATGCCGCAAAATGCCGCATCCCGTATTTTTGTTTTATCAGGCGATGAACTTATCGTACAGGCCGAACACGAAGATGAACAGGACGATGAGGGGCAGACCATAGGTCAGGTAGCCGCGCATCCAGTCGTGCATCTTGAGGCCGTCGCCGGTGTTGACTTCCTTCTTGTAGTTGTCCCAGCCCCAGCCGCAGCGGGTGACGCAGAACAGCAGGTAGACGAGGGAGCCCAGCGGCAGGAAGAGGTTGCTGACAAGGAAATCCTCCACATCCAGCACCGCACCGCCGAAGATGGCGAAGCCGTCCCAGGCCCAGACGTTGTAGCCCAGCACACAGGGCAGAGAGAGGGCGATGATGAGGAAGAAGTTGACAAGGCTGGACTTCTGACGGTTCCAGCCGGTCAGCTCCATGCCGCAGCAGATGATATTCTCGAAGACGGCCAGCACGGTGGAAAGCGCCGCAAAGGCCATGAACAGGAAGAACAGGCTGCCCCACAGACGGCCCATCGCCATATTGGCGAAGATGTTGGGCAGGGTGATGAAGATGAGGCTGGGGCCGCTGGTCTGGTCCACGCCGTAAGTGAAGCAGGCCGGGAAGATGATGAGGCCGGCGGTGATGGCGACGAAGGTATCCAGCACCACGACGCGGACGCTCTCGCCCAGCAGGGCGTGCTCTTTGCCGATGTAGCTGCCGAAGATGGCCATTGCACCGATGCCGAGGCTCAGGGTGAAGAACGCCTGATTCATGGCACCCACCAGGGTATTGACGATGCCCACCTCCTTCATCCGCTCAAAGTCGGGTACGAGGAAGAAGGTCAGGCCCTCCTTTGCGCCGGGCATGAACATGCTGTTGACTGCCAGCACCACCATGATGACCAGCAGGGCGATCATCATAGCTTTCGTGACTTTCTCGAGGCCGTTCTGCAAACCGCGGGCGCAGACGAAGATGCCGATGGCCACAACGACCACCATCCAGAAGCCCATGGTCAGCGGGCTTGCCAGCATCTCGGTAAACTTGCCAGCCACCTGGTCGGCGTCAAGACCCACCAGCTTACCGGCAGCGGTCATGTAGAAGTAGTGGAGCATCCAGCCGGACACCGTGGTGTAGAACATCATCAGCAGGTAGCAGCCGATGAGGGTGAAGTAGCCGTGGATGTGCCACTTCTGGCCGGGCTTTTCGAGGGCCTGATAGGCGCGCACCGGGCTCTTGTGGCTGGCACGGCCCACGGCGAACTCCATGGTCATGATGGGCAGACCCAGAATGACGAGGAACAGCAGGTAGAACAGCACGAAAGCGCCGCCGCCGCCCTGACCTGCCATGTAAGGGAACTTCCACACATTTCCGATGCCGATCGCGCAGCCGGCGGAAAGGAGGATGAACCCGAGTCTCGATTTGAGTTTTTCGCGTTCCATTGATTGTCTCCTTTATTGCACCTTGCAAAAATCTGCGCCCGTCGTTTCGTCCACGACGGGCGCACAGTATATTGATTATATCACAGCTTACGGCAAATTTCCCAGAAGTCTTGCTTGAATCTTTTTCATGTTTTTCTCGGGAGAGTTTGCTGTATTTTCATGTTTTGAGCAGTTCCGACTGCATTTCGTCCAGCTGCTCGTAGCTGTAAAGGCGGTTGAGGGCTTCCACCAGCTCTTTTTTCGAGAGCCGGGGCGGCAGGCCGAGAGCGCAGAGCAGCTTTGTTTTCCGCTCAGCCGAGCCCGCCGCACCCGAAAGCCCCCACTCATAGAGGTCGGTATAAGTAATTTGCCGCCCCTCCGGCTTTGCAGGGGCAATGCCAGCTTCTTCGCCCAGAGCGTCCCGGAGCGCCTGCAAAACGAGGGCATCGTCCACGCCCTCGACCCCCAGAAGCCCCTCTTTGCCGGGCTGAGCCTTCCGCTTTTCCTTGCCGTGGATGGCCGGAACGTAGGCTTGCACCACGTTCTTCTCCCCCACCAGATTCGTGATGTAGGTGCGGATGCGGAAGCCCGCCGCGTCGGAGTCCGTCAGGAGGATAAGGCCGTTTTTGTGGGCCAGCTGTTTGAAGAGCTGCTGACGCTTCTTATCCTTATAGATGCCGAAGCCGTCCGTCAGCAGGATCATGGCGTCGGTCAGGTGAGAGAGACGGGCCGCATCGTATTTGCCCTCCACGATGAGCACACGGTCGGTGTGCAGCAGTTCCAGTTTCTCACTCATCTTCTTCCTCCCGCCATCGCCAGACGGCAGAGCGCCGTTTCCAGCAGGGTCTGCGCGCTCACGGGCTGGCTTTTCAGACTCTTGTCCAGCTCAAGCAAGATCTGCATACAGGCTTCCAGCTGGGGCAGCGTGTAGTGGCTGGCTGTCTCGGCAGAGCGCTTGAGCCGGTAGTCGCTGCCCTTGTAGCCGAAATCCTTGAACACGGTGCTGTAGCTCTTCCGCTTGGCTGCGCCCAGTTTGACCCGATAGAGGTCCACATAGCTGCCGATCATGGCCGCCGTGATGGGGATGGGCTCCTGCTGCAGGCGGAGAAGCGTTTGCAGCTTTTTGCAGGCGCCGGTGGCGTTTTTCGCCGTTATCATCCGTATCATCTCGAAGACGTCGGCCTCGAGGCTCACAGTCCCCATCTCGGCCACCATGGCCGTGGTCACGGTCTGGTAGCCGGAGAGGGCGCAGAGCTTGTCCACCTCGTTCTCGAGAAGGAACGGGTCTTCGCCGCAGCGTTCCAGCAGGGCCGTCGCCGTACCCTCGGAGAGGGTGGTGTCCTGCGCCTTGGCGCGGTCCATCACCATGACCTTCAGCTCGTAGGGCTTGGGCTTGGCCAGCTCTTCGGCAAAACCGACTTTTGTACACTGGGCGATGAGCTTCTGCGCCCGCTTGCCCAGCTTGAGCTTATTGCGCTCCATCTCGAACACGCTGCCCAGCACCACCACGGCATTCTCGAGGCTGGCCAGCGTGGCGCACAGCTCGTCGAGGTCTTTGTCGCTGTAGGCGGCGGGGTCCACCTCGGGCAGAAGCACCACGCGCCGCGTCCCGAAGAAGGAGATGGTGCCTGCCGCCATGATGAGCTGCTCGATCTCGGGCGCTGCACCGTCCAGAACGGTCGTCTCTTCGTCCTCACCCTCGGCCAGAAGCTTTGCCGCCCGGGCCACGGCCTGTCGGACAAGATAGCGCTCGCTGGAATAAAAATAGTAGACCGGACAGCCTCCCTGAGCAAGCTGCCGGAGTTTCGTTTCCGTTGCCAAATGATCGGCTCCTTTGTATTTGGATTATTTTATTCTATCATACTCTGCCCGCTTTGAAAAGCGCTCCCCCCTCGAGACGGAGGCGCAGCCGCGAGACAGGCTCTGCGTCCTCTTCCATCCAGCGGTATTTGCTGCTCAGGGTCAGGCAGTCGGTGTACCGGATATTGTCCGGCCTTGCCGACGAGGCCAGCAGCCACTCGGCCCGGATGGGCTTTGCAGGCCGGATGGTTCCGCTGAGGGTGATGAACCTCTGCCCGCCGACACGCATCCGCAGAATGCAGCCCTGCCGGGTGCGGAAAAGTTCCAAGTCCACCCCGCCGCAGGAAGCACGGCGGGTGGTATTCTCGGCCAGAGCGGCAGCCTCGATACGCTTTTGGGACTCGATACGGCAGGGTCCTTCCGGCTGCATCCGCAGGTCAACCAGAAGCTCGACCGTCTTTACGCCCCGCTTTTCCAGCTGATTTTCCACCGCCCGCCGGGTGGTGCTGCCGCCCCGGAAGAGGACGACGGCCTTCTCCCTCTGCGTAATAATGACAGCGGGTGAAGCCCGGGTCCCCACCAGCTCGATGTTCACCACGTTCCAGCTCAGAGTCGTTTCCAGCCCGATAGCCAGCGCCGCCAGCAGAATGATCGTCGGCAGAGCTATCCGAAGCCGGATGTGCCGCCGCATTGCCATTGCGCAGAGCAGGATCAACGCAAGACACACCAGTGCGGCATAGGTCCCATCAAACCAGAGGGACGCTCCCGGCAGAACGGACACCCGGAAAGCCCACTCGTTCATCAGCCATGCCAGCCCTTCGGCACAGAAGGCCGCCAGGCGGCGGATGATCTCAAACAAAGGCAAGGATTCGAAATTCTGGGCCGCCAGACCCAGCAGAGCCGCACCGAGGCCGAAGCTCAGCATCGGCCCCACCAGCCAGAGGACGGCCACGCCCGACGCCACAGCCCAGACCGTCGTGCTCATCCCCCGCAGCACCAGCACCGGGAAGGTCGCCGCCGAGGCACAGAGGGAGACGCAGAGCGAGTCCCACACGCCGCCCGCAAAGCGCCGGAAGAGGAGCACCGCGCGGGGCGGTTTCTCCCGGCGGCTCTTCCGTTTCTTCTTTCTGTCGTAATAGCGCTCCCGCCCACGCCTTGCGCACTCTGCACCGGCCAGTGTTCCCATCACTGCCGCAAACGACAGCTCGAAGCCCACGTCATAGACCGCGTGCCCGTTGCCCAGACACATGAGGACGCCTGCCGCGCCCAGCGAGGTGAGCGTATCCGCCGGGCCTCCCACCCAGACGCCGAGGGAGCTGACCCAGACCGCCACCGCCGCCCGGAGGACAGAGGGCGTCGCGCCGGTGATGCCCACCAGCAGAAGGGCCGTTCCGGCCCGGAGCAGCGACCTCGCCCGGCGGTAAGCCCGGCTCCTCTCCCGCTCCTTGTGGGGCAGAGCATCCAGCAGGCCGCAGAAGATGGTGACGTGGAGGCCGCTCACCACCAGCACATGGGAAAGCCCCGCGCCCCGGTAGGCACTGCGGAGAGTCGAAGTCAGATGGCTCCGGTCGCCCACCACCATCGCGGCCAGAACGCCGCCGGTGTTTTCGGCCATGCCTTTTCGCAGGGCGCGGCTCAGCGCCGCCTGAAGCCGAGCCGTCCGGGCGCGGAAGCTCTCGCTCTGCCCAAGACGAAGCATCCCGGACAGATATTCCGCGCTGAGAGCGATACCGTCGGCGTAGTCGTCCAGACGCTGGGTGGCATCCGGCACATCCAGCGAAAAGCGGCCCCGGATGCGGCCTCCGGCCTCACACTTGGGCAGACTGGCGCACTCCACCCGGAAGCGGACAGCTTCCCCGTCCACTTTTTCCACCATCAGCACGGCGCTCACCCGGCCCGCCGTGTAGGCGCGGCCTGTGCTCTCCACTTCGGCGGTGAGGGCCACTTCTTTTCCGGCGTAGGCGTCCTGTATCTTTGCAAGCCGCGCGCCGGTCGTTTTCATGATGCCGACGCCCAGCACTGCGCCCAGAAGCAGACAGACCGCATACCCTCTCGCGGCCCCGCCTTTCCACCAGACCAGCAGGCAGAAGACAACAAAAATTGCCGCAGACGGCAGCAAAAGCCCCATCTGCGGCAAAAATGAGCACAACACTAACACACCCAGCGCACTCAGGCAGAACGCGCAGAGCGGGCGTCGCATACCGGTTTAGTGGAGGAACAGAGGCAGCGGCTCGAGGAAGATGATGTCCTTGCGCTGGGCAGCATCACCCTCGGCCAGAACGGCGGCCTGACCCACGATGGTACACTGGGTCTGCTCGGCCAGCTCGTCCAGAGCCTTGAGAGAGCCGCCGGTGGAGATGACATCATCCACGACCAGCACCCGCTTGCCGCTCATCTTGTCCAGCTCCTTGCGGTCGATGACCAGCTTCTGCTTGCCAGCAGTGGTGATGGACTGGTCCTCGACGACAACAGGGTCGGGCATATACAGCTTGACGCCCTTGCGTGCGCAGACGTAGGGCTTGCCGCTCTGGCGGCTCATCTCGTGGGCCAGGGGGATGCCCTTGGCCTCAGCGGTCAGCAGGATGTCAAAATCCGGGCATTTCTTGAGCAGCTCAGCGGCAGCCGCCACCGTCAGCTCGGCATCGCCCAGCATGATGAAGGCCGCAATGTCCATGTGGTCGTTCACCTTGCAGATGGTCAGCTCACGGGTCAGGCCCGCGACATTCAGCGTATAAGTCTTAGCCATATTCAACGATCTCCCTTGCTTTTTCGGAATCAGACAGGCAGCTTCTCGCCGCCCAGAACATGGAAGTGCAGATGCTTGACGGTCTGGCCGGCGTCCTCGCCCACATTGGAGATGACGCGGTAGCCGTTGTCGAGGCCCTGCTCCTTGGCGAGCTTTGCGATGACCGCAAAGACATGGCCCAGCAGAGCGCCGTCTTCCTCGGTCAGCGCAGCGGCCGAGGGGATGTGCTTTTTGGGGATGACCAGGAAATGCACCTTGGCCTGCGGGGCGATGTCATAGAATGCCACCACCTGCTCGTCCTCATAGAGCTTCTTCGAGGGGATGTCCCCCTCTGCAATTTTGCAAAACAGACAATCTTCCATGGGAATCGCTCCTTCCTACTTTCTATTATCTGGATACTGCGGCGTATTGTCAAGCCTCTCCCCTTGGGAGAGGTGTCTGCGAAGCAGACGGAGAGGGCAAGGACGCTGACAAGAAATTAAAAGCACAGCGACACTATCGCTCTGACAAAACTCTTGCCTATCACGCCGCCGCAGCTCTGAGGCCACAGGCTTGCCCTCTCAGTCACCTGCGGTGACAGCTCTCCCAAAGGGAGAGCCTTTCACGCGCAGCTCCTTTGTCCAAACATCAGCCCAGCTGCTTCTCCACGATGCCCTTGACAGCGGCCAGAGCCTCGTCGATCTTGGTCTCGTCCTTCAGACCGGCCATAGCGAAGTCGGGCTTGCCGCCGCCCTTGCCGCCTGCGATGGCAGAGATCTCCTTGACGAGATTGCCGGCCTTCAGACCCTTTGCCTGAGCGTCCTTGGTCATGGTAACGGCCATGGTGATCTTGTCGTCAGACTTGCCCACCAGAACAGCCACAGCAGCAGCCTTGGCATTGTCGCGGATGGTGTCGCACATGCCGCGCAGGGTGTCGCCGGAGGTGCCGGTGAAGTAAGCGGAAGCGATCTTGACGTCGCCGACGGTCTCAGCGTTGTCGAACAGGCTGGTGACCTTGGAAGCGGCGACCCTTGCCTTGATGTCCTCCAGTTCCTTGCTCATGGCCTTGTTCTCAGCCATGACAGCCTCCGCACGAACGGGCAGAGCGGTGACGTTGTTTGCCTTCAGGGTGTTCGCCACAGCGTGCAGCATCGCTTCCTGCATATTGGCACGGATCAGCAGATTGCGGCCGGTGACAGCCTCGATACGGCGGATGCCGGCAGCAACAGAGCTCTCGCTGACGATCTTGAAGCCGCCGATCTGAGCGGTGTTCTTGACGTGGGTGCCGCCGCAGAACTCGGTGGACCAGCCCTCAATATCAACAACACGGACGACCTTACCGTACTTCTCGCCGAACAGAGCCATAGCGCCCAGCTTCTTGGCCTCTTCGACGGGCATCTCCTTGACAGTGACGTTCATCGACTCGAAGATCTTGTCGTTGACGATCTTCTGCACACGGACCAGCTCCTCGGGAGTGACAGCGCTGAAGTGGGTGAAGTCGAAGTGGGTGATGGAAGCGTCCTGATAGGAGCCTGCCTGATGGACATGGTCGCCCAGGACCTCGCGCAGAGCTGCCTGCAGCAGGTGGGTAGCGGTGTGGTTGCGGGCGATGGCCATGCGGTATTCCTTATCCACGCGGGCGGTCAGATGGTCGCCGACATGGACGATGCCGCTCTCGAGGGTGCAGGTGTGGACATAGTAGCCCTTGGGGGTCTTCTTGACGTCCTGCACGCGCAGCACGCACTCAGCGCCGGTGATGACGCCGTGGTCTGCGGCCTGACCGCCCATCTCAGCGTAGAACGGGGTCTTATCGAGAACGACCAGCACGCCTTCCTTGGCCTGCTCGTCGGTGGCGATGGCGTCGGTCAGAGTCTCCTCGTCGCTCAGAGCCACAACGACGCTGTCGCTCTTGAGGGTGTCGTAGCCCACGAACTCGGTGGGCTCAGCGGTCAGAGTGCCGAACAGGTCCTCGCTCCAGCCGGAGATGTTCTTCTTGAGGCGCTCTGCACGGGCGCGTTCCTTCTGCTTGGTCATCTCGGCGTGGAAGCCCTCCTCGTCGATCTCGATGCCCTGCTCCGCAGCGATCTCCTTGGTCAGGTCGAGGGGGAAGCCGAAGGTATCGTTCAGCTTGAAGACGTCCAGACCCTTCAGCAGGTGCTCGTGAGCCTTTTCCAGACCGTCGATCATGTTGTTCAGGATGTTCATGCCGGCGTCGATGGTGCGGGCAAAGTTTGCCTCCTCGGTGCCGATGACCTTCTTGATATAGGCGTCGTGCTCACGCAGCTCGGGGTAAGCGGACTCGCTGGACTGGATGACCGTCTCCACCAGCTCCACGAGGAAGGGGCGGCTGATGCCCAGCATACGGCCATGGCGGGCAGCGCGGCGGAGCAGACGGCGCAGCACGTAGCCGCGGCCCTCGTTGGAGGGCAGGATGCCGTCAGACACCATGAAGGTGCAGCTGCGGATGTGGTCAGTGATGACGCGGATGGAGATGTCCTCCTTGGGGTCGGCACCGTAGGTCTTGCCGGCGATGTGCTCCACATGGTGCAGCACGCTCTGGACGGTATCGACCTCGAACAGGTTGCCCACGCCCTGCA
>OHFA01000745.1_pt1 | contig 16573 bp, 12 predicted proteins | sample 1567501 | NCBI WGS metagenome assembly OHFA01 (sample SAMEA3879593, study PRJEB24766) | human gut metagenome | biome: human-associated habitat; feature: feces | place: USA | collected 1985/1987 | reverse complement strand
CAAAGTATTATGTCATTGGTGTCTCAGGTGGTTGTGATTCTATGTATTTATTAGATACATTACGTAAGGCAGGATATCATTTGCTTGTTGCTCATGTGAATTATAATTATCGTCATGATAGTTATATAGATTATGAACTTGTCTGTGATTATTGTGCAACGTATGGAATTCCTTTTTACTATAAAGAATTTCATTCGCAAGATTATCATGATGGCAATTTTCAGGATCAGGCACGCAGTTTAAGATATGACTTTTATAAAGAAATCTATGATTTATATAAATGTGATGGATTGATTTTAGGACATCACTTAGATGATCATTTAGAAACAATCTATATGCAACTTAGTAAACATAATGTAATTCATTATTTAGGAATCAAGGAAGAAAGTTATGTTCAAGATATGCGTGTAGTTCGTCCTTTGATGGATTGTTATAAGGAAGATATTTTACAGGCATGCAAGATAAGACAGATTCCATATCATGATGATTATACAAACTTTGAAATTGACTTTGAAAGAGATAAAGTGAGAAATACTGTTTTAAATCGTTATACCAAAGAACAAAAAGAAGCTCTCTTAAAAAGAGCTCAAAAGCATAACCAACGAATTAAAGAATTAGAGTTTAAAGTTCAACCTTATTACCAACAATATATATCAGATGGACAGATATACTATTATTACATTCCTAAAGATTTAAGAGATATGTTCTTATATTTGATTTTAAGAGATGTTATGCATCCACAATTAATTTCACAATCATTGATTGCTGAAATTAAACATCAGATTAACAGTGTGAAACCAAATATTCAAATGAATTTACCAGTTAATTATCTGTTCATAAAAGAATACGATAATATCTATATCATTGATAAAGATAAGACAAAAGGATATTGTTATGAATTTAAAGAATTTATTCCTTTTGGCTGTGAATATTTTCATTTGTTAGATAATGGACATATCAATGAAGGGGTGTATCTTAGCCAAGATGATTACCCTATAACGGTACGAACAATGCGTGAAGGTGACAGCATCATGACAAGTGCTGGCACAAAGAAACTTTCACGTCTGTTTATTAATGCAAAAATACCTGCATTAAAGCGAAAAACGTGGCCAGTTGTCTTAAATAAGGACCAAACTATCATTTTAGTGCCACATATTGCAAAAAACATTGATTATTTGACTACAAAACCAAATGTATTTGTGATAAAATAGGATAACCATTATAAGGAGTGAGCAAAGTATGCATAAAGATGTCAAAGAGATATTATTTACTCAAGAAGAAATCTCTGAAAAATGTAAAGAATTAGGAAAACTCATTATGAATGACTATCAAGATAAAGAATTGGTATTGGTTGGACTATTAAAAGGGTCTGTCCCTTTTTTAGCTGAACTTTCTAAATTTATTGATCTTGATGTCACTTTTGACTATATGGATGTGAGTAGCTATGAAGGTGTTGAATCTCGTTCAATTACCATCAAAAAAGATTTAGATCAAGATGTGAAAGGAAAAGATATTTTATTAGTAGAAGATATCTTGGATACAGGTAAGACTTTATCAACAGTTAAAGCGATGTTAGAAGAACGTGGTGCAGCTTCTGTTGAGATTGTGACAATGCTAGATAAGAAAGAAGGAAGAACTTTCCCAATTGAAGCAAAATATGCAGGATTTGAAATTCCTAATGCATTTGTCATTGGTTTTGGATTAGATTTTAATGAGAAATATAGAAACTTACCTTATGTAGGTATTTTAAAAGAAGAATGTTATCAATAATGAAGGAGATCGTATGAACAACAAAAACAAAAGTTTATTTAAAGCGATAATGCCTTGGCTAGTTGTGATTGTTTTATTGAGTTCACTTGTTCCATTTTTAAATAGTGGAAAATCAAGTGAAGTGAACTACAATCAATTTGTAAAGATTGTTGATCAAGAAAAAGTCAGTGAGATTACAGTGATGCCAGGTATTTACGTAACAAGTGTTGAAGGTAAATATCAAAAAGAAGAAAAAGGTAAAAAAGTAAGTTATTCGTTTAAGACAAATGTTCCTCAAACAGATGAAGAATTAAATTCATTAATGCAATTATTTCAAGATAAAAGCATTAATGTAAAAGTCTTAGATGCTAAAAGTGAAAACATGTTAATGGATGCCATTTTAGGCTTATTACCATATGTATTGTTAATTGGGGCAATGGTATTCGTTATGCGTAGTATTGGTGGAGGCGGAGGTGCTAATGCCAAAGCTTTCGATTTTGGAAATTCTCGTGCTAAGCTAGAAAAAGATAGTAAGACAAGATTTAGTGATGTTGCGGGAGCTGATGAAGAAAAAGAAGAATTAACAGAATTAGTTGATTTCTTAAAGAATCCTAAGAAATTTGTCAATATGGGAGCAAAAATTCCTAGAGGTGTTTTATTAGTAGGGCCTCCAGGTACAGGTAAAACTTTACTTGCAAGAGCTGTTGCGGGTGAAGCCAATGTTCCTTTCTATTCAATTTCTGGTTCTGAGTTCGTTGAAATGTTTGTTGGTGTTGGAGCTGGACGTGTTCGTGACATGTTCAAGAAAGCTAAACAAAATGCACCATGTATCATTTTTATTGATGAAATTGATGCTGTTGGTCGTCAAAGAGGAACTGGTGTTGGTGGTGGACACGATGAACGTGAACAAACATTGAACCAATTATTAGTTGAAATGGATGGTTTCAGTGGAAATGAAGGAATTATCATTTTAGCTGCTACAAACCGTGCTGATGTTTTGGACCCTGCATTACTTCGTCCAGGACGTTTTGATAGACAAATTCAAGTTGCAAATCCTGATAAGAAAGCAAGAGCTGAGATTTTAAGAGTTCATGCTAGAAATAAGAAATTTGCTCCTGATGTTAACTTTGATAACGTTGCACAACGTACACCAGGATTCTCTGGTGCAGAGCTTGCTAACGTATTAAACGAAGCAGCTTTATTAGCGGTACGTCAAGGACATCAATTGATTACTTTAGATGATGTTGATGAAGCTATTGACCGTGTTATTGGTGGACCAGCTAAGAAGTCACGTAAGTATACAGAAAGAGAAAGAAAATTAGTTGCTTATCATGAAGCTGGACATGCGATTATTGGTTTAACGTTAGAAGATGCTAATAAGGTACAAAAAGTAACAATTATTCCAAGAGGTCAAGCTGGTGGATATAACTTAATGACACCTAAGGAAGAAACATATTTCCAAACAAAAACACAATTAAAAGCAAGTATCACTGGTTTTATGGGTGGTCGTGTCGCTGAAGAAGTGTTCTTTGGAGATGTCACTTCAGGTGCGCATAATGATATTGAACAAGCAACACGTATTGCAAGATTGATGGTCACTGAATTAGGTATGTCTGAATTAGGACCTATCAAATATGCTTCAGGTCAAGATGCAGTATTCTTAGGTAGAGATTATTCTTCAACAAGTAATACTCACTCTGGTCAAGTAGCGTATGAAATTGATCAACAAGTACGTAAGATTATTGATGAATGTTATGAACAATGTCGTCAAATTATTGTTGCTCAAAAAGATAAATTGGTCGTTATTGCTGATGCTTTATTAGAATATGAAACATTAAATAATGAACAAATTGAATCTTTATATAACACAGGTCAAATGTTAGAAGCACATAGTGGAAAAATTGATGATGATCATCATAAAGATATTACTTTCCCAGATGCTCCAAAAACACCTAAACCTGTAGATTTAGATGATGATTTATTAGATGAAATGAAATAAGCGCAATGCGCTTATTTTCGTAAGGAGAAAAAGATGAAAAGAAGTACAATAAGTAAAATATTAGTATTCATTTTAGTCATTAGTATGATTCTTCCTTTAATTGGATATTTTGCGTTTGGAGGATAAGAAGATGAAAGATTATTTAGTGAGAGGTATTGTTGAATCAAAGAATTGTAGAGTTTTTGCCTGTCAAACAACTGAATTACTAGAAGTGGCGAGAAAAAAACATGGTTTATGGCCAACTGCTTCAGCAGCATTAGGACGTATGATGTCAGCAACTTTAATGATGGGAGCAATGAACAAGAATCATGAGAAAATGACAATTACTATTAATGGTGGTGGTCCTATTGGCAGCATGATTGCTTCGACAAATAGTGATGGAAAGATTAAAGCTTTTGTTGCTAATCCTGAGGTGCATTATACTTATAATGATACTGGTAAATTAGCTGTAGGGGTAGCTGTAGGAAAAGAAGGAACTTTACAAGTTATAAAGGATATGGGATTAAAAGAACCGTTTGTAGGTACTGTTCCTCTCAAAAGTGGAGAAATTGGTGATGATTTTTCATATTATTTTATGGTTTCTGAACAAATTCCTTCAGTTGTTTCATTAGGAGTACTTGTTAATGATACAAATGAGATATTATCTAGTGGTGGATTTATTATTCAATTATTACCTGATGCTAGTGAAGAAGATATTGAATATATTGAAAATAAAATGAAAGATTTTCCAGCTGTTTCTTCATTGATTCATGAAGGAAAAACACCAGAAGATATCTTGAAGATGTTGTTTGATGATGTGGATATCTTAGAAAGTCAAGATTTGGCTTTTGAATGTGATTGTTCTAAAGATAAAATGAGTGGAGCCTTAATGACAGTTGGTAAAGATGAAATTCAAGCAATGATTGATGAAGATCATGGTTGTGAAATGCGTTGCCATTTCTGTAATACTGCTTATCAATTTAGTGAAGATGAATTAAAAGAACTATTAAAACAAATGAAGTAAGACATTGTTCTTACTTTTTTTGTATAATACGAAAAAGAAGGCACGGATGGGGGTTGTACCTTCTTCTTCTGGGTTTACCAATATTAGGAATATAACTAAGAGATAACTTACATCTATTTTAATGGGGAGGAAAAAATAGAGGGGAAAGTGTAAGCTATCTGTATATATCATTGACGATTGTAAAAGTTTTATACATATAAATTAAAAAAAATAATAAGAAGGCTGAGGGGGAGAAAATAAGACCTTCTTATTATTATAAGAGTAACGTTTGGGATGGGAGTTAAGTCACTCTTTGATTTGATATCATGAAGAAATTTTTAAAACTGTCAATTTTATCTATTTACTTCTTTATCGCCTCCTACGAGTATAAATATATCATTTATTTGTCTTTGTTTTATAAAAGAATTATGTTATATTGTGTTATGGTGAAAAAAGATGAAGATAGGAAATGTAGAAATTAAGAATAGAATTATTATGGCGCCAATGGCAGGTATTACAAATGTAGCTTTTCGTAAGATTATTAAAGAGTTTGGTGCTGGACTTGTTGTTAGTGAAATGGTTAGTGATAAAGCTTTATGTTATGGAAATCAAAAAACAATTGAAATGTTAACAATTGATGAAAATGAACATCCTGTGAGTATTCAAATTTTTGGTGGAGATGTAGAGTCTATGGTCACAGCGGCTAAGTTTGTTGATGAACATTCTAATTGTGATATTATTGATATCAATATGGGATGTCCAGTAAATAAAGTCTTAAAGGCTCATGCTGGAAGTTATTTATTGCAGTTCCCTGATTTGGTTTATGATATTGTGAAGAATGTTGTAGAAGCAGTGAGTAAACCAGTAACAGTTAAGATTAGAATTGGTTATGATTTTGATTCAATTAATTGTATCGAAATAGCTAAGCTGATTGAAAAAGCTGGAGCAAGTGCAATTGCTGTGCATGGTAGAACACGTTCACAAATGTATGAAGGGCATGCTGATTGGTCTTGGATAAAGAAAGTTAAAGAAGCTGTAAGTATTCCGGTTATTGGTAATGGTGATGTCAAAACTGCACAAGATGCTAAAAGAATGCTAGAAGAAACAGGTTGTGATGCTGTGATGGTTGGACGTGCAGCACTTGGAAATCCTTGGGTTATTAAACAAATGGTCGAATATGTTGAAAATGGAGTCTTGTTAGAAGAACCAACTATTGATGAAAAGATTGATCAATGTTTACAACATGCCAAACGACTTATTCCAGTTGAAGGAGAAAAGAATGCCATTCGTCAAATGCGTGGACATGCTCCTTGGTATATGAAGGGTTTGAAATCTTCTGCACAAGTGAAAAATCGTTTATCGCGTATTGAAACATATCAAGAATTAGAAGATATTTTAGAAGCTTATCGTCATTATTTACATACTGGGGATAAATCAGAATTTGAAAAGTTTGCATAATGATAAATAAGGAGTGGAAACACTTCTTATTTTTATGTGTGGATTTGTTGAACAATGCAAAGAAAAAGAGTATGATAAAATGCAAGAATAGAGATATTATTGAGAAAGGTTCATAAAATATGAGAGAGTTAAAGATTCGTAATTTTAGAGACGTGAGTGGATATAAAAATAAGTATGGTGAAACCATGAAACCAAATAAAATATTTAGAGGGGCATCATTAGATGCCATCTCTTTGGATGATGCAAAGTATATGGAATATCAATTAGGTATTCGTTATATTTTAGATTATCGTGATGAACAAGAAGCAATGCTAGCTAAGGATATTGATTTTCCTAATGCTCAATATGAACGTATAAGTGCTTTGACGATTAAAGAACATACTGATAATGGATTTGATTTTGGAAAAATGCTAGAAGGTAAAATGACACCTGATAAGTTAAAATTTTTAATTCAATACATTCGTGAGGGATATCAAACAATGGCATTTGATAATCCAGCTTATCATCGGTTATTTGAATTGTTATTGAGGGATGAGGGGCATATTTATTTCCATTGTTCAGCGGGTAAAGATCGTACAGGAGTTAGTGCATTTTTAATTATGATTGCTTTAGGGATGAGTGAGGAAGATGCCATTGATGAATATATGTTATCAAATGAATATCTTCATGATTTTGTTGAAGATTTTTATAAACAACATCATATTCCTAAGATATTTAGAAAATATTGTGATCCTTTGTTGTTGGTGGAAAAAGAAAATATTATGTTAACAATTCAGTCTATTAAAGAAAGATATACAAACTATGATGAATTTTTAGAAAAAGAATATGACTTAGATGAAAAGAAAAGGGAGTTGTTAAGAAGAATATATTGTGAATAGGAGATGGTAAAATGCCAAATATGATGATTCATTGGGAATGGTTTTTAAGAATTATTATTGCTGGTTTATGTGGTGCTATCATTGGGTATGAAAGAAGAAATAGAAATAAAGAAGCAGGTATTAGAACACATGCTATTATTGCATTAAGTGCTGCTTTGATTATGGTTGTTTCTAAATATGGATTTCCTGATGTTGTTGAGTATGATGCTGCTCGTATGGCTGCTCAAATTGTCAGTGGCGTTGGTTTTTTAGGAGCAGGGGTTATATTCGTAAGACATGGAACAGTTTCTGGTTTAACTACGGCTGCTGGTATTTGGGCAACTGCTGGAGTAGGGTCATGTATAGGGAGTGGTCTTTATGATGTTGGTATTCTTTCTACACTTTTTGTGGTAGGATTACAATTTATGTTTCATCATGGTATTTTAAGAAAATATGCGAATCAAGGACAAATTATACAATTACAGATTTCACAAGATGTTTCTGCTTTATCTGATATTCAGCATACAATGAAAAAATATGGGATTGCAATTCAATCAATGAAAGTTGAAGTTTTAGATAGAAATACGCTTTTTATTGAAATAGATGGTGTGACACCACAGACTTTTAATAGAGAAGAACTTTTAGAAGAAATGATGAATAAAAATTATATGAAAATGTTTAGTTATGCATAAAAAATATTGATGAATAAAAGAAAAACCAAGTTCTTAACTGTCAAGCAAATTTGAAAATGTCTCAAAAATCGTTAAACATTAGCACCAAAATTTCGGTGCTTTTGTTTTGCGAGATAATTTAGATAAGAAGCTTGTTTCCATGGATGGCTCATTGGTGGAATATATTTCTTCTTTGGCTTCTTTTCAATGACTTTTTCATCAAATTCTATAGAATATAGTTCGTGTTCGGGCACTTCTTTCATGATATGAATCTGATCAAGTACATTGACATATAGATTTCCATCAAACGCTTCAATGACCATACAATCCATCTTGTTTTTTAGATATGTAGGTATTCCTTTTTCGGTTACAGGAATATATATCTTATTCTTGAATTTGATACTATGTCCTGAATCTATCTTTCTTGGAGAAAGAACAGCTAAAGTACAATTGATTTTTTCAAGTGATGGTTGCGTTTCAAATACCGATTTGGTAGTATTGAGGTGTAGAGCAAATTGGTCATTGAATTTTTTTAGGTAGGATTTTAAAAATTCATTTGCCGACTCTATATCTGTTATGTGAGCGCGTCTGAGGTCAACAGGCAATCGTGACTGAAATGTTTGGTTCATTCTTTCGATTCTTCCTTTGGCTTGGGCGACGCTCGTTGTTTTTATATCAACGCCAAGATTGTGACACGCATAGGAAAACTGTGTGAAAGTATCCTCGTCATCGAAAGCGTTGTTTTTTCTTTTATATTCAAATACAGTACGTCTGTCGGTATAAAACATAGCAGGAATGCCATAATTGGTAAGAATCTGATAAAAAACGTTGTAGTAGCCTTTTAAAGTTTCCTGATTATCGAAATAAGCACCAACAACTTCACCAGTTGCATCATCAACTGCTAAATGAAGATGCCATACTTTATTTTTGAGCCATTCATAACTTGATGCATCCATCTGGATCATTTCCCCCATATACTTGCATCTTGGTCTTCTTGGGTGAGCATCCTTTTCATCAACAATAGCAATTGCTTCCTTTATAACATTTTGGATTTTCTTTGAACTTGTATTTTCGAGTTTTGTTTTCAAAGTTTCCTTTAATATTTTTCTGGTCTTTTTTCTGGCTTTTGGAGAAATGATATTTTCTTCTCTAAGCCATTTATTAAGTGTTGTATCACTAATTTTTATATTCAGATCTTCTTCAATGATTTCACAGAAATGAGTAAAATTAGCATCGCTATATTCCTCAATATAAAGCTTGATGATCTTATTCTTAACATCAAGAGGAATTGCAGTAGAAGGAATTTTACTTCTATTGCCGTGAACAAAACCAGCCTTACCTTCATTCTTATATTTCAAAATAAGTCTATTGACAGTTCTTACGGTACAATTCAATTTAATAGCTGCACGTTTCTTGTTTCCATCAGTTTCAACTAATTTTTTAATAATCAAATATTTATTTTCTTCATTCATTCTTAATTCAACCTTTCTCATTGCATAACCTCCAGATAAAAATGAGGTTATATCATAACATGAAGTTTTGAATATGTCCTGCATGCAGGACATATTCAACTTTGATACATTGAGACAATATCATATTTGAATCAGAGAATAAAAGAAAAACCAAGTTCTTAACTTGACAAGAACTTGGTTTATTTATATAATACATGCGTATAGAAAAAAGGCTGTGAATAGACAAGTAATTGTTATGATGTATGACTAGAGAGTCCTGATGGTGGAAATGGATGATAATATTAACAATGAATAAAGACTAGGAGCTGTATTTTGGATCAAAGGTGATAAAATAACGTGTGCCGCGTTACAGGCTAGACTCTGATAGGAGTTGAAAAGATTACTATAGTGATATAGTAATGAATTAGGGTGGTAACACGATATCTCTCGTCCCTTGTGGATGGGAGTTTTTTATTTGGAAAGGAGAAAATGATGGAAGAAAGACAATTTAGTGAACAAGAATTAGTAAGACGTGAAAAGTTAGAGTTTTTAAAAGAAAGAGGAATTGATCCTTTTGGACAAAGATTTGATGTGACTCATTTTTCTGAACAAATTAAAGAAGAATTTGCTGGGAAAACACATGAAGAATTAGAAGAAATGGCAGTACCTGTTAAAGTGGCTGGAAGAATTATGACAAAACGTCGTAAAGGAAAAGTCTGCTTTATGCATATTCAAGATAGAGATGGAAAGATTCAAATCTATGTAAGAAAAGATGTTATTGGTGAAGAAGATTATGAAGTTTTAATCAAGAGTGATATTGGTGATATTGTTGGTATTGAAGGAACTGTTTTTGTTACAAATACAGGTGAACTTTCAGTTAAAGCAACAAAATATATTCACTTAACAAAAGCATTACGTCCTTTACCTGAAAAATATCATGGTTTAAGTGATGTTGAAGAAAGATATAGAAGAAGATATGTTGATTTAATTATGAATGAAGAATCAAGAAAGATTGCTTTTGCAAGACCTAAAATTATTCGTTCAATTCAAAATTATTTAGATGGTCAAGGATATGTTGAAGTAGAAACTCCAGTTTTAAATCCTATCTTAGGGGGAGCTGCTGCTAGACCATTTATAACTCATCATAATACTTTGGATACTGATTTCTATTTAAGAATTGCTACTGAATTATCTTTAAAGAGATTAATTGTTGGTGGTATGGATGCGGTTTATGAAATTGGAAGATTGTTTAGAAATGAAGGAATGGATAGAACACATAATCCTGAATTTACAACAATTGAAGTTTACAAAGCTTTTAGTGATCTTGAAGGGATGATGGATTTAACTGAAGGTATTATTTCTAATGCTGCAAAGGTTGTTTGTGGAACTTATGATATTGAATATAAAGGACATCAATTATCATTAGCTCCTGGATTTAAACGTATTTCTATGACTGATGCAATTAAAGAAAAAACTGGTATTGATTTTGCTAGTGATATGACTTTTGAAGAAGCAAAAGCATTAGCTGAAGAAAGACATATTGAAGTAGAACCTCACTTTGGTTATGGTCATATTATTAATGCTTTCTTTGAAGAATATGTAGAAGAAACAATTGTTGAACCTACTTTTGTATATGGACATCCAATTGAAATCTCTCCACTTGCAAAGAAAAACTTAGATGATCCACGTTTTACACAACGTTTTGAATTATTTATTTGTGGTAATGAATATGCTAATGCATTTACTGAATTAAATGATCCTATTGATCAATATGAAAGATTTGCTAATCAATTAAAAGAAAAAGAATTAGGTAATGATGAAGCAAATGAAATGGATTTAGATTATGTAGAAGCATTAGAATATGGTTTACCACCAACAGGTGGAATGGGTATGGGAATTGATAGATTAGTTATGTTATTAACTGGTCAAGAAAGTATCCAAGAAGTTATCTTGTTTTCGCAAATTAGTCGTGAAAAAAGCAGAATTCTTATAAGAGTTCTACTTTTTTTATATAAAAATAGTGAATGTTTGATACAAAGTGTATCTTTTTTTTTTTATCTCCATTCATATCTATTTAATTTCTAAATACCTTGACCGGTTTGATTCTCTTTATCATAAAGACAATGAGTAAGATATTAACAAGTAAAATAGCTGTTTCAACCAAAAAGATATATTGATAAAAGTCTTGAATAAACAGATTCGTCAAGATAAACACAATAAACAATCCAATAATATTCATCAATATCAATTCAAAACATACAAGCGCAGAAATATTAAGCGTAGTTAATCCCATGCATTTAAGTAGTGATAATTCTTTTTCTCTACTTTGAATATATGAACGATACATAATCATAAGAATAATGCATCCTAAAACGAGAATTCCAATAATAAGATTCTGTTGAATATCATGCAATCTTTCTACATATTTTGCTATGCTGTCAAATTGATGGTATGTGATAACTTTATAAGCTGATTTTTCTAAAGTCTCTTTTGTTTGGACATAATTCTGATAGGAATTACAAAACACGACATATCCATTGACTTGCTGAGGATTCAATTGATTTTCAATTAATTCTTGAGGCATATAAATAAACTTCTTAGAATCAATCAGCTCGCTTGCAACTCCCTGCAACAATATTCCTTTATAAAAAAGAGAAACTTCTTTTCCGTTTGATATATTCAAAAAAGACATTTCGTTTGTTGGTGCGACAAGATACTTAATACTCGTATATAGCGAGTTACTAAAATAAAATCCATCATTGTCTGTAACATCCATTCTAAACCAAATCTTACTTGCAATATTTTCCTCAGGATAGTACGGAATAACTGGATACGAATCATTTAATATAAACAATGAAACATCATAAAACGGATAAGATGACATGATTATATTTGATGATAATTCATCCTTCTTGATACCTTCAACATACATCCAGCCAGGATCCTTTGAAGAAATCATATTCAGGTTATCCTGAATAGATTGATCCGTTAAATAGACTGTTCCAAAACAAAACAGCAGAATAACTAAATGAGCTAATATCAATAAATATTTCATCTTTCTTGAAAAATGAAATTGTCTTTTCATATAAAAACGATATGTCTGCCATGAAATATGTGATGAATTTTTTTGATGAATAACACTTTCTTGATTTTTGGCATGAGATTCTTTTATTTTATGAATATTACCATCCTTTATTTCAATAATTTCATCACAATAGTCATAAGCTATTTGATTATGACTTGTCACAATAACCGTTTTTTCTTGGCTGATTTCCTTAAGAACCTGAAATATTGAAATGGCATTTTTCTCGTCCAATGCACTGGTTGGTTCATCTAATATTAAGATTGGTGCATCTTTGATAAGAGCACATGCTATGGCTAATCGCTGTTTTTGTCCACCAGAAAGTGTATAGAGTGCCTTATCCAGCAAGACATCAAGATGAACCTTATTTAAATATTCTCTGGCATCTTCTTCATTCAATGATTTGTTTGACAAAGCTGCATAATAGCATAAATTTTCATACACATTGAAATGCTCATATAACATATAGTTTTGAAAAACAAAAGCGATATTATATCTTCTAAAAAGTGTTTTCTTATGCATAGAAAATGATGTTATATCTATATCATTAATCCAATATTTTGCATTTTTTTCTGAGTAGTTAATAAGGCCTATCTGATAAAGAAGCGTTGTCTTACCACAACCACTTTCACCAGCTATCAATGTCAAACAATGATCTTTGATTTCTATATTTTGATGAACAAACAATGGTCTATCAAAGACAATATTGATATCTTCAAGTCTAATCATTTGACAACACCTCCCATAACATTGGTACAACTAGCTGTATAATGAATGCAACTGTAAAGATTACCAACACCGAATTAAAGTCTATGATATATGGCTGATAATAAACATATGCAGATATGAGTACGACTACCCAAAGCATCATGTAAGAAATTATCGCTAGCAAAAGAGCATTAATGAAATATTTTTGGATCTTAATCTTTAATATATCCTTCTTTTGAAGATAACCTATGCTTCTTAACCACTGGTTGAAATTTTTTTCATCCTTTCCCTTGATAAAATGAATAATTCCATAAATGAATGTTACAAAAATAATCGAAGCTAATAAAGTGTTGTTTTTGTATTCTTCATAGATTCACCTATCAATTGATAATCATTATATTTCCAATCAACTGTCAGTCCTTTTGACTCCAATTCATCAACAACCTTTTCAATGTGTTCAGTTTTATCAACCTCAACAGTGTATGCATTTGGTTGCCATGGTGTATAGACTTCAACCAAATCAGCATCTTCCAATGAATGAGTTTCCACATATCCTTCTGCACTATCCCTCAAATAGACAGATTTTCCTTTTGTAGGCATACACGATTGGGCTATCTTTTCTAGCAATTGATCATTCATATAAAAAGTTGCATCCTGTTCTGTCAGTGCTCCTTCTAAATCATGTTCAACCACACCTAATATAGGTAAAACTAATTCTTTAGAAGTACATTCAATATAATTTGCCGGAAGAAAATCGTCGTCGCTTGTTTCTATACCACTTGGAGTACTTCCGGAAAATTGCATCTTTCCAGAAACATCATACATAGGTATTGCAATATTCATTTTAATAGATGCGTCTTTTAAATTATCTATCGTTAAGCCACATCTGATCATAAATTGCTTCGTTAAATAAATGCCATCTTCTTCATGATTTCGAAAGGATTCAGATATATATTTCTCTTTTTCTTGATTATTCATTTTATCAATAAATAATGTAAAAAAATTCGAATTGCTTTCCTTCAATTCTTTATCAATAGTATTTTGATAATCATAAATGATTTGATTATCTTTAATAATTTGCATGGATGGATAACTTTTTAATAACCTCTCATCAATATAACTATGCAAAATAATTTTTGGGGACATTGATGCAATGTTTGGTATATTTTGAATCGTAGCGAGTTCTGATGATGTTATAGGAAAATATGTTGCATTTTCCATATTTCCATTAAAGCCTGGACTACTTGGATCTAATCCTTTGTAAACCAATATGTTTCTGTTTTCAAGTGTTTCTAAGTCTGTTTCAAAAGATCGAAAGAATCCGTTGTCTACATTGATTGAAAACGCACAAAGCGTTATAGCAAATGACATCAACAAAAGTGTGATACTTTCCTTGAAGATATGATGTTTTTTCATTTTCATAAAGATATTAAGCCAGTTTTTCTTTAATGAAATCTCTCTATTTTTAATTTTAGAAATTTTATTATTATCTAATAATGTACTATCTTGTAATATTAAATCATGATTGTCTATTGTATATAGCATATCTGCATTATCAATAATATATGGATCATGTGTTGCTATAATAATATGACAATCTTTTTTTAGATTCTGAAGTAATTCTAATAATTTTATTTTGTATTCAATATTCAATGAAGCAGTTGGTTCATCCATCAAAATAATCTGTGGTTTCATTATGGCAATAGCAACAAAGGAAGCTCTTAGTTTTTCCCCTCCTGAAAGCTGAGCAGGATATAAATCTTTTTCCTTTTCCAGACCCATTTGTTGTATCAGAAAATCTAAATTCGAGCATTGACCATATATACTTTCTAGAAGGCTCCAATAATCTTTTATCTTAAGATCTGTATTAAAGCTACATTCTTGCTGCATATAATAGAGATTTTTTAAATACTTCATCTGAACTTTATTATGAACTATGCTTTGACCATTATATTCCATATCAAAACAAACTCCATATCTCAAAGATAACAAATCAAGCAAAGTTGTTTTGCCACTACCACTTTCACCTTTTATCACAGTGATATGATGACTATAAAACGAAAAAGACACTTCTTCAAAAATTGTAAGTTGACTATAACTAAAACTCAAATCTTGAACTCTTATCATCTATATCAAATCCTTTCTATAAAGCATATCAACAAAGATATGATTTTCATTAAATACTTAATTTTTTGTTAGAGCTATTATTAATACTCCATATATCCCCTTATCTGTAGAGAGAATAATAAACTTCTTAAATAACTTCATGTAAATACTTCTTTCCAATTAAAAGAAGTATTATCTTTGGATTACATAAATTTAATATTTCATTATCTTTCTTTTTAGGGTGTAATCGCTTTCTCTAATTATATTGTATTGTGGTTTATTATAACTGTCAATAAATATATTATTTTTTACGACTTATTTTATATTCGTTACTATTGTGATATAATCTATTAAATGAAATGAGGTAGATATGGCTAAATATTCTAATTATTTATTTAAACTTGATTTATTGATTTTAAGTGTCTTAAAACATAAAGATATGTATGGCTACGAACTATCTAAAGTGATTTCTGAACAAACAAATGGTTATGTTGTGCCTAAACATGGGACTATGTATCCTGTTATTTATAAACTTATTGAGGATGGTTATATCACTAGTCATACAATTGTTGTAAAAAACAAAGCGCGCGTTTATTATCATTTGGAAGATGAAGGAAAAGAATATCTTCAACAGCTTGTGGAAGATTATGATAATCTTGTACTACAAATTAACAATATTGTTCATGGAGGGGAAAACAATGACAGCAAATAAAAGATATTATAGGGATGTAAAAAAGCTTTTTCCTGTATATTTAAAAAAAGAAAAATTGTATCTTAACCAGCTTAAAGAACAAATTGATGAATATGAAGATACATCATATGAAGAATTAGTTGATATTTTTGGCAATCCTATCGATATAGTGAAAGCATATTATGATACAATTAATAGTAAATATTTATTGAAGAGAATGAATTTAAAAAGAATTGTGACAATGACATGCATATTAGTATTACTATTAAGTACCCTTTATTTAGGGTATAGAACATACTCATTACACGAAGCAATTAATAATTTTGAGACTGGCATTCCTGCAGAAATTGAAGAAACAATAGAAGTGGTAGAATAATGAAAAAATTAATTTTGTCTATTCTTAATCTAAATCTTCTATGTTTTCTATCATGGTCCTTGACTATTTTAATTTTAAATCAATTGATCCATCCATCTCTTACACTGCTTTTTAGCTATTCCTTATAAAAGTTTGGTTTTCCTCTATAACAAAATTTGTAGATCTTCATGTTATAGAAGATAAACATATCAGTTGATAAATAATTTCTATCTCCCAAAAATATCATTTTTTGATTTTCTGTATTATTATATAAACTTCATTAATTTGGTAATGATAATTATTTATATATAAAAATATGATATTGAGACTGATTGTTAATCAATCTGACAAATAACAACTGACATGAGGAGTTGTGTTGTTTTCTTGTCTCTATAAGAAATAATTCAGATTATAAAATTAATATTTAAATACAGTATAGAACACTTATGTTGATTCATATGAGT
>OHFA01000733.1_pt1 | contig 16991 bp, 17 predicted proteins | sample 1567501 | NCBI WGS metagenome assembly OHFA01 (sample SAMEA3879593, study PRJEB24766) | human gut metagenome | biome: human-associated habitat; feature: feces | place: USA | collected 1985/1987 | reverse complement strand
AAGCTGGCGGGCGGCGTCATGAACACCCACTCCCGCATGGCCGACTGCCGCACCGAGCTGCTCTGCGCCCACGCCGCCCTCTGCGGCGCGTCCCGGGACGTCTGCGCGGCCCTGATGAACGCGGCCACCACCGACGCCTGCATGGAGATCTTAGACAAAGCAGAGATGAGAGAGCCGGTGCTGTCCAGTCTGCTGGACGCCATCCAGCTCCACCTCGACCGCCGCGCCGCCGGGGCGTTCCGGGTGGGCGCGGTGCTCTTCTCGAACCAATACGGCCCGCTGGGCCAGACCAAGACTGCAAAGGAGCTGCTGGACGAATGGAAAAACGGATAGGCACTTTTTACGGCGTCAGCGTCGGCCCGGGCGACCCGGAGCTCATGACCCTGCAGGCTGTCCGCCGCCTCGAAAACTGCCCGGTCATCGCCGCGCCCCAGACCCCGAAGGGTGGGATGCTGGCGCTGGACATCGCAAAAGGTGCGGTGGAGCTGAGCGGCAAGACCATCCTGCCGCTGCGCTTCGCCATGAGCCTTGACCCGGCGGTGCAGAAAGCCGCCCACATCGAGGCGGCCCGGGCCGTGAAAGAATATCTCGACGCCGGGCAGGATGTCGCCATGCTCAACCTCGGCGACGTGTCCGTCTACGCCACCTTCGGCTACCTGCAGGAGCTCTTGGAGGCCGAGGGCTGCAAGACCGTGATGCTCCCCGGCGTGACGAGCTTCTGCGCCGCTGCGGCCCGGCTGGGCCAGTCCCTGACGGGCGGCATGGAGCAGCCGCTGACCATCGCCCCGGGGCGCTGCGCCGCTGAGGTGCTGGCCGCACCGGGCGCAAAAGTGCTGATGAAATCGGGCCGTCAGCTGCCCGAGACGCTGGCCGCGCTGGCCGACGCCGGGCTTCTGAGCCGGAGCGCGATGGTCTGTAACTGCGGCCTGCCGAACGAGGAGGTCTGGCCCGACCTGGCCGATTATGACCCGGCCCGGTCGGCGGGCTATTTCGCAACGATTTTGGTGAAGGAGGGGTAAGATATGGTCCATTTTGTAGGAGCCGGGCCGGGTGCGCCCGACCTCATCACCCGGCGGGGCGCGGCCCTGCTGGCCGATGCCGACTGCATCATCTACGCGGGCAGTCTCGTCAACCCGGCCCTGCTGGGGCTGGCGAAGCCCGGCTGTGCCATCTATAACAGCGCCGAGATGACGCTGGAACAGGTGCTGGACACCATCCGCGCCGCCGAAAAGGCCGGCGGCACCACGGTCCGCCTCCACACCGGCGACCCCTGCCTCTACGGGGCCATCCGGGAGCAGATGGACGCGCTGGACGCCGACGGCATCCCTTATGACGACACCCCGGGCGTGTCCAGCTTCTGCGGCGCGGCGGCGGCGCTCTGTGCCGAGTACACTCTGCCCAACGTGAGCCAGACCGTCATCATCACCCGGATGGAGGGCCGCACTCCTGTCCCTGAGGCCGAACAGCTGGAAAAGCTGGCCGCTCACGGGGCTACCATGGTCATCTTCCTCTCCATCGGGCTGGTGGACAAAGTCCAGCAGGCCCTTCTCGAGAGCGGCGGCTACCGCCCCGGCACCCCTGCCGCTGTGGTCTATAAGGCTACCTGGCCCGAGCAGAAGGTGGTGCGCTGCACCGTCTCCACACTGGCCGAGGAGACCCGCAAAAACGGCATCACAAAGACCGCCCTCATCGTCGTAGGCGACTTTCTGGGCGAAAACTACGAGCGCAGCAAGCTCTATGATCCTGCCTTTACCACCGAGTTCCGGCAGGGGACGGAGGCCGGGCAGTGAGCCGGGCATATCTGGCCTTCACCGCAAAAGGCGAAGCGCTGGCCCATCGGCTGGCGGAAGCTCTGCCCGGCAGCGTGAGCCGCTGCGGCGGAGACGTGACCCTGAAAGGCTGGACGGCGGAGCATTTTGCACAGGATGAGGCCCTGATTTTTGTGGGAGCTGTGGGCATCGCGGTGCGGGCCATCGCGCCCCACTGCAGGAGCAAGGCCGCCGACCCGGCGGTGGTGGTCGTGGACGAGGGCGGGAGCTTCGCCGTGCCGCTCCTGTCGGGCCATCTGGGCGGTGCCAACGCGCTGGCCCGGGCGCTGGCAAAAGCGTGCGGCGCGGTGCCGGTCATCACGACGGCCACCGACGTCAACGGCCTCTTCGCCGTGGACCTCTGGGCCAAGGCCCAGAACTGCGCTGTCCTTGAGCCGGAGCGCATCAAGCGGGTCAGCGGCGCCCTGCTGGCCGGGCAGACGGTCCGGTACTGGTCGCCGTGGCCGGTGGCGGGGGAGACCCCCGCCGGCGTGGAAAAAACTGACGCACCCGAAGCCGCCGACTTCGCCCTGACCCTCACGCCGCAGGGCGGGGCGCTCCACCTCGTCCCCCGCATCGGGGTGCTTGGGGTAGGGTGCCGCCGCGGCACGACGGCCCGCCAGCTGGAAGAAGCCTTCGCGGCGTTCTGTGCCGCGTCCGGCCTCAGCCCGGCGGCGGTCTGCGCCGCCGCCAGCATCGACCTGAAAAAAGATGAGCCGGGGCTTGCAGAGCTCTGTAAAGCCCACGGCTGGCCCATCACATTCTATCCGGCCGATGAGCTGCGGGCCGTACCGGGACAGTTCACCCCGTCGGCCTTTGTGGCAAGTGTCACCGGCGTGGACAACGTCTGTGAGCGCTCGGCGGTAAAAGCCTCGGGCGGGACGCTCCTTCTGCCCAAAACGGCAGGCGGCGGCGTGACGCTGGCGCTGGCCGTCCGCCCCTTTGCACCCGATTGGAGGACAGAGCAATGAGTGAGAGTAAAAAGACCGTGTTCGTCGTGGGGCTTGGCCCCGGCGGCGGACAGTTTCTGACCGTGCAGGCGCAGAGCGCCTTGCAGCAGGCCGAGGTGTTGTGCGGCTATACGGTCTACATCGACCTTGTGCGCCCCCTCTACCCGGAAAAAGAGTGCTACACCACCGGCATGACCCGGGAGATCGACCGCTGCCGCTGGGCGCTGGACACCGCCCGGGCGGGCCGGGACGTGGCGCTGGTCTGCTCCGGCGACGCCGGGGTCTACGGCATGGCCAGCCCGCTGCTGGAGCTGGCCGAAGAGTACCCGGACGTCAACGTGGAGGTCGTCCCCGGCCTGACCGCCGCCCTCAGCGGCGGGGCGGTGCTGGGTGCGCCGCTGGCCCACGATTTCTGCGTCATCTCGCTGTCGGACCGCCTCACGCCGTGGGAGGTCATCGAAAAGCGGCTGGCCTGCGCCGCTCAGGGCGATTTCGCGCTGGCGCTGTACAATCCCTCGTCCAAGGGCCGCCCGGACTATCTGCGCCGGGCCGTGGACATCCTGCTGGCAAACGGCAAAGCCCCGGACACCCTCTGCGGCTCTGTACGGAACATCGGCCGGGAAGGGCAGGAAAAGCACATCCTGCCCCTCAGCCAGCTCCGGGATACCGAGGTGGATATGTTCACCACCGTCTTTGTGGGCAACGCCGCCACCCGCGCGCTGAGTGGGCGGATGGTCACGCCGAGGGGGTACCGCCGATGAACGTCGTCGTTTTCAGCGGCACCACCGAGGGGCGGGAGCTTTCCCGCCAGCTGGCGGCGCTGGGCATCGAAGTCACCGTCAGCGTGGCCACCCCGCTGGGGCAGGAAGAGCAGGGGAGCACCCCCGGCGTCACCGTCCGGTGCGGGCGGCTCCTGCCCGATGAGATGGCCGCGCTCTTGGGGGATGCCGCCCTCTGCATCGACGCCACCCACCCCTACGCAGTGGAGGCGACCAAAAACATCAAAGCAGCGGCAGAAAAGGCCGGGGTGGAATACCTCCGCCTGCTGCGCCCGGCCAGTCCGCTGCCGGAAAACTGTCTCGTCTTTGAGAGCGCAAAGCAGGCGGCAGAAGCGCTGGCTGCAGAAGAGGGAAATCTTCTGCTGGCCACCGGGGCCAAGGAGCTGGCGCAGTTTGCGGCCATCCCGCCCGAGCGGCTCTACCCCCGTGTCCTGCCCACGCTGGAAAGCATCGCGGCCTGCGAGGCGGCGAACATCCCCCACCGCAACATCATCGCCATGCAGGGTCCCTTCAGCTTTGCCCTCAATCAGGCCATGATGGAGCAGTTCCATATCCGCTGGCTCGTCACCAAGGACGGCGGCGCGGCGGGGGGCTTTGGGGAGAAGCTGGACGCCGCCCGGGACGCGGGGGCGGAGCTGGTGGTCATCGGCCGCCCGGAGGAGACGGGGGACGGCCTGGAGGCTGTACTGGCCTGGCTGTTGGAAACCGGGCCTCAAAAGGAGGAATGAGCATGGAAGTGACCCTCATCGGCATGGGGCCGGGGGCTGCCTCTGCCGCCGGGGCGCAGCTGGTGGTCATCCGCCGCCCGCCCGAGCAGGGCGAGACGGCTTCCGAGGTGCTGAAACGCTGCAAGGAGATGATAAGATGAACGTGACACTCATCGGCATGGGCTCCGGCCAGCCGGAGAACCTGACCCTTCAGGGCCTGGCCGCACTGCGGCAGGCCGACCTCATCCTGGGCGCACGGCGTCTGCTGGCAGTTCTGCCTGCCGGCTGCACCGAGAACCGCGCCGCCGCCTACCGCCCCGACGAGGTGGCAGAGCTGCTGCAGACTTCCGGCGCGGAGAACGCCGTGCTGGTCTACAGCGGCGACACCGGCTTTTACTCCGGCGCGTCCTCCATGATGGAAAAGCTGGAGGCCCTCGGCGTCCGCGCCCGGGTGCTGCCCGGCCTTTCCAGCATCCAGCTGCTGGCGGCGGCGCTGGGCCGTCCGTGGCAGGGGTGGAACCTTGTTTCGGCCCATGGCCGCACCTGTGACCCGGTGGCCGAGTGTATGCAGGGCAGACCCACCTTCTTCCTCACCGGCGGCAGCGAAGACCCCGCCACCCTCTGCGCCCAGCTGGCGGCAGAGGGCTTCGGGGACGTACAGGCTGTTGTGGGCCAGTGCCTCGGCACGCCGGAAGAAAAGCTCTTCCGCGGCAGCGTCAAAGAGCTGGCCGCAGGCCGCTTCAACAGCCTGAGCGTCCTTCTCGTGGAGGCGGCGGAGGTGCTGCCCCGCCGCGCTCCGGGCCTGCCGGACGAAGCCTTCGAGCGGGGCGATGTCCCCATGACCAAGCAGGAAGTCCGGGCTGCTGTGCTGGCGAAGCTGGCCGTCCGCCCAGAAGACATCCTGTGGGACGTGGGGGCCGGGACGGGCAGCGTCAGCGTGGAGCTGGCATTGGCCGCGCCCCGGGGCCGGGTCTACGCAGTGGAGTGCAGGCCGGAGGGCTGTGCGCTCATCAAAGCCAACCGCGAAAAATTCAGGACCCGGAACCTCGTCCTCGTGGAGGGGCTTGCCCCTGCCGCCCTTTCGGACCTGCCCGCGCCGGACGCTGTCTTTATCGGCGGCAGCAAGGGCAGCCTTGCCGCCATCGTGGACGCCGCGGTGGATAAGAACCCCGACGCCCGCATCTGCGTGTCGGCCATCGCCCTTGAGAGCCTTTCGGCGGCGCTGGCCGCGCTGACGGCCAAAGGCCGGACCGTACAGGTGAGCCAGATCGCCGTCAGCCGGGCCAAGGCCGTGGGCGGGCTGCACCTCATGATGGCCCAGAACCCCATCTACCTCATCACAGGAGAATGACATGATACAGTTTCTGCTGGCGGCGCCCCGCTCGGGCAGCGGCAAGACCACCATGACCTGCGCCCTGCTCATGGCGCTGAAGCGGCGGGGCTGTGCGCCCTGCGCCTTTAAGAGCGGGCCGGACTACATCGACCCCATGTTCCACCGGGCCGTGCTGGGGGTGGAGAGCCGCAGCCTCGACCTCTTTTTCTCTGCGCCCGAGACGGTGCGCACCCTCTACGCGAAGGGTGCCGCCGGACACGGTGCGGCGGTGTGCGAGGGGGCCATGGGCTTTTACGACGGCCTCGGCGGCGTCAGCGACAGGGCCAGCGCGTGGCATCTGGCCGACACGCTGGGTCTGCCGGTGCTGCTGGTGGCAGAGCCGAAAGGTCAGAGCCTGACGCTGGCCGCAGAGCTGAAGGGGCTCGTAAACTTCCGCACTCCCAGCCACATCGCAGGCATCCTGCTGAACAACTGCACGGCCCGGATGCACGCTCTGCTGGCCCCGATGCTGGAAGAAGAGACGGGCCTGCCGGTGCTGGGCTTTCTGCCGAAGCTCCCGGAGGCCGTCATCGGTTCCCGCCATCTGGGCCTCTACACGGCGGCGGAAGTGGAAAATTTACAGCAGAAGCTGGCCCTTCTGGCCGACGCGGCAGAGGAGCACATCGACTGGCCCCGCCTGCTGGCCCTCTGCGAAAAGGAGCCGCCCGCCCTGCCGGTGCAGCCGGAGATGCCTCCGGCCCGCGTCCGCATCGCCGTGGCGCAGGACGAGGCGTTCTGCTTTATCTACGCCGAGACGCTGGAGGCCTTCCGGGACGCCGGGGCAGAGGTGGTCTTTTTCAGTCCCCTCCGCGACACGGCCCTGCCGGAAAACATCGGCGGGCTGTATCTGCCCGGCGGCTACCCGGAACTTCACGCAAGAGAATTGAGTGAAAATACCTCGCTTCTGCGCGAGATAAAGCGAAAAATCGATTCCGGTCTGCCCACAGCGGCAGAGTGCGGAGGCTTCCTCTATCTGGGGCAGAGCCTCACGGACGCCGAGGGGCAGAGCTGGCCGATGGCGGGCGTTCTGCCGGGCGAAGCAAAAGATGCCGGACGTCTCGTCCGCTTCGGCTATGCCACGCTGAGCGCAGACTCGGACAGTATGCTCTTCCGGGCCGGGGAGAGCTTTCCCATCCACGAATTCCACCACTGGGATTCCACCGCCAACGGCACGGCCCTCGCGGCAAAAAAGCCGGTGGGCGGCGCAGAGTGGCGGTGCGGATTTGTAAACGAGCATTTCTATGCGGGCTTCCCGCATTTGTACTGGGCGGGTACGCCCCTGCCGCAGCGCTTTGCCGCCGCGGCTGAAAATTACAGGAGAGACCATGACTGAGACAGAACTCGCCGCCCTCTGCGCGGCCATCACGCCGCCGGACGAAGCCGCCCGGGCGGCGGCGCACGCCCACTGGGCCAGCCTTGCAAAGCCGCTGGGCGGGCTGGGCGGATTGGAAACGACCATCGAGGAAGCCGCCGCCCTCACCGGCAGCGCAAAGCTGGATATTTCCCGCCGGGCGGTGCTGGTGCTCTGCGCCGATAACGGTGTGGTGGCCCAGGGCGTCAGCCAGACCGACAGCAGCGTGACCCGCGCCGTGGCCGAGAACCCCGCCGCACCAGCGTCTGCCGGATGGCACAGACCGCCCGGTGCGAGGTGGTGCCGGTGGATATGGGCATCGCGGGCGAACCGGTTCCGGGCGTCCTCGACTGCCGCATCGCCCCCGGCACAGCGGACTTCACCCTCGGCCCGGCCATGAGCCGGGAGCAGGCCGTGGAAGCCATCGGCAGGGGCATCCGGCTGGTGCAGGAGCAGAAGAAGGCGGGCGTCGGCCTGCTGGCCACCGGTGAAATGGGCATCGGCAACACCACGACGTCCAGCGCCGTGGCCGCTGTGCTGCTGGGCCAGCCCGTCGAAGGGATGACGGGCCGGGGCGCGGGCCTTTCGGACGAGGGACTTGCCCGGAAGATCGACGCCATCCATCGCGGCATCGCAAAAAATCAGCCCGACTCTGCCGATGCACTGGACGTGCTGGCAAAGCTGGGCGGCTTCGATATTGCCGGGCTCTGCGGCGTCTTCCTCGGCGGTGCGCTGGAAGGTGTGCCGGCGCTGGCCGACGGCTTCATCAGCTGTGTGGCGGCGCTCTGCGCTGTCCGGCTCTGCCCGGCAGCGGCCAAGGCTGTTTTTGCAAGCCACTGCTCCACCGAGCCGGCCGCAAAGCTGGTGCTGGACGCTCTGAACAAAAAAGCCCTCATCACGGCGGGCCTGCATCTGGGCGAAGGCACCGGCGCGGTGGCCGCCATCCCGCTGTGGGATATGGCGCTGGCCGTCTACGATGGCTGTTATTCCTTTGAAGAGGGCGGCATCGAAGCCTACACGCCGCAGGGGGGTGCGGGATGCTGACGCTGGTGCTCGGCGGCGCGGCCAGCGGCAAGAGCGCCTACGCCGAGAGCCTTGTGCTCAAGACCGGCCTGCCCCGCTATTACCTCGCCACCATGCAGGTCTGGGATGCCGAGTGCGCCGCCCGGGTGGAAAAGCACCGGAAAATGCGGGCGCAAAAGCAGTTCGAAACGCTGGAATGCCCGCTCCACCTCGACCGTCTGGCTCTGCCCGGCCGGGGGACCGTCCTGCTGGAAGATCTCGGCAACCTCGTCGCCAACGAGCTTTACAGCCCCGGCGGGGCAGGAAAGCACACCGCCGGGGCCGTTTTGGCCGGGCTGGAACGCCTCGCCGCCGGGTGCGACGAGCTTATCGCCGTATCGAACGAGGTGTTCAGCGGCGGTGCCGACTACGCGGGCGACACCGACCAGTATCTGCTGGCGCTGGCGCAGGTGAACAACGCCTTCGCCGCCCGGGCGGACAACGTCTGCCGGGTGGTCTGCGGCCTGCCGGTGTACTACAAAGGGGGAGAAAAGCTGTGACTGTTTTGCAGACCATCGCGGTGGCCTTTGCGATGTTTTCGGCCCTGCCGGTGCCGCAGTTCGAGTGGAACGAAAAAAATATGCGGTACGCCATGTGTGCCTTCCCCCTCATCGGGCTGGTGTGCGGCGGGCTGTGGTGTCTCTGCGGCGTCCTGCCCCTGCCGGAGCTGGCCCGGGCAGCGGCGTTCTGCCTCGTGCCGGTGGCCGTCACCGGCGGCATCCATCTCGACGGCTACGCCGACACCTCGGACGCCCTCTCGAGCTACGGCGACCGGGAAAAAAAGCTTGAGATCCTGAAAGACTCCCACTGTGGGGCCTTCGCTGTCATCCGGCTGTGCTGCTACTTTGTGGCCTACTTCGGCCTCTGCGGCAGTGTGCGGTTCACACCCCGGGCGGGCCTGTGCTGGACGCTGGCGCTGGTGCTGGAGCGGGCGCTGTCGGGCTTTGCCGTGGCGGCGTTCCCGCTGGCGAAGGACACCGGCCTCGCCCATACTTTTGCCACAGCGGCCGACAAGCAGACCGTCCGCCGCTTCCTCTGCGGCCTGTCGGCTCTGCTCGTCCTGGCGCTGACGGCGCTGGGCGGCGGCGGGCTGGCGGCAACAGCGCTTCTGGCGTTGTGGCGCTATGATTCCGTGGCAAAAAAGCAGTTTGGCGGCATCACCGGCGACCTGGCCGGGTGGTTTTTGCAGCGGGCCGAGCTGTGGATGCTGGCGGCGCTGGCCGTCAGCCAGTGGGGAGGAGTGCTGTAAATGATGTTCATCACAGGGCCACTCTACAGCGGCAAGCGCACCTTTGCGCGGAACTTCCGGGGCAGCATCATCGCCGATGTGCAGGACGCCGCCGCCGAGACTCAGACCCCGGAGCAGCTCGAAACGCTGGCCCGGGAGCTGGCGGAATATGATATTGTCATCGCCACCGAGGTCGGCGGCGGTGTTGTCCCGATGGATGCTGAGGAGCGCGCCGGGCGGGAGGCCGCCGGACGGCTGGCCTGCCTGCTGGCAGAGCGCGCCGACTGCGTGGTGCAGATGTTCTGCGGCATCCCGACGGTATTGAAAGGAGAATTACCCCAATGTTGATCTATCTGCTGCGTCACGGCCTGACCGAATACAACGCCCAGAAGCGCTATCAGGGCCAGCGCGACATCCCGCTCTCGGCGGAGGGCCTGAGCCGGCTGCGCCGGGCCGACATCGACCCGAAGGTGGTCTATATCACCCCGCTGCAGCGGACGGCCCAGACGGCCCGGGTGCTCTTCCCGGAGGCAGAGCTTGTGGTCGTGAAGGACCTGCAGGAGATGTGCTTCGGCAGCTTCGAGGGCAAAAACTACGTCGAGATGGAGCACGACGCCGATTATCAGGCGTGGGTGCAGGCCAACTGCGAGAGCAAATGCCCCGACGGTGAGCGGAAGGACGACTTCTCGAACCGCATCTGCAATGCCTTCTCTGCTCTGGTGGACAAGGCGCTGGCCGACGGCGAAGAGCTGCTGGTCATCCTGGCCCACGGCGGCACCCAGATGGCGGCCATGGAGCGGTACGCCCTGCCCAGGCGCGATTATTATGCGTGGTGCGGCCCCAACGCGGGCGGCTATGTGCTGGACGCCGCCGACTGGGCCGAGAAGCGCCAGCTCCGCCTCGTGAAGACCGTGCAGTACACGAAAGACGCGGAGGCCGGCGTATGATGACCGCCTGGGCTGTGCTGGGAGGCTTCGTGCTGGATGCCATCTTCGGCGACCCGGCGTGGCTGCCCCACCCGGTGGTGTACATGGGCAAAGCCATCTCCCGGCTGGAAAAATTTCTCCGCACCCGCCTGCCCAAAACGCCTCAGGGCGAGCTGCTGGGCGGCGCGGTGATGGCGTTCTGCCTGCCGGTGGGGACGCTGCTGCTCACGGGTCTTGTCTGCTGGGGCGCGGCGATGCTTCACCCGCTGCTGGGGCTGGCCGTCCAGATGTTCTGGTGCGGGCAGGCGCTGGCCGCGAAGGGGCTGATGCAGGAGAGCATGAATGTCTATGCCGAGCTGAAAAAAGACGACCTGCCCGCCGCCCGAAAGGCTGTGAGCCGCATCGTGGGCCGCGACACGGAAGCCTTGACTGCCGAGGGTGTGACCAAAGCGGCGGTGGAGACGGTGGCCGAGAACGCCAGCGACGGCGTCATTGCGCCTTTGCTTTATATGCTGCTGGGCGGCGCGCCGCTGGCCCTGACCTACAAGGCCATCAACACCATGGACAGTATGCTGGGCTACAAAAACGAGAAATATCTCTATTTTGGCCGTGCGGCGGCAAAGCTGGACGATGTGGCGAACTATATCCCGAGCCGTCTGGCCGGACTGTTATGGGTAATGGCCGCAGCTCTGACCGGGAACAGCGCCTCGGGCGCGTGGCGTATCTGGCGGCGGGACCGCCGCAATCACGCCAGCCCCAACAGCGCCCAGACTGAGAGCGCCTGTGCGGGCGCGCTGGGCGTCCAGCTGGCCGGGCCGGCCTATTATTTCGGGGAATATTATCCGAAGCCCACCATCGGCGACCCGCTGCGGCCCATCGAGCCGGAGGATATTCTGCGGGCCGATCGGATGATGTACGCCGAAAGCCTGCTGGCGCTTGCCGCCGGGCTGGCACTGCGAATTTTTGCTGCATAAAAGGGGGAGAAGAACATGGAACTGGTCCACGGCGGTGACTGGATGGGCTACCGCGAACGCTTTGGCCGGGACGCGCTGGATTTTTCGGCGAACGTCAGCCCACTCGGTCTGCCCGAAGGGGTGGCGCAGGCCATCCGGGACGCTCTGCCTCTGGCCGACCGCTACCCCGACCCCCTCTGCCGCACCCTGCGGGCGGCGCTGAGCCGGGCCGAGGGTGTGCCGCAGGAGCGTATCCTCTGCGGCAACGGCGCGGCGGACCTCATCTTCCGGCTGGTCTGGGCCGTAAAGCCCCATAAGGCGCTGGTGACTGCCCCGACTTTTGCCGAGTACGCCTCTGCATTGGATACAGTGGGGTGCGAAGTGAAACGCTTCTTCCTCGATGAAACGAATGATTTCGCCCTGACGGATGCCCTTGTGGACGCCGTGGACGAGAGCATCGACATGGTGTTCCTCTGCCAGCCGAACAATCCGACGGGGCAGCTGGCCTCACCCGAGCTGGTGAAAAAGCTGCTGCGCCGGTGCGAGGAGTGCCACACGATTTTGGCCGTAGATGAGTGCTTTCTGGACTTTCTGCCCGACGCCGACGGGTGGACCGCGAAGCCTCTGCTGGAAAGTGGGGACCTCGTCATCCTGAAAGCTTTCACCAAGCTCTACGGCATGGCCGGCGTCCGGCTGGGTTACTGCCTCTGCGGCGACGAAGCGCTTCTGGAAAAAATGCAGACAGCGGGCCAGCCGTGGGCCGTATCCAGTCTGGCCCAGGCGGCAGGCGTCGCGGCCCTGAAAGAAACCGCTTATGTGGACGAGGTGCGCGCGCTCATCGCCCGGCAGCGGCCCGTTCTGACGGCGGGCCTGCGGGCGCTGGGTCTGCGGGTCATCGACGGAAAGGCGAACTATCTGCTCTTCCGCGCGCCCGCCGACCTGAACGAAAGGCTTCGCCCTCTGGGAACACAGGTGCGCAGCTGCGCGAATTATCCGGGCCTCGGGCCGGAGTGGTACCGCACGGCGGTGCGCACGGCCCCCGAGAACGCCCGGCTGCTGGAACTTATGAAAGAGGTGCTGGGATGAGCAGGGCAAAATGCATCATGGTGCAGGGTACGATGAGCGGTGCAGGCAAAAGCCTGCTCTGCGCGGCGCTCTGCCGCATTTTTGCGCAGGACGGCCTGCGCGCCGTGCCGTTCAAGAGCCAGAATATGGCTCTGAACAGCTTCGTCACCAAAGACGGCCTCGAGATGGGCCGGGCGCAGGTGGTGCAGGCGCAGGCCGCCGGTGTCGAGCCGGACGTGCGGATGAACCCCATCCTCCTGAAGCCCAGCAGTGACGTGGGCAGTCAGGTCATCGTCAACGGCGAGGTGCGGGGCCAGATGAAAGCGTCGGAGTATTTCCGCACGAAACGGCAGCTGGTGCCGGACATCCTGAAGGCGTATGACAGCCTCGCCGAGGAGGCTGACGTCATCGTCATCGAGGGCGCGGGCAGCCCGGCGGAGATCAACCTCAAGAGCGAGGACATCGTGAACATGGGCCTCGCCGAGATGGTGGACGCGCCGGTGCTTCTGGTGGGTGACATCGACCGGGGCGGCGTGTTCGCCCAGCTCTACGGCACGGTGGAGCTGCTGGAAGAAAAAGAACGCCGGCGCATCAAGGGACTCGTCATCAATAAATTCCGTGGCGACGTGGAGATCCTGCGCCCCGGCCTTTCGATGCTGGAAGAAAAGACCCATCTGCCCGTGGTGGGCGTCGTACCGTACCTGAAGGTGGACATCGAGGACGAGGACTCCCTGAGCCAGCGCCTCGAGATGCGGGACGGCAAAAAGCCGCTGGATGCGGCGATCATCCGTCTGCCGCATCTGTCCAATTTTACGGACTTCATGCCGCTGGAACAGCACCCGCTGCTGGGCGTGCGGTATGTTTCGAATGCTCATGAGCTGGGCGCACCCGACCTCATCCTGCTGCCGGGGACGAAAAACACGGTGGATGACCTGCTCTGGCTGCGGCAGTGCGGGCTGGAAACGGCTCTGCTCAAGCTGGCCGCGAAAGGCACGCTGGTGCTGGGCGTCTGCGGCGGCTACCAGATGCTGGGCCAGACCCTCGACGACCCCACCGGCAGCGAGAGCGGCCGGTCGCAGACTCTGCGGGGGCTGGGTCTGCTGCCCACCCGGACCGTGTTCAGCGAGCAGAAGCGCCGCGCACAGGTCAAAGCGACCGCCGCCGCCCCCTTTGCGGGTGCAGAGCTGGAAGGCTACGAGATACACACCGGCGTGACCGAGGCTGAGGGCGAACCCTTCGCCCACTACCCCGACGGGGGCCGGGAGGGCTGTGTGCAGGGCAATGTGTTCGGCACCTACCTCCACGGTCTGTTCGACACCGGTACGCTGACCGAGGCGCTGGCGGGCTGGCTCTGCCGCCGGAAGGGCATCGACCCCTCCGACGCAGCCCTCATCCCGATGGAAGAGTACCGCCGCCAGCAGTTCGACATCCTAGCCGACGGCGTGCGCGGAGCACTGGATATGGACGCGGTGTATGCCGCGATGGGAATGGAGAAGCGCTGAATGGAACAGGGACTTTTGCATCTGTACTGGGGCGACGGAAAGGGAAAGACCACTGCTGCAATGGGTCTTGCGCTCCGTGCGCTGGGGTCCGGGAAGCGGGTGGTCATCGTCCAGTTTTTGAAGGGCGGAAACAGCGGCGAGATCCCGCTTCTGGCCCAGCTTGGCGCGGAGATCTACCGGGGCAAGGCCGGGCAGAAATTCGTCTTTCAGATGACGCCGGAGGAAAAGGCCGCGACCCGGGAACTGCAAAACCAGAACCTCGCCGCCGCCATGGCACAGCCTGCCGACCTGCTGATACTGGACGAAGCCGGGAGCGCCGAAGAGCTGGATATGGTGGACATCGATCTATTAAAAAAGGCCGTTCTGGAACGGCCTGCCGGATGTGAGTGCGTCCTGACGGCCCACGCGCCGCCCCAGTGGATGCTGGACGCCGCCGACTACTCCACCGAGATGAAATGCCGCCGCCACCCCTACCAGAAGGGGATAAAAGCACGAAAGGGGATAGAATATTGACGCCGCAGCATCATCTGCCCGCCGACATTGAGCGGACGAGCTTCCACATCATCACCGAAGAGCTGGAAATGATGGGACTGACCCCGCCGCCCGAGCACGAAGCCGTGGTCAAGCGGGTCATCCACACCACCGCCGACTTCGACTATGCGCGGAATCTCCACTTCACCCCCCGCGCGGTGGAGCAGGCCGTCAAGGCCCTCCACGCCGGGGCCGTCATCGTGACCGATACGAATATGGCGCTGGCCGGCATCACCAAACCCGGTCTGGCGAAGCTGGGCGGGGCGGCCTACTGCTACATGGCTGACCCCGAGGTGGCCGCCGCCGCCAAAGAGGCTGGCACCACCCGGGCCGTCGCAGCGATGAAAAAGGCAGCGCAGGAGCATCCCGGGGCCATCCTCGCCATCGGCAACGCGCCCACGGCTCTGCTGACGATTGCAGAACAAATCGAAAGCGGCCTGCGGCCCGCACTGGTCATCAGCGTGCCGGTGGGCTTTGTGAACGTGGTGGAGAGCAAGGAGCGGCTCTTCGCCGTCTGCGAAAAGCATGATGTACCGGCCATCGTGGCGATGGGCCGCAAGGGCGGCAGCAATGTCGCTGCGGCCATCTGCAATGCCCTCATCTACTCTGCCGCCGAGATGCTCGACCCCTCGGCGCGGGGGTGGAAGTGAGCGATAAGTTTTGGAGGAGCGCAATGAACCCTACAAGAAAGACCGATGAAAGCTTTTACCGGCTGTTTTCCGCGTCTCACACCGTTTCAGAGCATCTGACCAAGCGGGAGGACAGCGAGCTGCGCGATAAATACGACCACAACGCGTTCTGCTATTCCGGCCAGCCCTCGGCAGATGAAGTCCGGGCCGCGCTGGCCTACCAGAAAGAGCGGGGAGACACCTTCCTCAAGCTGGAAGGGTACGAGCCGCTGGCCGATGCATTCGGCATGGAGTGCGAAGAGACCCTGACGATGGTTCTGCCCCCGGAAACAGACATCCGCAGTTGGAAAACGAACCCGGACGTCTCGATCAAGGCCCCGGACGCAGACCAGCTGGAACAGCACGAACTGAAATACTACGGCCCGTTGTACGGAGATGATTTTACCGTGCGGAACAACCGGAACCTCCGGGAAAAGCTGACCTACCTCGGCGCGTATCTGGGCGGGAAGCTGGTGGGTGATTGCTATATTTTCGCATCCGATGGGTATGTCTGCATGGACGGCCTGCTGGTGGACGAGGATTTCCGGCACCAGTACATCGCCATGACCCTGATGAAGCATATTGCCGAAAAGGCGCAGGAGCGCGGAGAGATCCTGTATCTTCACGCTGACTCCGAGGATACACCGAAGGAACTGTATGCGAAGATGGGATTTCAGGCCGTTGACAAGCTCTATGAATATCTCTGCACCGATTTCTCGAAACTGAAAATATGAACGAATGCGCGCCGGATACGGCGATGGGCCTCCCAATGCGGGAGGCCTTTCTGTTACACCGTCGCCAGCACGGCGAGGATGCTCTGCCAGCGCTTGTTCTCGACGGTGGGCGCACGGCGGATGGGTCGGGACTGTACAGGCTGAGGCCGCTGAGCCGTCTGAGGCAGGGGAGTGAAAAGCACGGCCTGCCATGCGGCGGCAAGCTGCATGGCCTCCGGGCAGCTTTGCAGGGTGCGGCGCTCGGCCCCGGCGAGATAGTCGCCCAGCCAGCAGAGGATGGCCGCGATGTTCAGCTGCTCTGCGGCGCGGGTGCTCCAATAGCTCCAATGGGCGGGACGGCCCACGAACCGCTCCACCGTGATGAGCGCACCCTCCCGGGCGGCAGAGGGGGAGACCGTCCCACAACCACCGGCAGTATGGGCCAGAACGTCCAGAATGCGCGCCATCCGGCCGCTGTCGAGGGCGTCGTCCCGGACAAAGGCAGAGAAATCCGTCTGGGCCAGCAGACCGTCGGCGGTGGCGGGGAAGCGCCCCGTCAGCTCGCCCGAGGCGTTGTGGCAGCTCTGCCACCCTTTGCGGACGAGCTGAAAGTTCAACTTCTGACGTCCCATCGTGGAATAGAACACCCGGGCCTTGCCGCTGACCGGCTCCTGCCGCAGCTCGAGATAAGCGTCTGCGCCTCCGAGGTCTTGGACCTTGACGCTGAGCACAAGGCGGTACGCAGGCTTCTGGCTGGACATGGCAAGATGCATCTCTTCAAAATAACGTGCGGCATCCATAGCGGTTCTCCTTCCTGTGGGCGCGGGGTGATGTGTAGGTGTGCGGCCCTTCGTTGGTTGTAGTATATCATAAATTGCGCCAGAATACAACTATAAGTTTGCAGATAGACCAAAAAACTTTTTGATTCTTCTGCAATGCAAAACAAGATGGTTGTGAACGACAACAAAAATACGGGGCCGCTGGCAGCAGATACAACTGCACAGCGGTCCCGTACATTATTATGATTCAGTCGCCCAGCTCCCGTATCTCGTTCTGGATGAGTCGGCCTGCGGCCCGGGCCAGCTGGTCCATGCCCCGGATGCGGGCCATGTTCTTGCCGTAGATGCGGGAGGCGTCGGCGGCGCTGGCGTCTTCGCCCATAAAGACGGCGGAGACCCGTAGACCCTTCCGCTGCAGCGCCCGGACCTCGGCGGCGGCGTCCTCCACGCCCGCGCTGCCGCCGTAGTCGCGGCCCAGCGGGTCATCGGGGGAGGGCGGGATGCGGCGGCTGTCGTTGGGGGAAGCGTCCGTCAGGAGAATGAGCAGGTGCCGCGCGGCGGGGCCGGGGTCGAAGTCGATGAGGTCGCCTGCGGCCC
>OHFA01000726.1_pt1 | contig 17164 bp, 10 predicted proteins | sample 1567501 | NCBI WGS metagenome assembly OHFA01 (sample SAMEA3879593, study PRJEB24766) | human gut metagenome | biome: human-associated habitat; feature: feces | place: USA | collected 1985/1987 | reverse complement strand
AGCAAAGAATACGTTACCATCTGCATCATAAAGTGTCGGCGACCAAGACTTGGTATTCATTTCAGCAATCTGATTATGACCGTCACGTCCACTTGTCAATGAATGGAGGTTGGCGTTGAAAACAGTTGCTCCGTAACTGAACTGCATAGCTACGCTCAATGACAGGTTCTTATAAGAAACTGTGTTCGTTAAACCGCCAGTGAAATCCGGTTCGCCACTTCCCAGTAATACGAGGTCGGCAGAAGTGATTTTACCGTCACCGTTCTGGTCGCGGAAGCGATAATCTCCCGGACGTATGCTGGCAATCTTCTGACCGAGCACTTCGGTAAGCCCTTGCTCGTTGATTTCGTGCTGTGAAGCATACACACCGTCAATCTTATAGCCATACCATTGTCCGAGGCTCTTGTTCTTGCGGATCATGACAAAGTTTCCTGAACCGGGAATAACCCCCGGGTCAAATCCCATTTCATCACCAGGGCCAATATCAAGCACTTTCGAACGGTTAAAGCCGATGTTAGCATTCAAGGTCCAGTTCCATTTCTTAGTCAGAATAGGGGTAGCATCCAAGGTAATCTCAATACCCTGATTGCGGACTGCTCCGATATTGGCCCATCCCTTTTCATATCCTGTAGCCAATGCTGCATTCTTTTCAATCAGCAGGTCGGTGGTCTTTTTGCGATAAACATCCACCGTCATTGCCAGGCGGTTTTTAAAGAAAGACATATCTAGTCCAAGATTGACCATATCCGTTGTTTCCCAACGTAATGACGGGTTTGCCGGCCTGTCAATGCTGGCACCGTAAGAAAGATCGGAACCGTACATCGGATAGAATGAAGAAGCGATTGTTGAAAGGCTCCGATAAGAAGGAATGGCTGTGTTACCACTGCGACCATAACCGAAACGCAACTTAAGGTTATAGAAGACTCCCAAGTCTTTCACAAACGACTCTTCGTTAATACGCCATGCCAGACCAACTGACGGGAATCCCGCCCATTTATTACCGGCACCGAAACGTGAAGAACCGTCGGCACGATAGCTGGCTGTCAGCAGATAACGTTCCTTATAATTGTATTCGGCACGTGCCAGGAACGATACCATATTCCACTCAACGATTGAAGAAGTAGGGATCTGTGGAGTAACACCCATTCCCAGTCCATTTACCCCCAGGTTGAGTGAAGGGAAATTCTGTGTTTCAGTGCGCACCGTATTATTGTTGTAGGTTTCAAGCGTGCTACCAGCCAATACTTTAAGGCGATGTCCACCTTTCCACGAATTGGTATAAGTCAGGAATGCTTCTCCGGAGAGTTTTTTAATTCCGGCATTAGTGACAATAGCACGTCCGTTTGCTTTAAATCCCTGTTCGGTGTTGGCGGGATAAAATACATCTGTTTTCTGGTGATTGTCTTCATACGTACCTGCTATATTCAGAGAAAGCTCGGTTAGTATCTTCCATTCCAGTTGCATACGTGCTGTCAGATTGTCTTTATAACGATTGTTGATAATATCGCGCACTTGTATGTATGGGTTAGAAACAACCTGCCCCTCTTCACTGCCTGTACCTTCAGTAATACCGGATGAGGTAGCAGAATTCAAAGGCGACTGGCGTAACAATTTCACCATCAAACCATCGGAACTGCCAGTTGCTAAACCGGAATTTTTAGTTCTTGAGCCTGATATATTGACAGTCATAGTCACATTAGTACTCAATTTCTGAACAAGGTTAATTCTTCCTGTGAAACGTTCGAAACCCGAGTTTACCACTACCCCTTCCTGATTAAGATAACCACCGGATACCGAATAACGCGTGTTCTTATTACCACCCGAAACGTTGATACGATATTCCTGATACAGGGCATCGCGGAACATCAGGTCCTGCCATTGAGTATTCGTACTACCCGGAGCACCAAACGACTCCCAGTCTGCATAAGTTGAACTTTCGGGAAGTACCCAATAGTTACCGTCACCGTTCGGATTGTCACGATAGACAATACCATCGCTCATGGTCGACGGATCAGTTCCGTAGGGGTAGTATTTCCATCCGGTTTTATAACGCATCAACGCATATTCCGAAGAATTAAGCATATCAAATTGGCGTACTGCCTGCTGCATACCTAAATTAGCATACAGCTCCACCCGTGTTTTTCCATCATTGGTTCCCTGGCGTGTGGTAATCATGATGACACCGTTTGCACCACGCGAACCATAGATAGCGGTTGAGGAAGCATCTTTTAGAATTTCAATGGATGCCACATCGCCCGGATTCAGAGAAGAAGCATCTTCGCAAATCACACCGTCGATAACAAAAATCGGGGCACTTGAAGCATTAACGGACGATGCACCACGAATACGGATGGTGTAATCGGAACCGGGAGCACCGTCGTTCTGCACAATCTGCATACCGGCTGCCTTACCTCTCATGGCATCTTCGAGTGACGTAATGGCACGTTCGCTCAATGCATCCTTACTAATAGATGATATGGAACCTGTCAAGTCCGAGCGACGCATAGAACCGTAACCGATGGCTACCACTTCTACGTCTCCCAAACCAATCACGTCCTCTTCCATAATAATATTGATCTGTGTACTATTGCCTACGCGATGATCGACAGTTTTCATACTAATCATCGAGAAAACAAGCACCGACTGTTTCGACGGTACATTTATAGAGTATGCTCCGTCAATATTGGTAATCGTGCCGCGCGTTGTTCCCTGCACAACGACCGAGACTCCCGACAGTGGGTCTCCCTCCAGATCCGTTACTTTACCGGTAACAGTCAGAGTCGTTTTTTGTCCCATAACATCTATTGCCAGAACAGATGCCAGGAGCATAATCATACATAATGAATAGAATTGTTTCATTGGGTATTAATTTTTTAGGTTACTAAAAGAATACTGTTTTTTTCTCAAATATATGGGTGAAATGATTAGAACTAGGGTTAATCCGTGGATTAACACCCTCAAAAAAGCATTAACCGCTATGTTAAAAGAGGGATTAACCTCTATTGCCTTTCACATTCTTCCTGATAAGTTCGAGGAACTGTTCCGTATTCACCAATACTATATTTTCGTTTAATAAGTTTTTAAATGCAAGCATATCTTCCACCGTGTAACTGGACGGAGCATTGACGTGTACCACGATTGCCGAATAGGCATCTATACTGTTAATGTCACGCGGAGCCGAGTTCAAAGCCGCAGCGATGGTTTCGGGAGTATGAGGTTCCGTAAACTTATCATCATTCTTCATGAAATAGCGGAACGAAACGACCGGTGCATCTCCTGCAAAGAAATAAGCGCCCTGCCATTTGGCATATCCCAGATAGTTCATATACAAGAATCCTTTCATATCGGGCAAGTTGCCGGTGTGCCGCTTCATAAATGTTTCATACGAACCGGCATACGAACCGGTGAATAGTTCCGCATCGTCCATCAGTACCATATACTGCATTCCGCAATCTTTCAACATTCCATTCGTCATACGGAAATAGTCGGCTACAAACTCATGATGAGACGGGAATGTATAACCCGCACCGGACAATGCTCCGACATAACAATTGGTTGCCGGCAGATTTTTCTGATACCAGTTGTGCACCGGAACCATATTGGTGCGCAGAGTCGGGGGATACATCCAGGTAAGCGGAATCTCATGCGCACGCGGATGCGAGATATAGGTATTCCGGGAAAACAAATCGAGCATATAGGACGTATTGTCTCCGTCACTGAATACGATTGTGGCATAATGCACGCCCGTTCGTGCCGGGACTTCCACAGGCGAAGCCGGTCGGTCATACGGTTTCAACTGTTTGGATGACAGGATGGAAAGGCTCATGGTGTTGATACCCGGCACGGTATATACTCCATTATGTTCGCATCCGAACCGCACATCCATGCGTTCAAGATTATAGGGTACTCCCCAACCATAATGAGGCGAATTGGGTTTCAACATATAATAAAGCTTTTGCAACACAGTACCGTCACTTTTGGCATTGCTACACCAGGGATATCGGTTCGCTATGGCAAAATCGACCATTGTCCACGGGAAAGAAGCATTGTTCACAATCGCATTCAAGTTGAATTGTGAAGAATGTTGTTTTATATAGTCAGCCAGCCAAGCCTCATCCTTATCCCTCACGTCGGCCAGTTTCTGCAGACTGTTATAAGGAGCTTTAGAGGCCAGATCCGTTGTCAGTATCACAGCATCAAGCACTCCTGCAAGGCTTGCAGCAATGTATGTTTTCTCCAATTTATCATCCACCAATACATACCCTTTCGCTCTGTTCAGGAACAAAGAAGTTATCTCCGACAGGCTTTTCTTCGTAAAGGTATAACCGGAGGCTTTCATTTCAGTCATCCATTTGACGTATGCCTGACCGGAGTGAAGAAAGATTTCGGGACTGCTGCGATTCACAAGTCCGGCAAGCGAAGCCAGATAGAGCAATTCTTCATAATTGCTGTTCCCCACTTCGGCACGCGTGATTTCAATCAAATCCCAGTTTTCAACCAAAGGAGGTTCTTCGGGTGATTCCGGTTCCGGCTTCTCTCCCTGCCCTTGTTCTGTTCTCTGTGTTCCCTGCTCCTGCTCTCCCTGTTTTTCGCAAGAGCAGAAAACTAGCAATAGGGCAACTCCCATGATATAAATAAAACTTTTCATTTTCATAGTATTTTATCAATGCCGATATATTCTTTAACCTGTTCGTCTATATGTGTTTTCAACTGATGAATCACTTCTTTGCACTGTCACGTCCCAATATCGCATCCCACAACATCGGTACAAGGATTTCCTGTGCCGCTTTGCGGGTAGGCAGAATACCGTCGCGCTGATATGGCTTTAATGCTTCTTCTCCTCCGGCATCGTAAATTTTATTAAACTCTACCGAGTAATCGACCAGAATGATACCTTTCTTTTTGGCTGCTTCGCGGCATGAAGCATTGAATGCTGCCAGTTCGGGACGGGTCTCCGCCGATTGTCCCAACGGACGTTCGGAAAGAATATACAATACGATGGTGGCATCGGGATTCTGCGCCCGCAGATTGTCAACCATGTATTCCGCACACTTTCCCGAATACCAGGGAGCATTATTGAAACGGGTCACGGCATCATTCTCCGAAAAGCCGAATATCAGCAAATCGGGTTTGCGGCTCAATACGGAGTCCTTGAAGTTTTCCGTTGCCCAGAAAGAGCCGATTCCCGACTTCGAGCAGTTGTAGAACGTTATCTTTTCGGGGAATCTGCGTTCGAGTCTGGTACGAAGCTGGTCCACCCAAACCCGGTTGGAGGTATTGATGGCTGCACTGGCACCGTAGAACACAACAGTCTGTTTTTCACCTTTCTTGAGTTTCTTCAGGAAAGTGGTTTGAGCACTGGCTGTGGAGACTGTGAAAATTGATACTAATATCAAAAGAAATATACGGTTCATACTTATTCTTATTTTTTCCATGGTTTATTATTCACATTCATATTCACATGACGATACCATTCGAACAGACCTTTCTCGTCCAAGCGGTTCTGCAAGCGGCGTACATCGAGATTGCGCACACTCGTCTTCTGTAAAGCTGCCATCGCTGCTGCCGTACCGGCTGCTTCTCCAATGGTTGCACATATCGGTTGCACCCGGTAAGAACTCATTGCCAGACGGGTTCCGCTAATGATACGCCCGGCTGTCAGCAATCCTTCGGTATTGACGGGAATCAAGCTGCGGTATGGGATGCCGTAAGGTCCTACGCTGTTCTTTATTTTTGGGTCTACATTCATTCCCCACGGGTCTAACGAGTACCAGGCATCAGCAATCTTATCATCGTGCATCACTCCTTTCAGTACATCATCTACTGTCAACACATATTCTCCCTTGATACGACGGCATTCTCTGATTCCTATTTTCGGGGCTACATGGGTGACGTATCCGGCCCGGTTGAGGGCTTCGAATTGCGGTTCCAGCTTTTTCATGGCACGACGATGCGCGTCGGCTACCAATACCGGGTCGGTAGTGTCAGTACACTCTACCGTTGCTCCCCAGTGGAGGTATATGCCGGAGTCTATCTTCCGGAATTCCTCTTCCGTCTGCTGGGTTACCCACTTTTCCTGGTCGTGGTCGAGTACACCGGTCTTGAATATGTGGCGGGGAAATTCCGCGTCACTGCGGGTGCGTTGGCTGATGTACATCATGGTACATGGCTGCACTCTACCGTCGCTCTTTTCAAGTCCGATACTTTCGTTGAAGTCCTTGCGGGCGTCACTGCCGTAGAAGTATTCACAACCGGCTTTGGCTGCCAGAAGTCCGGTACCGGTGGCGTCGATGGTAACCGGTGCGGAGACTTTCTGCAACATCCCTTGACGCATCACGCAGACGCCGGTCACTCTGTTTCTGTTGCCTTTTGTCTCAACCACTGCATCCACAACCGGCGAACCACACATCAACGTGATGTTCTTTTCCGCTTTCATAATGCCGTAAACGACTTGCGCAAATGACGACGGCAACCACCAATGCTGCTTATTATCCCATGCCCATTGTCCGAACGTGCTGCTGGGGGTAATGCTTAGTGAATGTTTCTGGTTCAGTTCGCGCACCATATCGATAAATACACCGACACGGGGTGCACCGCACATATATGTGACATACATATCCACCGGAGCTCCTCCGGGCATCATATCTTCTTCCAGTAAAATCACCTTGGCTCCCTCTCTGGCAGCGGCAACGGCAGCAGGTATACCTGCCGGTCCGGCACCCACTACGATTACATCGCAATGCAATTCGGGCAATTTAAACAGGGATTTATCTTGGGGATTCATCGCTTCATTCGCGGCAAACATGGAGACTCCGGGCAAAGCTGCACCAGCAGCGCCTATTCCCATGTTCTTCAAAAACTGTCTTCTATTCATTGTCATAGTCGTACGCTTATTTCTTTTTTAAACCATCGAAAAGCCCCATTGAGGCAAGTCGGTCTTGTAGTTGTTTGATATCTATGGAACGAAGTCCGGTTTGATTCAAGGCGGACATAGCTGCTGCCGTACCTGCTGCCATTCCGATGTTGGAACAGATAGGCTGCACTCTAAGAGAACTGTGAGCAATGCGTGTCGCACTGATGATACGTCCGGCAGTGAGCAACCCCTCGGTCTTGGTTGGCAGAATACTGCGATAGGGGATGCCATAAGGGCCGATATGTTTCATCTCTTCGGGAATTTTCATTCCCCATACATCGAACGAATAGTGTGCGTGGGCTATCACGTCATCATGCATCGTTCCGGCAATGAGATCGTTGGCTGTAAGCACGTACTCGCCTTTGATGCGGCGCACTTCGCGCACGCCCAGCTTTGGAGCCAGATGTACTGCGTATCCGGCTTCGTGCCAGATTTCGAGGTTTTCCTGCAGGCGTTCCAATGCTTCCTGCTGGGCTTGTGCCAGCAACAGAGGATCACAGGTATCCTTGCAATATACAGTCCGTCCCCAGTGCAGATAGATGCCGGCGTCTCTCCGGATCATATCCTCCTTATCGTCGGCTTTCACCCAACGATTCAGGTTATCTTCCACAGCACTGCTGCCTTTCAGTTTATCAATAGGTAGTATGGCATTGCGCTTGATTCTTTCACTAATCAGCATCCAGGTACAAGGCTGCACCTTACCATCGGCCACTTCGATGCCTACGGGCTCGTTGTAATCGCTCTTGGCTTCGCTGCCAAACATATATTCGCATCCTGCCATATCGGCAATCAGTCCGTTGCCGGTGGCATCTATGGTAACTGCCGCATCAATATCCTGATAATCGCCATTACGCATGATGCGCACTCCGGTCACCTGGTTTCTGTTGCCGGAGGTCTTGAGCTTTACTCCTACAACGGGTGCTGCGCACATCAGCGTGATGTTTTCTTCTTTTTCGAGAAGCTGATAAATCACTTCTGCATAAGAACCGGGCATCCACCAGTGATTCTTTCCGTCACTGCCTGTTTTTCCGAACGTCTCACAAGTACGCCCGCCAATGGTGTGTTTTGCATTCAATACCTGAATCATCTCCTGAAACACTCCCACCCTGGGACCACCGCATATAAAGGGAACATACATATCGACCGGGGCTCCTCCAGGCATATTATCCTCTTCCAGCAATATTACTTTAGCTCCCTGACGGGCTGCCGCAATGGCGGCAGGTACTCCACCGGGACCGGCTCCGACTACCACCACATCACATTTCAATGTTGGATACTTTGGCTTGGCCTTCTCTACCTTCTCATTGCCCATAGCGGCTACAAATGACGAAGGCAGGACACTCAATGCTGCAATAGCAGACACTTTAGTAATGAAATCTCGTCTGTTAATTTCCATATATGTGTATACTTTAATGTTTTTCAATTAGAATTTATGGCAGAATCTCTATTGACGTGTTTGATTCTTAACCGCCAAAGCAACTCATCTACCGGCACTACCTGTACCTTTTTGTCCAGCAACTGCTTACACCAGTACACGGGAGTCACTCCTCTCGGCGAACGGCTGTTCTGCGGCGCACTGACAATACTGTCTTTCGACTCTTTCTCAAAGCGCGACCAGGCATGAACAATGGTCCACGCTATCTCGCCCTCGGGAATTTTATTCGTCGCATCTTCATTAATTACTGCTGCAATCTGCGAGGGAGTACCGGACTTTTCTTTTTCCTGGTTAGCCCATATCTGTCCGCGTGCGGAAATCACCGGAATATCGTTCCCTTTCCGGTCTTTCACCCAAAACACTTTACCGTATCCGCCATTATAGGGAGAATACTGCACGGCAAGCATTCCGGCTATTCCCTCCAATTCTTCGGCAAAGACACGATATGCATCCAGGGCTTCTTTCGAATCTATCTTATGGCAAATGAAACCAAATGCTTTGATACCCATCTTTTGCATGTGTACATTCACGATACGGGCAAAACTCCGCAACAGTCCCTCTCTGTCGGCGCGCTTTGAAGCAAAAAGGTCGGGGTAATAGTATCCGCCACCATATTCGGCAAGCGATACGTTTCGTGGCTGACTGTTCATCAGTACATTAAGCACATCGGGAGCAGCCATTGACAGGTTGACCATACACGTGGTGAATGACATGGGAATCTTGCCATTATGTTCGTTGCTCCAAAAGTCAGGATTATTGATAAAACTACCCAATGTCCACTGCATATTATCTCCGTCGCTCATCACAAAGGAATGATAAATTGCATCAGATTCCCAATTTATCCGGGCCGGATTAACAGTTTTAATCTTTTTTATTTTTTCATTGCCGGTGATGGAGATCATGGGCAGATTCATGCACCAGTCGGAAGCTGTATTAATTAATCCCCAGTAGGAACAGGGGGCGATGTGCTGAAATTCCGGCCCGCTATTCCAGCCTATCACCGGTGACAAGGGGCGTACCCACTCCAGTATAGTATCCAGCAATTCGTCCACGCCATAATAAACCATTCCCTTATGGGCAATGGCATAATCACGATTGTTGGCTATCGACGGATTGGTCAGGACAATGAAGTTATTGTTCATCCGGGATTTGTGTTCGTCAAACCAGGACCGGGTCAGATTCTCCTTGCTGGCGTCATACAATTTCTGCAAGCCGGACGCTTTTGCCTGTTCTTCCAGCGTTATATCTACCAGAATTCCTTTCAGGATGCCGGCCTGTGCGGTTGCCAGACTGATGGAGTTGTCTTTCCGATTATAATCATATAGGATGTAACCTTTTATATAGCCTTGCTTTTGAAAGCGTTTCACGACTTCCCAGGTATTCAGGGCACCCCGTTCCTTTACTTTGAGGCGTTTCAGCCAGGCTTTATAATACAACTGATAATCCGGTGTACGATTCTCAACCCAAAGTCCCTCGTTGCCGATACCCTCGTTTACAGCTTGGGCAGCAAGTCCGCATAAGGATTGGGCAACATTCATCTCACGGATATCACCGGGTCGGGACAGTGTACATTTCAAGATGTAACCGGGCCTTTTCTGAACAGGCCACCAGTTATCCGGTGAAGAGGAAGCCACTACCGGTGAGATGGTTCCTCCCAGCAGCATTCCTATTAAGAAGAGTGTTTTAATTAGATTTTTCTTTTTCATCGTGGCATTAATTTATATAGACAAAGATATCCGGGAGCCTATAATATATGGGTTAATTTATAGGTTACCTCCCACTTTTATTTTATTAATCCTACCCGAAAAGGGCTTTTTTCGTGCAAAAGTGTTCATCTGCCAACGAACGGTATCGAAGTTCCGTTCATAGATGAATTTGCAGGAAATGTTCCACTTCATCCATCAGTTTAGGAAACATATCTGTAATTCCGGGATGATTGAATGCATGGGAATAATAAGGATAAAGGTGAAGTTCGACTTCAAGGCCCTGTTTAGCAAGCCAGGAAGCAAAGTTAGTACTTTGCACATATCCCACAAGAAAATCGCCTAACCCATGTCCGAGAAAAACAGCCGGGCTTGAAACCGGAATCATGGACGCGGGTGATATTTCACGTTTGAACTCGGCGGTGTTGGGTGCGAAATAGGGTTTATCGTCACCACCAAACATATTGTAATCGTATACGCCGGCAAAACCGACTAACACTTTAGTCCCAGGATCGCGCAATGCGGATACGGCCGACAGGTGCGCGCCCGAACTGCCTCCCACATATCCGTAGCGGGTAGTATCTATCCGACACTCGGCGGCACGCCGAAAGACATATTGCCGGGCGTAGTTGATATCATCAAAAGCGCGTGCGATGGTGGCACCCGGATGAGTGGACAACGAATGTCCCACCCGCACTCCTGCTATCCCAAGAGAAGCCAGATATTTAGAAATGACTTCCACCCGTTCGGGCGTGCCGGAAGTCCATCCGCCACCGAAGATATGAAAAAGTACCGGGAAGTCGGAACCTGAAGCAGGGAGGTCGATATACATTTCCAGATCGTATCCCTCGTGTGAACGGTAGACGAAATGTTTAGTCCGTACCTTTTGCTCGTCAATCTCGAACTTATGGTCGTAAATTGTCTTGCTCCAAGGCACAAAGGCATCTGCGGGAAATTGACCGGAATACAGTTTGGTCAATTGTTTCCGAGGATAGACATCTATCTGGCCTCCTACCTGATAGAGGCGATTGCCATAGCGGTTGTAGCCAATGTGTTTCCCTACCGGTTTTTCCTGCGCCCGGAGCGGAGGCCATACAGCCAACGACAGGACACATGCCAAAAGCAGCATGAACGGACGGCAAAGGGAATGGCGGAAAGCAATGTCAGAAGAAATATGCATCATGTTCTAATTAGTATTATATAGGTTCATCAATTCGATGACACAAAAATAGGTTCAAAGCAAAAAAAGGGGGTTAATTTTCGGATTAGTGCGCTTTTTATTTCATTAATCACTCCATAAAAAGGTAGATGTCAGGCAATCACCCAAGAGAATTAAACTGAATTATTAGGAATACATGAGGGAAATTTCTTTGCATTGAAACGCATTTCTAAAACGTCGTTTGATTATGCAGAGAACATACCAGTTTTTTATATTCATTGCCATATTTGCTCTTTCTTTTCAACCGCTAAAAGGGGCAGGACTGCTCTTTTCAAGAGAGACTCCCCAGACTTATTTAGACTTATTCAGTGGGAACGATATTTCATTCACCAATTCTGTAACGATCTCTTTCGATTTATCCATCCATAGCCATGAGAGTTTCGGACAGATATGGGTGTATGAGGATAAGGCCGCACCATATAGTTTTGCTTATATCGGTCGCGATAAAAGCAGTTCATCGTTCGTCATCAACAGTCTTACGGATAAAAAGCAATTTCTCGAAATCCCCGTCTCGCCTCAAGCTATCGGTGCACGCAAATGGCTGCATGTAGAAACCCGGCTGGACTTTCAGCACCAGAAAGCGGAAGTGACTATCGACGGGCAGAAATATTCGCTCGATGGTATTACTATTCCGAATCCGTCTAAAGCGAATATTATCTTCGGTGCCAATATCAAGGCGATTCCGGAAGTGCCTGTCATGGTGATTAAAAATATTATGGTGCAGGATGAGGCTTCTCATTCTTTCTTGTTCCCACTCACGGAGTCGGATGGAAAGCTGGTGCATGAGGCAGGTAACAAGTTGCACGGAACAGTGGTCAATCCCACGTGGCAGATTAACAAACAGTTCTTCTGGCAGGAAATAGGTACGTTCACCAGTTCGGCGGCTGCCGGAATAGCGTTTGACGAACCGGTCCTTTCTTCTCCACTATTTCGGATAAGGATCTGCCCACCCGTATCGTTTCTCCTCAATTCTCCAATCCGTTGCACCATCATGCTTACTTTTTCGATCAGGCAAGTCAATCGCTCTATATTTTCGGCGGGTATGGCAACTATCAGTATTCAAACCTGACTTATCAGTATGACTTCGACCATGGAGCATGGAAAGAGATACAATTTACGGGCGATGTCATTTATCCCCGTATGCACACCGTAGCAGGTAAAGGTCCTGTGGAGGGAAGCTTTTTTGTATTCGGAGGAGTGGGCAACGAGACGGGCAAACAGGAGCTTGGCAAGGATTTCTTCTGTGACCTGTACCTGTTTGATACTTCCAAGCATATCGTCAAAAAGTTGTGGAGCAGAGCGTTTCCCGACAATTACTTTATTCCGACCCGCGGACTTGTGTTCGACAGTAAAAAGGGGTGTATCTATCTTTTGTGCATAGACCGGAAAACAACGAATGCCTCTTTGCACCGGTTTGACGTGAAGACAGGGGAACATGCCATTGTCTCCAACGAGATCGTTTTTCAAACGAACTGTATTCTGTCAACGGCATACCTGTTTAATAATCCGAAAGACAATGAATTATATGCCATCATCCGGTATAGCGAAGATAATAATCCAAAAGCGAAGATTAGTGTCTATAAGTTGAACGCTCCTCCTATTACTTATCAGGAGCTTAAAAAATGGAATACGGACGATGACAACGAAGCAGGCAGAGCTTACCTTTATTATATAATCGGAGGAGTCGTACTTTTGCTGATTCTTTGTTTTGCTTATTATCGGCATAGAAAAAAAGGTAGTAAACAAGAGGCAACAGCACCGAGCGTTCCAGAAGATGGTGTATCTGTCGATGAGAAGAGTACTGATGCACCGGCCAGTACTCCGATAAAGGTTAATGCTGTCTATCTGTTTGGAGATTTTCAGGTGTTCGATACCAAAGGCAATGAAATTGCTTATCGTTTCGGTCCGAAAATAAAACAAATGTTTGTCCTCGTACTGCTTCATTCACACGACGGCCAGGAGGGGATCAGTACTAATAAGCTGTCTGCCCAACTCTGGCCGGAGAAGACTACGACCTCTGCCAAGAATATACGTAACGTCACGATCAACCACCTGCGGAACATTCTAACAGATTTAGAGGGAGTGGAGCTTGTTTTCTTAAACGACAAATGGAAAATTGTGTATGGAGATAATTTCTACTGTGATTATCTCAAAGCCTTGAATATAGCAAAAATGCTACAACAGGTTCATTCACCTCAAGAACAAGAAGAAGAGGTAAAACAACTTATCGGCCTGCTGCAACGAGGCACCTTACTGCCTACTTTTGTACATTACGAATGGTTTGGCAATATCAAAATTAACCATGACGAACTTTTCATCCGGATCATCGAGAAACTGCTTCCTATCGTAGAAGCGAATAATGAACCCAGAAAGGTTATCGTATTGTCCGACGTGCTTTTCTCGTTTGACGGAATGAGCGAAACGGCATTGACTTTCAAAATAAAAGCACTCAAGAAACTTGGACAAAAAGCGTATGCACAAAGTGTTTATGACCGTTTCCAAAAGGAGTACCAGCAACTCTATGGAGAGAAGTATAAGGAGAATTCGTTAGAAGAATAAAGACTTGATGCCATGCCTGGGAAACTTTTTTAGTCAAAAGAATAAAGGAACCTATTATAATTAATCATTTTATTAGGCACTTTTAAATAATTGTGTTCCTATCGATAAGAGTAGAGACTTAAAAAAAGCATAAGAGAAATCTCCTAATTGCTATTTACATAGAAAAATAGTACTTTTGTACTCCATTCAAAAAAGAATTTATGACGAAAGCATTATTTTTTGATATAGACGGAACATTGGTCAGTTTTGAAACTCACCGCATCCCGTCGTCTACCATTGAGGCACTGGAAGCCGCCCGTGCAAAAGGACTGAAGATATTTATCGCTACGGGACGTCCGAAAGCCATTATCAACAACCTCTCCGAATTGCAAGACCGGAATCTGATTGATGGATATATCACCATGAACGGGGCTTACTGCTTTGTCGGGGAACAGGTAATCTATAAAAGTGCCATCCCCCAGGACGAAGTAAAAGCGATGGGAGATTTCTGCGAGAAAAAAGGCGTTCCCTGTATCTTTGTAGAGGAACACAACATTTCCGTTTGCCAGCCCAATGACATGGTGAAAAAGATATTCTATGATTTCCTGCACGTGAATGTGATTCCGACTGTATCTTTCGAGGAGGCAACCAGTAAGGAAGTCATCCAAATGACACCCTTTATCACGGAAGAGGAAGAAAAAGAAATCCGTCCGTCTATTCCTACCTGCGAGATAGGCCGATGGTATCCTGCATTTGCCGATGTGACCGCCAAAGGAGACACCAAGCAAAAGGGCATTGATGAAATAATCCGCTATTTTGATATTAAACTCGAAGATACCATGGCTTTCGGAGACGGAGGAAATGACATCAGCATGCTCCGCCATGCAGCCATCGGAGTAGCCATGGGACAAGCCAAAGAGGATGTGAAAGCCGCTGCCGATTATGTGACAGCTCCCATCGACGAGGATGGCATCAGCAAGGCAATGAAGCATTTTGGTATTATCTGATTATGAGCGTAGACACCAATAACGCAGCGTTTCAGGACGCCCTGAACCTGATTCAATATACGCGTCAATCGGTTTTCCTGACCGGGAAAGCGGGTACAGGGAAATCTACATTCCTGCGTTACGTCTGCGAAAATACCAAAAAGAAACACGTTGTACTCGCCCCGACAGGCATCGCTGCTATCAATGCCGGAGGAAGTACGATGCATAGTTTCTTCAAACTCCCTTTCTATCCGCTGCTGCCGGATGACCCGAACTTGAGTCTCCAGCGTGGTCGTATCCATGAATTTTTCAAATACACCAAGCCTCACCGGAAGCTGTTGGAACAAATAGAACTGGTCATCATCGACGAGATTTCAATGGTAAGGGCGGATATCATTGATGCCATCGACCGAATCCTACGTGTATACTCTCATAATCTGCGTGAACCTTTCGGAGGAAAACAACTGTTATTGGTAGGCGACGTATTCCAACTGGAGCCCGTCGTAAAAAACGACGAACGGGAAATATTGAACCGCTTCTATCCTACACCCTATTTTTTCTCTGCCAGAGTATTCGGCCAGATAGACCTGGTATCCATCGAACTTCAAAAGGTATACCGCCAAACAGACCCCGTTTTTGTCGGCGTCCTCGACCATATCCGGAACAATACAGCCGGAGCGGCTGATCTGCAACTACTGAACACCCGTTATGGAAGCCAGATAGAAGAATCGGAAGCTGATATGTATATCACTCTGGCCACCCGTAGAGACACGGTAGACTCTATCAACGAAAAGAAACTGGCGGAACTTCCCGGAGACCCAATTACTTTTGAAGGAGTCATCGAAGGAGATTTCCCCGAAAGCAGTCTACCCACCTCACAAGAGCTCGTACTGAAACCCGGTGCACAAATCATCTTTATTAAAAATGATTTCGACCGCAGGTGGGTAAACGGTACCATTGGTGTCATTGCCGGAATTGATGAGGAAGAAGAAACCATCTACGTTATCACCGACGATGGAAAAGAATGTGACGTAAAGCGTGAATCATGGCGCAATATCCGTTATCGCTACAACGAAAAGACAAAAGAAATAGAAGAAGAAGTCTTAGGTAGCTTCACACAATATCCCATTCGGTTAGCTTGGGCCATCACTGTCCATAAGAGTCAGGGACTGACTTTCAGCCGTGTAGTCATCGACTTCACAGGTGGTGTATTTGCAGGTGGACAAGCATACGTGGCACTAAGCCGCTGTACCTCACTGGACGGTATTCAGCTCAAAAAGCCTATTAACCGTGCTGACGTCTTCGTCCGCCCCGAAATCGTAAACTTTGCCGGACGTTTCAACGACCGGCAGGCTATCGACAAAGCTCTGAAACAAGCGCAGGCCGACGTGCAATACGCTGCTGCTTCACGCGCTTTCGACAAAGGAGACATGGAGGAATGTCTGGAACAGTTTTTCCGCGCCATTCATATCTATAATTGTTCTTGAGTCAACACCTGACGAAACCGAAAATGCAATACGAGAGGGCATATTTGCTTTAATAAGACCGGTAATGACATTGACAGATGGTCTTTGTGTCGCAAGGATCAAATGCAGTCCTGCCGCCCGCGCAAGCTGTGCAAGACGACAAATAGCACCTTCTACCTCTCCCGGAGCAACCATCATAAGGTCTGCCAGCTCATCAATAATAATTACGATCTGAGGAAGCTTTTTCTGAATATCCTCTCCTGTCTGACCTTGTTCTATCTTTTCATTAAATCCCTTCAGATCACGCACGTTATAATCAGCAAACAGTTTATAACGCTTCTCCATCTCTGCTACAGCCCAGTTCAAAGCACCTGCCGCTTTTTTCGGATCTGTGACAACCGGGATCAGAAGATGTGGAATACCATTATAAACGCTTAACTCCACAACTTTCGGGTCAACCATGAGCAGTTTGACATCCTTTGGGTCTGCCTTATACAAAATACTCATAATAATCGTATTGATGCAGACGGATTTACCGGACCCCGTCGCACCGGCAATCAGAAGATGCGGCATCTTTTCGATATCAGCCACAGATACTTTACCGCCGATATCTTTTCCGACACAAAAAGAGATCTTTGAAGGATGGTTCTGAAACTCCTCTGATTCCACCAGTTCACGGAACGATACCATGACATTTTCTTTGTTCGGCACTTCGATGCCGATTGCTGCTTTTCCAGGAATCGGAGCTTCGATACGGATATCCGCTGCAGCGAGGTTTAACTTGATATCGTCTGCCAAATTGACGATTTTACTTACCTTTACACCCATTTCCGGCTGCAGTTCATATCTGGTTACTGCCGGTCCACAGCTGATATTCGTGATTGTGACATTGACACCAAAATTT
>OHFA01000677.1_pt1 | contig 18125 bp, 8 predicted proteins | sample 1567501 | NCBI WGS metagenome assembly OHFA01 (sample SAMEA3879593, study PRJEB24766) | human gut metagenome | biome: human-associated habitat; feature: feces | place: USA | collected 1985/1987 | reverse complement strand
CAGACGCTTCTACAGCATCAAATGAAGAGACAACAACTTCTGATGCAACTAAAGAAGCAACACAGGCGCAAGAAGTAGCAAAGAAAGCTGTAGAAAGCGCAACAAAAGCAGCAGCTACGACAACAGCAAAGAAAGTAACAACAGAAACGAAGAAAGCAGAGAGCAAATCAAAATCTGTAGCTTCAACACAGAGTTTACAGGATACGATTGAAGAAGGAATCGTCAAAGATCGTGACCAGACAAAGATCGATGTATCTGATTATGATGCGTCAAAAGCAGAAGTAAAGAAAGCTACAAACAAAGTATTAAAAGATAATAGTCTGTCTAAATTAACAGATGTTACTTATGATACAAATTCTGAAGGAAAAGTCGAAACTGTAAATGTTGAGACGGATGCAACTAATGGCGGTTGATGAATTAGAAGCAATCAACGATGCTGCTAGTGATGAGGATAAGGCTTCAGAAACTACAATGGAAGAAGTAGAGAAAAGTTATGCTGAACTTCAGTCATACTATGAATCTCAGCCAGAGTACTTCGGTATTGCAGTACCATACTTCACATCAAAAGATGCAAAAGAAGGACCAATCAGTGCCTTACTTTCTGTTGCTGATATTCCAAGAGCAGCGATCGGAGTTGAAGGTGGAGTAACCATCGACAATGTTCAACAGTTAGTTGATGGATTTAAACAGGCATTGCCAGGATTGATTCAGGTTCATGGAGATGAGCTGTTAGCTGCTAGAAAACAGGCGCTGTCTCATATTAAAGATGGCATGACAACAGCTGAGAAATTACTAGTACTGAATGACTGGTTAGGTAATTACAGCAATTTTGATATGGCTGATATCATGAAGAATCAGAAAAAGGATTCTAGTTCAGAAGATACGAGCAAACAGGCAGTTGAAGCAAAAGTTCAGAAAGCAGCAGATGATCCATTTGCAGAATTATATAAATCAACAGCATTTGGAACTCTTACAAATAGAAAATCTGTATGTATGTCATATACAGCAGCATATAACTATCTTGTACAATGTGCATTCCCAGAAGTTTACAAAAACTCTGATGGAACATGGAAGACAAAAGATGAAGTTAACGGTAAATTAGAACTGAAGACAGATGCTGATGGTAACGCTATCTTAGATAGTGATGGAAACAAACAGTATATAACAAAAGTACTGAAGAAAGATGAAGATGGAAATCCGGTTAAAGACGATCAGGGAAACGAAATCTATGAAGAAGGTGGAACACCTGATTATATGGTAGATTTTGTTAGAATTCAGTGGAAATCTGAAGTAGAAATGTTAGGAGAGAAATCTGAGTTCAATAACCCTCATTTTTTTAGTGCAGCAAAAGTTGATGGAAAATGGTACTATGTAGATTCTTGCTACAATGACATTTATGTAGAATGTATGCAGCGTAATAGAGTTGAGACTGATGGTAATATGACTCATTCTTATTTCTTAGTAAGTGATACAACTTTAAGAAAACAGTTTGATGGAAACTTTGATTACATTGATACATTATATGAAAATGTTGCGACAGATACTACATATGAAAATTCATGGGTAAACAATGCACAGGGACCGGTTTCTTATGATGATACATATTATTATTATATAAAGAATACATCTAGCTACAGCCAGTCAGGTGGATATAAAAAGGGAGAAGAACAGATTGTTCGAGTTCCTCGCAAATCTGGATTAACTTCAAGTGATGGAGAAGAAGTTCTTCTTAACTTATCTACAGGAGACACAAAGAGTGATAATAAAGAAGCTGCAGAACTTGTTAAAAAAGAATTTGTAGTAGATAATGATGTGAATTCAAAAAAATATGCTGGAATTACACATTCTGTAGGTTATTATAATAATGCATTATACTTTAATGTTAATAATAAGATTTTCAAATATGATTTAGACTCAGACAAGATTACAGAAGTTAAAGAATACAATACAGTTTCCGCACAGCAAGATGAAGATAATGAATTCACAGGAATGTCATTTACAGTAACAACTGACAAAGACAAGACGGTTCATACAGTAAAGAATCATCCAATTGCTGCATTAGCGATCAAAGATGATGGAAAGATGTATGTATCTATTGCAACAAACTATTGTTATGCATCTGATTATAAATATGAAGAAACAAACTACAATAGTGAATACATGAACTATAAGATGGGAAATCAGACAATCTCAAGAGGCGGAGATAACGACAACCAGGAATTTATGTGGAGCGCAAATTTTGTAGATACACTGGATATGTCAAAAGTTTCTTCAACAGATGAATCGGCACATCATTTTGATAAAGTAACAGTCGATCCAACTTGTGATGCAAACGGATTCACAGAAGAACGTTGTACAGATGCAGATTGTGGCATTGTCAAAGCTGACACGAAGGAAGATACAGATCAGAAAGCAACAGGACATCATTATATCAAAGCAAATGATCTTTATTATACAAAAGATGATGCTGGTAATAGAAAGTCTGGTACCTACTATTTATGTACAAAATGTTTAGATGCACAGTCATCTCTTCCAGATGGTGAAACAGCAGAACATACATATGGAAATGCAACAGCAACATGGAATGATGACAATACAGAAGCAGAAGTAACAGTTTCTTGTACTGTATGTCAAGATAAAGAATTAGACGCTTTATTAGATGATCAGAACAAAGATACACAAGAACTTACAAAAACTGCAAAGACAAAAGATATCAAAGTAGAGAAGCCAGATGGTTTTGATTGTGAAAAAGGCGGAAATGTTACTTATGTAGCAACTGCAACAGTCGATGGAAAAGAATATAAAGTATCAAAATCAGTGACTGTAAAAGCAGGCCAGCATACATATGGAAAACCATCTTACAGTTGGAGCAAAGATGACAAAGGAAATATGATTTGTGCAGCAACATTTACATGTGAAAAATGTAAAAAAGTAGAAATTGTGCCAGTGAAAGAAAACGCCACAACAGATAATGGTACGATCATAGCTGAAAAAGTAGAACCTACATGTACAGAAGATGGAACATACACATATAAAGCAATTGTCAAATTCCAAGGTGAATCATATACAGAAACAAAAGTTGAGACAGTGAAGAAAACTGGTCATAAATATGACAACAATGGTGTTTGTACAGTATGTGGACACAAGAGACCAACAATCACTTTAACATCAAAGAAAGAAGTTTACACAGGAAAATCAATTTCAATTGATGCACCAAAAGTTGTTGGAGACGTGAAAGACTTAAAATATAGCTACTATTCTGATAATGCTTGTAAGAATGAAATCAGTGAACCAACTGATCCAGGTGTATACTATGTAAAAGTAACTGCTGATGCAGGAGTAACAAGTAACATAGCAACACTTACGATCGTTCCACAGACTACTAAGGTAACAACTGTTGCAAATGCAACAAGTTACATGACAGTATCTTGGAACAAAGTTAACAAAGCAAGTGGATATTATGTATACCGCAGTACTAATGGTAAGAAGTTCACGAAGATTGCAACTGTAAAATCTGCAAATGCAGCAAAATACAGTGATAAGAAAGCAACAAAGAATGGTCAGAAATATGTATACAAAGTTGTAACATATTATAATGGAAACCAGACAGTATCAAGTGCAGATTCATCTGTTAAGATAGGATATCGTTTAAGTACAATGAAAGTCTCAAGTCTTACAAATAAAAAAGGTAAGAAGGCTTACATTAAATGGACGAAGAATTCTAAGTCTACAGGATATCAGATTAAATATGTAACTGGTAAATCAAAAGCTAAGACAGTTAAAGCTTCATCAAAAGCTAAGACAAAGACAATTAGTAAATTGAAAAAAGGTAAGACGTATAAAGTAAGAATCAGATCTTACAAGAAAGTCTCTAATGTAACATATTATAGTGCATGGAGCAAACAAAAATCAGTTAAAATTAAAAAATAACATGAGATGAACATGCTCCGATTACACTTATTTGTTGTGATCGGAGTTTGTTTGTGGAGGTTTATAGATGAAACTAAGTAAAATCATAAAAAAGGGGATTATGATGGTATTGTTTGTCTTTTTATCTTTAAATTTTCCAAATACTCATGTGAATGTACAGGCAAGTGTTGAAGCGAAAGAAGTAATCGAGCAACAGTTGTTTGGAAAAGATGGAAAGACGTCGATAGATATTTCACAATATCAGCTTAATAAAACTGAAACAAAGCAAATAGTAACGGAACTTCAAAAAGATTACGGAACAATAGGCTTGATGGAATGTACTTATCAAACAGATGAGAGTGGTTCTGTACAGACAATCAAAGTGCAGACAGATGAAAGTTTAAAATCTGTGATCAGTGAAATTAATGAGATAGAGGAAAAGACAGATGCGGATGATTCACAAGAGAAACTAAAACAACAGGTAATCAGTGACTATGTCGAATTGCAGAAGTATTATGAGGCGAATCCAGATTATTTTGGTGTTGCAGTTCCGTATTTTGCAGATAAAGATACGGAAGAGACTCCATTGGGGGCAATCATAGAATTGGCTGAACTTGATGAAAATAATTTGAATTTGAATCAGTTAGATCAGACAATATTAGGCATAAAATATAGTCTTGAAATGTATGTAAAGAATTATGGGGAGAATCTTTTGAAAATTAAAGATGAAATTCTTTCCAAGACAGATGATGATATGTCAGAAATTGAGAAACTACTTGTTATACATGATGCGTTGGCAAATCGTACTTCGTTTGATACAGATTATTTAGAAGAAAACGGAAATGGTGGTAGTGGATTTTTATCCAGTACAGTTTTTGGTGCATTAAATAATAAGAAAGCGATTTGTTTAGGGTATGCTGCAGCATATGCTTATCTAGTTCAAAATATGCATCCGGAGATTTATAAACATGCAGATGGAACATGGAAGACAAAGGAAGAAGTTGGTGATGATTACATTATAGATTATTCTAAGTACACGAATGGAAATCCTCATTATATGAATGTTGTTAAAATAAATGATAATTGGTATTATTTAGACCCAAGTTTTGATGATAGCAAGATTGATGAGGTTGCTAGATTAAGAACTCAAACAGATGGAAATTGCAGCCATAGATTTTTCTTGTATACAGAAGATAATATGGAAACTTGGTTGAACCTATCTTCAAATAAGATTGATGGTGCATACAAGGAAAAATGTGTAGATACTAATTATAGTAATGAATGGTATACGAATGTTTCTTCAGAGATATCTCATGATGATCAAGCTTGGTATTATGTAAAACCTCAGGTGGTTCCGGAAAGCCAAGTGTCTGGAGTTATTGGAAATTATAAGTATATTGATAAAAAAGACCAACTTGTAATGCGCCAGAGAGAGAATGGGAAAATGCAAACTTTAATTGATTATGAATCAGGACAGGTTTATAACACAGATGGTACTTTGATGGAAACGAATGAGGAAATCAAAGAAGAATATCAAAGAGACATCGTTTATAATAAGGTTTACCCAGCATTGCAGCATAGTGCTAGCTTATATAATGGAAGTTTGTATTTTAATCTTGGAAATAAGATTTATGCTTATTCTCTGAAAGATGCAAGTGTAGTAAAGATTAAGGAATATAATAAATTATATATTAAAAAAGATAATGCAATATCACCAATCAGAGAAGGCTTTTTTTTGACAGATAAAGCCGGAGATGATACAAATTACAATTTTGTAGAACATCCAATTGCAGGTCTTTTGATTAAAGATGATGGGAAGATGTATGTATCTCTTGCAACTAATTTGAGTGGTATGTATTCTTATGAGAGGGAAGCGTTAAATTATGTTCCTTATTATGGATCTTTAGGAGAAACACTCATGTGTAATAATGCACAATTTAAAAAATGTGCGAATGCAAAAGAAATGATTGATATGACGCATTTGATTGGTGATGATCATGAGTATGAGACAGTGAAAGTAGATCCGACTTGCTTACGGAAAGGATTTAGTGAAGAACGTTGCAAAGTTTGTGGAAGAATTAAAGAAAGAACTTGCAAAGTGACAGATGATAAAGTAGATCATCATTATATCTATGATTCTCAAGTAAAAAAATATCGTTGTACATTCTGCAATCAGGTGGTTTCTGATGCGTTGGAACATAACTATAAGAAGCCGGAATTTATATGGAGTGATGATAAGAAAAGTTGTGAAGCTTCTTTTGTTTGTTCATCGTGTGGAAATATAGAGAAGGTTGAATGCGAAATAACATCTATAGTGATCAAGAAAAGCAACTGTATTGAAGAAGGAATAGAAGAATATACAGCAAAATGTAAATTCCAAGGAAATTTCTATAATGATAATCGTGCAAAGATGATAGAAAGGCTTACGCCAGATATATCTCTTGAAGAGACGGAATTAACTGTCCATGTTACAGAAGGGAAAGAAATAGATTTAAATTCTAATTATCCCAATGATTATATAAAATCTTTAAAAGCAGCAAAGAATGGAATTGTCCGTGTTAAGGGGAATGAGATTTACGGAGAAAAACCAGGAAAAGTGGTCATTACAGTAACAACAAAGAGCAATATGAAATTAAATTGTGTAGTAACGGTAAAAAAAGCAGAGGTTTCATTATCTAAAAAGACTCTTACGCTTATTGCTAAGAATACATATAAATTAACAGTTGTTAAAAAGATTAGTTCAGATTCTATATCCAAATGGATTTCATCGAATAAGAAGGTTATAACAGTGGATAGAAATGGAAAAATAACTGCGAAATCTAAAGGTACTTGTTATATCACAGTAATAATGAAGAGTGGAGCTAGTGCGAAAGTCAAAGTTACAGTACAAAAAAAAGTTGCGATTAAGAAATTAAAACCTAATGTAAAAACTGTAGTTTTGCGTGGAATAGGAAAAAACTATCAACTGAAAGTTAAGAAAATCCCGGCGAAAGCTAATGAAAAAATTATTTATAAAACATCCAGGAGCAAGATTGCAACAGTAAGTAACCAAGGAAAGATTACAGCAAAAAAAAGGGGAACTTGTGTGATTACAGTGATTGGAGGTAAAAAGAAAGCACGAGTGAAAATTACAGTAAAATAAATATAATAAATGAAAAAGCCGAAACACTTATGATATAAAATCAAAGTGTTTCGACTTTTTTATTTATTCGAATTTGCCATTTAAGATATCATTTGTTAAACCAATACGATTTGTTTTGAAATGGAAGAATGGACGTTCTTCAAGTTCGATGATATCAACAGGATACATATATGGCTCCAGACATTCGGTAACCTTTTCGCGGATATCGTCAACTGAATAACCATCTTCTAAAACTACAAATAGATATGGTAGGAAGCAACGATGATGTTCCTCATCAGGAATGATTACAAAGAATTCGTCATCAATTCCTTCAATTTTCGCATCAGCAAGCAGATTTTCCATTGGAAGTGTCGCAAGATCTCCTCCACCATAACGAGGAGCGCTTCCTCGTGTCAATTCAAAGATGGTTCCATCTTCTGTCATATAACCAATATCGCCTGTATGCAGCCATTTTTTGCCGTCAGAATGGAGTTTGATTGCGTTATCAGTTGCTTTCTTATTGTCATATCCAAGCATTGTTCCAGGACCAGACTGGCAAATCTCACCTAACTGATTATATGTACATTCTTCCTCTGTATTTGGCTGGAAGATAGAGATTGTAGTCAGTGGCATAGGAATTCCAACGTTTCCATTTCCAATTGGATGAGCGGACATAGGAAGACTCATGTTAGATCCTGCTTCACTGCATCCATATCCAGCGGTAAAACGTGTTTTACAGTTATGGTCATTTAAGAACTTCTGGGCACGTTCTAACTGGTTGTTATTGTATGCTTCGCATCCTGCACCAGCAGAGATTAAATGAGACATATCATAGTCGTCAGGAACTCTTCCATTGCGCATAACAAGCTCGATAAACATCGGAATCAGTGGCCAGCAGTTTGGACGATAGCGCATCATCTCAAGGTCAACGTCCTCAGCTGCAACAAATGGACAAAGAATCAATAGTTTGTTGGATGCAAGTGGCAATAATACCATAGAAACAACAACAGCAACCAGAGATGGTGGCAATAATGTTACCATCCATGTTGGACGAAATTGATCAGAAGAACCGTAGAAATTCATTTGCTGTACGGCACCAACCATAGAAAACGCAGAATGGACTACCTGTTTAGATGGACCTGTAGATCCACTTGTGTATGCACGGAATAAAGGACGATGGATGTCTTTAGGTGCTTCTACCTCCCCGGTGTAGTTTTCACCTAATGCAAGGAAGTCATCCCATGTCATAGTACAAGGACCATAAGCAGGATAATCTGTATATTGGGAATTTAAGAAATCCAAGCTGTAATCAGGAAGAGTTGATTTGTCAGCACTGCGCAGTGGGCTTAAAAGGATTGCTTCACGGACACCACAAGCGCGGAATTTGTTAAAATCTTCCTGTGAAAGAAAATCATGAGCAAAAATTATTTTTGCTCCAGCTTTCTTGACAGCTGCAACATTTTCTTCAATTGTATTATCTCGACAAAGTAGAGAAGCTCCGATTTTTTCTGCACCTAAAAGCAGGAAGATAAATTCAGGCACAGATCTTAGGAACATAGGAATTTCATCGTTTTCACCAAAACCAACAGCCTTTAAAGCACGTGCAACCTTGTCTGTTTCTTCTTTTATCTGTTTCCATGTGATGTCACGTCCGTAATAGTGAATGGCAACAACATCATCACCTGGACAATTATACATTAAATATTCATAAATTGTAGAATTTGGAACAGTAAGATTTTCAATCATCTCCTGTGGATAATATTGCATCCATGGACGATCAATACTTGGTTTTCCAGTCAATTTTTGTTTTATACTCATCATAACAACCTCTTTTTTAGTTTTTGCATTAATTCATTTGTATAAAAATAATAATTAATTAAATGCTGAATTCTAGTTTATCATAGAAAAGAATGACTTGATAAGAATAAACTTGAAAAAAAATGATGTTTTTTGATTTTTATAAAAAAAGCAACTGCAACATAAAAAAATAACGATTTTATCGTATGTTGCAGCTACATAAAAAGTAAGTTATGATCTATATTTCTGATAAAATATTGATTTGTTGAATGATATGGACGAAAAATGAATGTATTTCACTGTAATCAGAGAGAAGTTCACTAGTCGCATCATTCCATACCGCGTTAAAGAAACGGTCAAACATATGTTTAAGGTTTGGATGATTAATGATCGCAAGATTATTTGCCCAGTTATATGTGTTTAATCGAATATAAGAAAACTGGTCCGACAAAAAGATACATTGATTAGTTTGATATTTGAAATCAAGGATCATTGGTTCTTTTGCAAGCTTAAAGGTAAGGTTGGAATTCGTCTCAAATACATGTAGTAAATGATTGAAGTACTTTTTTCTCTGCGATAAAGTAAGATGAACTTTCTGGTCGTAAAAATCAAGATTTCCATCAACTACAAGATCTGATAATGCCTAGCAGTGGATAAAAAGATCAATTTCTGATTCTGCGAGTGTTCTTTGTGTCATAGAATGAAGATAACAAAGGTGATCTTCATCAAAGAACAATTCGTCGTTACTGCTTTTAAGCAAATCAAGAATTTCATGAAACAGATCATCTGGCAGGAAATGCTCTGTCATGTGACCAATTCCCCATTTTGAATGAAGAGACAAGATGGAATGCATATAATCGTGAGAGGAAAGCATCTCTTTCATGCTTGTTCTTCGGCAGAGTAAAGATTCTCTGGTACATCTGTCTTTTATTCCGTGATAGATTGGGTTGCAGTTTTTCTCATTACTGCTGATTGTAACTGACATGCAACGGTCAGGATTTACAAGAAGAGCGGAAATCATAAAATCATTTTTGACTGTAAAGATCATTCGTCCAGAAGCTTGCTGATTCTGGTACAAATAAAAATCCACCTGAGACATGGCAGAAAGCATGTTCATTATGAAGATTGAATCATAAATATCATCAATTTTATTAAGAGACAAGTCAATAACAAGAGAGAAATGAACATCCGGGTAGATATGTAATAATTTTCGATGAACATCACCTTGCATAATCTGTAAGCGGTATTCGTGGTTTAATTTTAAAAGATCCATCTCTGCCATAATATCAAGCATTTTTACTCGTCTAAGTACAGGGTGCTGCATCTTTGTAATATACTGGGCGGGGCTTAAAGATGCAAAGAAGCTCACATCAGGTGCGATTAAGGAACCACAAGTATTTTGAAGATCTGTAACATAGTCATATTCGATTTCTAAGTTATCATAAATAACATTTTCAAGTTCTTCTGGAAATGAAACCTGGTAATTAGCATATAAATTTTCAAGTCCTTCAGAAGTACTTTGGTTTACAATCTCATGACTTAGACCAGAGAGAATCTTTTTCTTTGTTTTTTCTGTTGGGAGCAGGCGTCCACTGACCCATTTGCTGATATAACTGGCATCATACTGCAATGCCTTTGCAAGGCCGGAATTTTTTACACCGGAGATACTTATTAATTCTTCAAGCAGGGTGCTGAATCTGTTTTTTTCATTTGTTGACATATGATTACCTCGTGTATGTAAGATATACTTTGTTATCTTTAGTATAGCACAAAAAAAGATTTAATAAAGATTTAAGAAGTTATAACTAGATACTTTCTGTTTTGAATGATATAATACTATGATAGCGAAAAAGAGCAAAGGAGAAAAGCATGAAAACTTTTTTTAAGAATATCGGAAATACGATCGTAAAGAAGCTTCGAAAACATCCATTGATATGTAATTTTGTATTGTCAGTTGTGCTGGCGTTTATATTGGAAGTTTTGGGACGTCAGACATTTGATCTTAGTGCTGTGGGATTTGTGGATCAGAGAAGTAAGATGTTTTTATATAGCATTTTTATTATTTTCGTAACATACTCTGTGACACTGATTACTAAGAGACGACTATTTTCCTATATAATAGTAACACTGCTATGGAGTATCGTTGGAATCGTAAATTTTATGATGCTCAGTTCAAGAAATACTCCATTTACGTATGTAGATATTACGTTGATGAAGTCTGTATTGCCAGTTATGAATAATTACTTCTCGCCACTTGAGATTGGAGCAATGGGAGCATTGTTACTGATCGCATTGGTATTGTTAGTAGTGGCTTATATGTATCTTCCAATAGAAGAACACTTAAACCGCAAGAGCGGATTTGTAAAAGTTATAGTGATCATAGCAGTATTTTCGGGTGTTACTTCTTATGGATTTAAGAGTGGAATGCTGGTAGATCAGATCCATAATATCCGAATTGCATTCAGTGATTATGGAACACCGTATTGTTTCAGTATTACAGCCTTGAAGAATGGAATTGATAAACCATCAGATTATTCAGAAAAGAAGATCAAAAAGATTGAGAAACGAACACAGAAGAAGGTTGCAAAGATGAAGAAAGAAAAGGTAAAGAAACCAAATATCATCTTTGTACAGTTGGAATCACATTTTGATATTACGCAGGTCAAAGGAGTTAAGTTTAACAAAGATCCATTGCCAAATTTCCATAAGTATATGAAAGGATATTCCTCTGGACAGCTTTCTATGCCGTCTTATGGGGCAGGAACAGCAAACTCTGAGTTTGAACTGATCACAGGAATGAATCTGGACCATTTTGGAGCAGCAGAATATCCATATAAAACAGTGCTTCAGAATACAACGACAGAGAGCATGGCGACGGTATTGAAGAATTACGGATATAAGGCACACGCGATCCATGATAACAGTGCGGCATTTTATGATCGAGATCTGGTATTCTCACAGCTTGGTTTTGATACATTTACAACAAAAGAAAGTATGAACATCAAGAAATGGACAGAAAATGGATGGGCAAAAGATCAGATCCTGACCGGGTGTATTATGGATAGTTTGGATTCTACGAAGGGACAGGATTATGTTTATTGTATTTCTGTACAGGGACATGGAGATTATCCAACAACACAGATCATCGAGAATCCGGAGATCACGGTTGAAGGAATTGAGGATGAAGCACTGAAGAATAAATATACTTATTATGTCAATCAGGTTTATCAGATGGATCAATTTGTCGGGAAACTGGTCAAAGCATTACAACAGCGTGGAGAACCAACGATTCTTTGTATGTATGGAGATCATCTTCCAAGTTTGGAGATTGAAGATGAAGATCTGACATATGGAAATAAATATCAGACAAGTTATTTTATGTGGGATAATATTGGATTGAAGAAGAAGGACGGAACGATCGAGGCGTATGATCTTGGATCAGAAGTTCTGAATAAGTGTAATATCCATACAGGACTAATGAACAGTTTTCACCAGACAAGAAAAGGTACAAAAAATTATCAGAAAGATATGAAAGAGCTTCAGTATGATATGTTGTACGGAAAACAGTATGTATGGAATCAGGAGAATCCATTTAAGGCAACGGACCTTCAATTTGGAATCCGGCCGCTTACGGTGACGAAGGTATATGAGACAAAGGACAGCATCTTTATCGTAGGAAACAATTTTACGAATTTCTGTCAGGTATTTGATGGCGATGTAAAGATCAATACAACCTACCATAATGAACATCTTTTGGAGGTATCGAAGAAAGATCTCAAAGACGGGGATACGTTTAAAGTGAGTATCGTCAGCAAGGCTCTAAGGGTACTAAGCAGTTCAAATGAGTATGTTTATCAAGAAAAAAGTGAAAAATAACGCAAAGATGCTTGTATAACGCGCAAATCTTATGCTATAATAGGTGAATGTTTGTGAAATTACAAAAAAGATAATAATTTTTAGGAGGATCTATACAGATGAGTTTGCAAGTGGAAAACTTAGAACATAATATGGCAAAGGTAACAATTGAAGTTGAAGCAGCGAAATTAGATGACGCTATCAAACAGGCTTTCAACAAGAAAAAAGGACAGTTTAATGTACCTGGATTCCGTAAAGGAAAAGTACCTTTCCAGTTGATCGCAAAAGAATACGGAGTTGAAATCTTCTATGAAGATGCAGCAAACATCTTAATTCCAGACGCTTATGCAGAAGCTATGAAAGATACAGATTTAGAGATCGTTTCAAGACCAGAAATCGATGTTACTCAGTTAGAGAAAGGTAAAGACTTTATCTTCACAGCAACATTTGCATTAAAACCAGAAGTAACTTTAGGAGACTACAAAGGAATTGAAGTACCTAAAACAAGAGTTACAGTGAAAAAAGACGAAATCGAAGAAGAATTAAAGAAAGTTCAGGAACAGAACGCAAGAGAGATCACAATTGAAGATCGTGCAGTAAAAGACGGCGATATCTTAACAATTGATTACTCTGGATCTGTTGATGGAGTGAAATTTGAAGGTGGAACAGCTGAAGATCAGACATTAGTTATCGGATCTGGAGCATTCATCCCAGGATTTGAAGAACAGTTAGTAGGAAAGAATTTAAACGAAACAGCAGATATCAACGTGACATTCCCAGAAGAATATCATGCACCTGATCTTGCAGGAAAAGATGCTGTATTTACAGTAACAGTAAAAGCAATCAAAGAAAAAGAACTTCCAGAATTAGATGACGAATTCGCAGCAGAAGTATCTGAATTTGAAACATTAGAAGATTACAAAGCAGATATTAAAGAAAAGATCCGCGATAGAAAGAAAGAAGCAGCTAATACTGAAAGAGAAAACAAGATCGTAGATGCAGCTGTAGAAGCAGCTACAATGGATATTCCAGAAGCTATGATCGAAGAACAGGTTCAGCAGATGACAGATGAATTTGCTCAGAGATTAAGCTATCAGGGACTTTCTATGGAACAGTATTTAATGTTCTCTGGAATGGATGCACAGAAATTCGCAGATGACTTAAAACCACAGGCCGTTAAGAGAATCGAAACACGTCTGGTATTAGAAGCAATCGCGAAAGCAGAAGATATCACAGCAAGCGAGGAAGACTTCAAAGCAGAACTGGAAAAGATGGCAGGAATGTATCAGATGGAAACAGAGCAGCTTGAAAAGATCATTCAGGGAGCTCAGAAAGACCAGATGATGGATGACATCGCAGTACAGAAAGCTGTAGATTTCCTTGTAGGTGAAGCAAAATAAGCAAGGCATTTTATAACTTTATGTTCTATTTGACAGACATAAATAAACTGCCTTAACTATCATTAGGAGGATGCAAGGATGAGTTTAGTACCTTATGTCATTGAACAAACAAGCAGAGGAGAAAGATCTTATGATATTTACTCCAGACTGCTGAAAGAAAGAATCATTTTCTTAGGAGAAGAAGTGAATGATGTCACAGCAGGACTTGTGGTTTCTCAGTTATTATTCTTAGAATCAGAAGATCCAGATAAAGACATCAATTTATATATCAATAGCCCTGGCGGTTCTGTAACCGCCGGAATGGCGATCTATGATACGATGCAGTATGTGAAGTGTGACGTATCCACAATGTGTATGGGAATGGCTGCCAGCATGGGAGCGTTCCTGTTATCAGGTGGAACAAAAGGAAAACGTCTGGCTTTACCGAATGCTGAGATCATGATCCATCAGCCATCTGGAGGAGCACAGGGACAGGCAACAGAGATTGAGATCGCAGCAGAACATATTCTTAGAACAAAGAAGAAATTAAACACGATCTTAAGCGAGAATACAGGACAGCCATACGAGACAATCGTCAAGGATACAGAACGTGATAACTGGCTCACTGCACAGGAAGCACTGGAATACGGCCTGATAGATAAGGTTATGGAAAATAGATAGTGATAGAATAGTGGGGTGATCTGGTGGCAGGTTATAATGACGAAAAAAAAGTATTAAGATGTTCTTTTTGCAATAAGACACAGGACCAAGTCCGCAAACTGATCGCGGGACCAAAGGGTAAGAATGTTTATATTTGTGATGAATGTATTGACATTTGTTCTGAGATTATTGAAGAAGAATTTGAACAGTATGCAGAGAATGACGGAGAGATCAATTTACGTAAGCCAAAAGAGATCAAAGAATTTCTAGACCAGTATGTTATTGGACAGGATGAAGCAAAGAAAGTACTTTCCGTAGCTGTATATAATCATTACAAAAGAATTTTAATGGGTGGAGACTCTGATGTAGAATTGCAGAAGAGTAATATTTTAATGCTTGGACCAACAGGTTCAGGAAAAACATTATTAGCCCAGACATTAGCAAAGATGTTAAATGTACCATTTGCGATCGCAGATGCGACTGCTCTTACAGAAGCAGGATATGTTGGTGAAGATGTTGAGAATATTCTTCTTAAGATCATTCAGGCAGCAGATTATGATATTGACCGTGCACAGTGTGGAATCATCTACATTGATGAGATTGATAAGATCACAAGAAAGTCTGAGAATACATCGATCACAAGAGATGTCTCTGGAGAGGGTGTGCAGCAGGCATTATTAAAGATCATTGAAGGTACTGTAGCGTCTGTGCCGCCACAGGGAGGAAGAAAACATCCTCATCAGGAATTTATTCAGATTGATACATCCAATATCCTGTTTATCTGTGGAGGAGCCTTTGACGGATTAGAGAAGATCATCGAATCAAGAATTGGCAAGAAATCTATTGGATTTGGAGCAGATGTATTTGGGCAGAAGGAAACAGATCTCGGTGAGCTGTTAAGACAGGTATTGCCAGAAGATTTTGTGAAGTTTGGTCTGATTCCAGAGTTCATTGGACGAGTTCCAGTGAATGTATCTTTAAATCCATTGGATGAAGAAGCCTTAGTGCGCATTTTGAAAGAACCAAAGAGTGCTCTTGTGAAACAGTACCAGAGATTGTTCGAGATGGATGGTGTGAAACTTACGTTTGATGATGATGCATTAATTGCAATTGCCAAGAAAGCATTAGAACGTAAGACAGGTGCCAGAGGACTTCGTGCGATCATGGAAGGTGTGATCATGGATTTAATGTACGAAATCCCATCACAGACAGATGTATCAGAGTGCCTGATCACAAAAGATGTTGTAGAAGGTAAAGAAAAACCAATGATCGAACATTCTGGAGTGAAGGTGAAAGCCGCAGTGCCAAAGAAACGGGTAAAGACAAGCAATCATGGTGAGATTGCATAGATAGATTAGCCGAAATAAAAACTGCTTTCATGCAAGAGATTCTTGTGTCAAAGCAGTTTTTCTTCATGTCTGATGAAATTTACAGACAAATAATTCAGAAATGAAAGGAAGACTTGAATGAAAAAAACACTACCAATGCTTCCACTGAGAGGCAAGTATATATTTCCGAATACAGTCATTCATTTTGATGTATCACGAAGCCGTTCTGTAAAAGCAATTGAAGAAGCTATGGAACATGATCAGATGATCTTTTTAAATAATCAGATCGATCCGACGGCAGAAGATCCAGGAATTGAAGATTTATATCGTGTAGGAACACTGGCAAGGATCAAACAGGTTGTAAAGCTTCCAAAGAATATTTTGAGAGTTTTTGCAGAAGGATTATTTCGTGCAGAGCTTTCTGAAACTGTTGAGTACGAACCATTCTATAAAGTAGAGGTTTTATATGATCATGTAGAACAACAGTCATTTGAGGAATTTGAAAGAGAAGCATTTCTTCGAATGATCAAAGAAGCATTTGAAGGTTATGCGAAAGCCTGGCCACATTTGGATCAGAATATAGTAAATTATATTTTATTATTGACAGATGTGGAGATTCTGGTGGACGAACTTGCAACACATATTCCATTTTCTTATCCAGAGAAACAGAAACTTTTGGAAGAAATGGATCTAAAAGAGCGCTGTGAATTAATGCTTGTCATGCTGCAGGAAGAACTAGATGTTCTGAAATTGAAGCAGAAGATCCAACAGAAAGTTAAAGTGAATATTGACAAAAATCAGAAAGAATATGTGCTGCGAGAGCAGATCAAAGTGATCCGTGAGGAACTTGGAGAGACGAATGTAGAAGATGAAGCGGATGAATTTATGGAGAAACTTAAGAATCTAAAAGCATCCGATGAAGTCAAAGAGAAGCTCAAAAAAGAGATATCGCGTTTTCAAACAATGGGAAATCAGACACCAGAAAGCTCTGTGTTAAGAACTTATATCGAGACAATGTTTGAAGTTCCATGGGAAGAGATGAGCGAAGATTCCACAGACTTAGATCATGCACAACAGGTGCTCGATCGAGATCATTATGGAATGGAAAAAGTCAAGGAACGTGTTTTGGAATATTTAGCAGCACGTGCTATGAGTGGAAAGAAAGATGCAGCGATCCTTTGTCTTGTAGGACCTCCAGGAACAGGAAAGACATCTATTGCCAGATCAATTGCGAAAGCAACAAACAAAAAATATATTCGTTTATCTCTTGGCGGCGTCAGGGATGAATCAGAGATCCGTGGACATAGGAAAACTTATGTTGGAGCGATGCCAGGACGTATTGTTGAAGCATTAAAGAAGGTAAAAGTTAGAAATCCGTTAATGTTATTGGATGAGATCGATAAGACAGGGAAAGACCAGAGAGGAGATACCGCGTCTGCACTGCTTGAAGTATTAGACCCGGAACAGAATGAACATTTTACAGATCATTATCTGGAAGTTGCATTGAATTTAAGTGATGTCTTATTTGTTGCAACGGCCAATGACCTTTCTACGATTCCAAGACCACTGCTTGACCGTATGGAGATCATCGAGGTATCAAGTTATACAGAGAATGAGAAGTATCACATTGCGAATGACTATCTGGTAAAGAAACAGATGGAAGCAAATGGATTAAATGATACACAGATTCACTGGAAGGAAGATGCCCTGAGATTTCTGATCACAGATTACACAAGAGAAGCAGGGGTCAGAAACTTAGAGAGAAGAATTGGACAAGTTTCGAGAAAGGTAACAAGAGACATCTACCAGAAGAAACACAGAAAAGTAACGATCACAAAGAAAGTGATCAAAGATTATCTTGGAAGACCTGTTTATGAATGGGAAAAAGACACACTAAGAGATCATGTCGGAATTGTTCATGGACTGGCTTGGACAGCTGTTGGTGGGGTGACATTAAAGATTGAAGTAAATGTTATGCCGGGAAAAGGAGCGGTTCAGGTGACAGGATCCCTTGGAAATGTCATGAAAGAGTCTGCACAGGCGGCAATCAGTTATATCAGAAGCCAGAGTAGAAAA
>OHFA01000667.1_pt1 | contig 18324 bp, 18 predicted proteins | sample 1567501 | NCBI WGS metagenome assembly OHFA01 (sample SAMEA3879593, study PRJEB24766) | human gut metagenome | biome: human-associated habitat; feature: feces | place: USA | collected 1985/1987 | reverse complement strand
TAAAAAAGTTGTGCAGCTTGTACAAGGCCCGGCAGCGTATCCGCCGGGTCCTGTATGGATTCAAAGCGGAGCTGCGTCCGCTGTAAACATTGTTGGTGGTAATACGCCGCCAGCCGCCGGGCTTCCCGCGCCACGCGCGCTGGCAGGCTCTCGCTATGCACTATTGGCAGGCTTGCGATAGTATTACACCTTATTCTACTATCAAATCGAAAAAAAAGCAAGGAAAGAGCGCCCTCCGCAAAAATTTTTGCGGAGGGCGCTCTTTTGTTTCATCAGCAAGCCCTCAGAACTTGAACCCCCACTTGTGGAAATACCGCAGCAGGCTCCCGGTCTGCCACAAAAAGGGCTTGAGGCTGCGGTGGGCTGCGCGATGCCATGCATGGATGGCGGTGTACTGGGGCACGAGGTAGGCTTTGCCGGTGGTGCGCATCTTCTGGGTCAGGTCGGCATCCTCCACATACATGAAATAGTGCTCATCGAAGCCGCCCACGGCCTTGAACTCTGCCGTCCGCACGGCGGAAAAGCTGCCGGTGCAGAACTCGATCTCAACGGGAGCGGACAGATCCTCCCCCTCCATCAAATACGCACGGTTATATTTCTCCCAGAATTTCAAAAACGGCAGCTGGCGGTAGACCATGGGCCGCAGCGCACAGCGCCGCAGCGGCAGGCTCTGGGAACGGCCATCCGGGAAGCGCAGCCCCGGCCGGGCCATCACAGCATCCGGGTGGGCGGCCATCCAGTCGGCCAAATCGCTGAGGGTATCGGCGGTGAGCTGGATGTCCGGGTTCAGGATGAAGTGATAATCGCTCGTCAACTCCGGCAGGACGGTGTTGTGTCCGGTGCCGAAACCGCCGTTCTCCCTGCGGCAGCGCACTTCGACCTTCTGGCCGGGCTGAGTGCTCAAAGCGCCGCCCTTCACGGCGGCTTCCAGACGTGCGCCGCTGCCGTCGGGGCTGGCGTTGTCCACCAGATAGAGGGTCAGCGGGTGGCGGCGGGTGTATTGCAGCACCGTCTGCGCCGCCTTGAGGGCTTCGTCGCAGCCGTTATAGACAACGATACAGGCAGAGAGTTCCAAGTTCGTTCTCCTTATCATTCCAGCGGTAATATCTTCAGGCTGAAATCTTCGCGCTGGATGTCGAAGTTGGGGTTGGTGCAGGGGTCGCCTGCAGCCAGCAGGTCGCCCCAGCGGGCCTGAAAACGCAGCACCTCGCCCTGAAAACGCTTCTGCTTTTCGGGGTTGTCCTCCATGCCGCGGCTCTTGCTCTCGTAGTGGTAGAGCTGGGCAAACGGGGTGAAGACGTTGGTGTAGCCTGCCTGACGGACGCGGACGCAGAAGTCCACATCGTTGAAGGCCACGGCATAGCTCTCGTCCAGACCGCCCACTTCGTCGTAGATCTCCTTGCGGATGAGCAGGCAGGCGGCGGTGTCGGCGTAGACGTCCTGCACATAGTTCAGGCGGCCCATATAGCCGTCCGAGCTGGCGGGATAGTACTTGTGCAGATGGCCCGCCACGCCGCCGATGCCGAAGCCGACACCGGCGTGCTGGATGGTATCGTCCGGGTAGAGCAGCTTTGCGCCCACGCAGCCCACCCGCTTCTGCTGGGCGTACATGACCATCTCTTCCAGCCAGGCGGCGGTGATGACCTCGGTGTCGTTGTTGAGCAGAAGCAGATACTCACCGGTGGCGAACTTCTCGCCGAAGTTGTTCAGGGCGCTGTAGTTGAAGCCCTTGCCCTCCCAGGTGACGACCTTGAGGTTATCGGGGTGCTCCTTCTGCATCCGCTCGTAGGTGCGGAAGGTCTCGGGGGCCTTGCTGTTGTTCTCGATGAGGATGATCTCAAAATCCGGGTAGGTGGTGCGGGCGTAGATGGACTCCACGCAGGTCTCCAAGTCGCGGATGTGGTCGCAGGTGGGGATGAGGATGCTCACCCGGCCCGGATGGTCGATGGTGTAGTCGGTCTTGTAGTAGCCCGGTGTGCCCGGGATGAGGGACACATCGTCCACGGCCACGCCGCAGCGGGCGTAATGAGCCTTGAGGGCGGCAATGCCCGCGTCGATGCAGTAGGTCTTGGCGGAGATGTCGCTGGCCGTGCTGCCGGGGCTGGAGCGCCAGTAATAGAGGGCGTGGGGGATGTGGACGATCTTCCGGGCCGTCTCGGTCAGGCGGAGGAAGAGCTCATAATCCTGACTGCCGTTGTACTCCATCCGCTCCGGGCCGCCTGCGGCGTCCATCAGCCGGCGGCTGAAGAGGGTCAGGTGGCAGATATAGTTGTTGGAGCGGAGGTTGTCCAGCATGAAGTCCGGCTTGAAGTGGTAGAGCACCACATTCTCCACCTTGCCCTCGAAGGTCGCCTCATCGGTATAGACGAAGTCGGCTCCCTGCTCGGCGATGGCCTTGGCCGCGTACCAGAGGGCGCAGGGGTGGAGGATGTCGTCGTGGTCCAGCAGGGCGATGAAGTCGCCGGTGGCCATCTCGATGCCCTTGTTGGTGTTGCCGGGGATGAGCTCATTCTTCTCCAGCTTCCTGTAGCGGATACGAGGGTCCACAGCGGCGCGCTGCTGCACCATCTCGCCCACACCCGGGGCAGTGCCGGCGTCCACACAGCAGAGCTCCCAGTTGCGGTAGGTCTGGTTCACGACGGAATCCAGCAGCTCTTCGAGGAAGTCCAGCGGGGTGTTGTAGAGCGGCACCACGATGCTGATCCTGGGGCCTGCAGGCTGGTCGCCTGCCTGCCGCACCAGCAGTTCCACCGGTGCGAACCGGTCGGCGCGCATGACTTTGCCCGGGAAGAGGGCAGCGTACTCGCGGCGGGCCAGTTCCCGCACACCCTCGATGCCGCCGCTGCGCAGCTCCCGCAGGAGCACGAAGAGGGGCAGAGTGTGCCAGAGCTGGCGGCTCTTGCTGACGACATAGCGCATGGGCCAGGTCATCTTCCAGAACTTCGAGCCCGTCACCTCGCCCAGTGTCTTTTCCAGCTGCTGCTCATGGCTGCGGCTGAGCGAAAGGTCGCTGCGCAGCCGGGCGATGAGCTCGGCTTCCTCGCCGCTGGTGCGCTCGGCGCGCACCATACGGTCACGCAGGATGTCCATTTCCATCTCGTAGCCCCGCACCATCTTCAGCTGGGTGGGCTGGCTGGTGCAGAACAGCGCCGACTGCTGGGCGCGGCCCTTGCTGCGCCAGCCAAAATCGCGGAAGTATCCTCTCTGGGCCAGCTGCTCGGCCCAGCCCGCCATAACGGTGCTCTCATCGCTCACCAGCAGCACCCGGGCGGGCAGGGTCTCGGGCAGCGTTTCCCACGCGGGGTCTGCCACCACCAGAAGCTCTGCCGCAGAGCCCTCTGTCCACTCTTCTGCCTCCACACCTGCACGGTGCAGGGCTTTCGTCAGCAGGGACATCTGCTCTCCCAGCAGGGCCGCCGAGGCGGGGTTTGCCTCCTCCGCGATGCGCTGCGCCAGTGCGCGGCAGCGCTCCCGCTCCCGCTTTTCTTTCTTTTCCTTCTCCAACTGCATTCCGTTCTCTCCACCTGTTGTTCTTTATCGTATCGCTCCCGCTCTGGAGCGTGAAACGCGAAATCGTCTGTCTCTTGTGTACAAGCGTGTACAGTATACCAAATCACGTCTCATTTGAGAAGTATTTTGCGCAATTCCTTTTGATTTTTTACATGCCCAGCAGGCGGCGCAGCCAGCCGAACAGACCGCCGCCGGAGCTCGTGCCGCTGCCCACCGTCCGGATGGAAACGCCGGAGTAGTAGTGCTTCAGGATGTCGCGGTAGCCCATCCCCTCCTCGGCGGCGTAGCCCACCGCGCCGCACTGGCTCATGCCCACGCCGTGGCCGAAGCCGTAGTAGTACATACAGGGTACGCCCGCTGCATCCGTGCCGAAATCGAAGCAGTAGCGGGAGGACACGAACTGGCCGATATAGCGGTAGCTGCGGCCATTGGACACCAGCGTATTGTACTGGACGAAGCCGCCGAGGTCTTTGTGGGTGGTGTCGGCGCTCTGGTAGGGCTCACCGGTGCGGCTGTCGTTGTACTCGACATAGTCATAATCCTTGCCGATGATGCGGCGCATCTTCTCGTGGTACTGGCGCTCATAGGGGCTTTCCACGCTCTTGAGATACGGCACATCCGAGCCCCAGGCGTCGAGGCTGGAGCAGGTGCCGTAGACGCCGGTCTGGGTGTTGTAGCCCGCGCTGGCCGACCAGACGGCGTCGATGACGCTGCCGTTGTAGGTCAGCACCTCATCCTTCACCGACTCCACCGCCTTGCGGATGGCCGACCGGGCCGAGGACGGGATGTCCTCCACGGGGGTGTAGATGAGGGCATTGGCCGAGGAGCCGTACTGCTTATGGTACTCGAGGTAGGAGTGGATGGCCACGGCCTGGGCCTTCCACGCCTCCTGCGCGGCGCCGGCGCTGACATAGCTGCCGATGGCGCCAAGCTCGGTGTAGGTGATGCCCACCAGGCAGTCCACGAGGTCCAGCGACAGGTTCCGGCGCAGGCCCTTGCCCTTGATGTTCAGATAGGGCAGTGTAATCTTATCTTTGGAGCCGAAGAGCCAGCTCAGACAATTTTCCTCTTCCTCAGGGATAAGGGTGGTGTTTGCACCGCCAATGGTGGTGGCACCGGGTGCGGCATCCTCGGCGAAGGCCGCCGGGACAGCCACGCACAGCATCACAGCTGCCAGCACCAGCGCCGTCAGACGGCGCGCGAAACTCAGACTCTGCTTCACGGTCATTTCCTCCTGTGGTTCCTGGACCTTTTTATAGTTGTTATCAGTGTAACACACTGCGCCCCCGACGGCAAGGACAGAAGTTGTGCAAAAATGTGAAAAGACGCCTTTGCAAGCCGTCGGAATTGTGATACAGTATAGCATGAGATGATATGCCCCCTTTGGCGGGCATGACAGGGAGGGCCGGAATGGACAGCAGAGAGTTATATCCCAGCGACGAGCAGCGGCGCCGCATCATGGACTTTATCATGGCGGCGGGCGAGACGCTGCTGGAAAACGGAGCAGAGGTCTTCCGGGTGGAGCAGACGATGGAGATCATGGCCCGCAGCTTCCATCTGCGGGAGTTCCACGTCTACGTGCTGACCAACGGCATCTTCGCCAGCGCCGGCACGGCAGAGATCGCCGAAGTGCGGAACGTCCCGGTGCGGACGACTCACTTGGGCCGGGTGGCCGCGGTGAACGCCCTTTCCCGCGAGATAGCAGCCGGGGGCGTCACACTGGACGAGGCTGAACACCGCCTGGCCGAGGCCCGGCGCATCCCCTTCCCCAAGGGCAAGACCCAGCTCCTCGCCGGGATGAGCGGCACAGCCTGTTTTGCGCTCATCTTCGGCGGCACGATACGCTCGGCACTGGCGGCAGCGGCGGCGGGTCTCATCGTCAGCGGCTATCTGCTGCTCTGTGAAAATCGGAGGCTTTCCAACGGCTTCCGCAAGATCTCGGCGGCAGCGCTCATTACATTGGTCTGCATTCTGGGGTGCCATCTGCTGGACACTGAGGCCAGCCACGCCATCATCGGCGCCCTGATGATATTGACCCCCGGCATCGCCTTCACCATGGGCATCCGGGACTTCGTGCAGGGCGACTACCTCTCCGGCACCATCCGGATGATAGACGCCCTGCTCATCGCGGCCAGCATCGCCATCGGCACCGGCTTCGTGCTGAGCCTTATTTCTCTGCTGACGGGGGTGACGGTGGTATGATGACCTTGACAAGCACACAGCTCGGCCAGCTGGCGGCACAGTTCTTTCTGGCCGGGGCGGGGACGCTGAGCTTCGCCGTCCTCTTCGCCTGCCCTAAGCGCACCCTCCCCTGCTGTGCGCTGGTGGGCGCGGTGGGCTGGTTCGTCTACGAGCTGGCCGTCTTATACGGGGCCGACGCGGCGGCAGCCTCCCTCATCGCGGTCATCCCGCTGTCGCTGGCGGCACGTATCTGCGCCGTGCTGCTCAAGGCGCCGGTGACGGTCTTTTTGCTGACCGGCATCTTCCCGCTGGTCCCCGGCGCGGGCATCTACTACACCGCCTACTACTTCATCCAGGGCGAGAATGCCCTTTCGCTGGCCAACGGCATCTCCACCTTCAAGGTGGCCGTGGCGCTGGCTGTGGGCATCGCGCTGGTGCTGGGCCTGCCTATGCCCAGCGGCCACGCCTGGAAGCGGAAATAGATCTCCGCCTCCCTTGTGCGGCTCTTTCGCCGGTGCTATAATCAAATCAAACTTATATAAAGGAGTGTCTGCCGATGTCTGTTATCGAAACGCTCAACACCCGCCGCACCTACCGCCGCTTCGCCCAGAAGCCGGTGCCGCAGGATGTGGTGGACGATATGGTGGAGGCCCTGCGCCTGTCGTCCTGCGGCGCGAACCGTCAGGCCGTGAAGCTGGTGGTGGTGCAGAGCCCCGAGATGGTGAAAAAGGTCCATCCGCTGGTCAAGTGGGCCGCCTATCTGCCGCCGGAGCAGGGTGCTCCCAAAGCCGACGAGCAGCCTGTGATGTATCTGGCCGTCGTGCAGGACAGCTCCATCCCCGGCGACCTGAACACCGACACCGGCATCGCGCTGGCGAACATCACCCTCGCCGCGTGGGCCAAGGGCGTGGGCAGCTGCATCATGGGCGCCATCAACAAGCCCGCCCTGAGCGAGCTGCTGGGCATCGCCGCGCCGGACAAGCTGGCGTTCATGGTCGCGCTTGGCTGCCCCACTCACGCCGCCAGAGTCGTACCGATGACGGAGGAGACCGGCATCAAGTATTACCTCGATGAGAACGGTGACTACTGCGTGCCGAAGCGGAGCGTGGAAGAGCTGGCAAGAAGCGTATAATGGCTCTCCCTTTGGGAGAGCTGGCGCGAAGCGCCTGAGAGGGCAAGGACGCTGCCAAAGAATTGCAGACGTCGCGATAGTTTCGCTCTGACAAAGGGGCTGCCTATCGCCGTGCGGCGGCTCTGTCGCACTGAGCTTGCCCTCTCCGTCACCTGCGGTGACACCTCTCCCAAAGGGAGAGGCTTCAGCATCCGGGCAGACTGAGAGGTTCTGCATATATACATCGTTCTCAAGCTTTATTCTGCATAATTGTTTGCAATTCGGTTTCAATTTGATGGAATTTTTGCACAACACTTGACTTTTCAAATTGTACAACCTATACTAAACACGCTCTCTGATTTTTCGATGAATCGCATCGCAGCAGAGAGATGCAAACGATATGCACATAAAGAGGAGTGTTTGAATATGAAAAAGATCTCTCGCCGCAGCTTCCTGGCTGCCGCCGCTGTTTCCGCTGCTGCTCTGGCTCTGACCGCCTGCGGCGGCTCTGCCTCCACCGCTTCTTCCGCTGTTGCAAGCTCTGCTGCTGCTTCTTCTGAGGCTGCTTCCACCAGCGCTGCCGCTGCTGAGCTGACCACCGTGGAGGCCGGCAAGCTGACCATGGCCACCAACGCCACCTTCCCTCCCTACGAGATGACCACCGACGCCGGCACCATTGAGGGCATCGATGTGGACACCGCACAGGCCATTGCCGAGAAGCTGGGCCTGGAGCTGCAGATCGACGACATGGATTTTGACGCCGCTCTGCTCAGCGTGCAGCAGGGCAAGGCCGACATCGCCATGGCAGGCATCACCGTCACCGACGAGCGGATGGCTGTGATGTCCTTCTCCGACAGCTACGCCACCGGCATCCAGTCCGTCATCGTGCCCGAGGGCTCTGACATTGCCTCTGTGGACGATCTGGCCGGCAAGAAGATCGGCACCCAGCGCGGCACCACCGGCTACCTGTACTGCTCCGACGACTTTGGCGAGGACGCCGTGGTGGCCTACGACAACGGCCTGACCGCTGTACAGGCCCTGAACAACGGCCAGGTGGACGCTGTGGTCATCGACAACGAGCCCGCCAAGGCCTATGTGGAGTCCAACCCCGGCCTGAAGATCCTGGACACCAGCTACGCCGAGGAGGACTACGCCATTGGCATGGCAAAGGGCAACACCGCTCTGCTGGAGGCTGTGAACGCCGCTCTGGAGGAGCTGAAGGCCGACGGCACCCTGCAGGCCATCGTGGACAAGTACATCAAGGCTGAGTAAACAGACCCCTCAAGGGGAGGCGGCCCACCGGGCACCTCCCCTTTTTTAAGGGATATAGGTTACAAAATTCTGACAAGATCACAACAGACGAAAAGAAAGTGAGGATGCGAATGGCCGCACAATACGAACTGTTGAGCCAGCTACTGAAAAGCGGCGGCCGGCTGGACATGGGGCAGGAGCTGTTCTACAAATTTTATCAGGCCTTTGTCCTGAAGGACCGCTGGCTCCAGTACATCGGGGGCGTAGGCACCACCCTGCTGGTCACGGCCATTGCTCTGGCCATGGGCGTCCTGCTGGGCAGCGTGGTGGCTCTGGTGCGTGTGGCCCACGACCAGCAGCGCCCCGGCCGCTCGAACCCCGTGCTGGGGGTCTTTAACGCCGTGTGCCAGGTGTACACCACCGTGATCCGGGGCACCCCCATGATGGTGCAGCTGCTCATCATGAGCATGGTCATCTTCAACAACAGCCGCAACTTTACCATGGTCGGTGCGCTGGCGCTGGGCATCAACTCGGGCGCTTACGTCTCCGAGATCATCCGGGGCGGCCTGATGGCCGTTGACCCCGGCCAGATGGAGGCCGGCCGCAGCCTGGGCCTGAACTACATCACCACCATGGTGGTCATCATCATCCCTCAGGCCATCCGGGCGGTGCTGCCTGCCCTGGGCAACGAGTTCATCATGCTGCTGAAGGATACCTCCCTTATCACCGTCATCGGCGGCAAGGAGCTGCTGTATGCGGCCCAGGGCATCATGAACCGCACCTACGAGGCCATGTTCCCCCTGTTTGGCGTCGCCCTCATCTATCTGGTGCTGGTGATGCTGTTCACATGGCTGCTCGCAAAGTTTGAGAGGAGGCTGGCACAAAGTGACCGATAAGATCCTGGAAGTCCGCGGTCTGACCAAGACCTATGGCGGCGAAAAGCGGAAGGGCGCAAAGCAGCCCACCCCCATCCTCGACGTCCTGAAGGGCATCGACATCGACATCTACCGGGGAGACGTGGTCTGCCTCATCGGCCCCTCGGGCTGCGGCAAATCCACCTTCCTGCGCTGCCTGAACCGGCTGGAGATCCCCACCGGCGGCAGCATCAAATTTGAGGGCGTGGAGGTGGACGACGACCACATCGACTCTGTCCGCCAGAAGATGGGCATGGTGTTCCAGCACTTCAACCTCTTCCCCCACCTGACCGTCAAGAAAAACCTTGAGCTGGCCCCCAGCCTGCTCAAACTCAAGGACAAAGAGGCCATCTCCAAGCGCGCCGACGAGCTTCTGGCCCGCGTAGGTCTGGCCGACAAGGCCAACGTCTACCCCAAGAGCCTTTCGGGCGGCCAGCAGCAGCGCATCGCCATCGCCCGGGCACTGGCAATGGACCCGGACGTCATCCTCTTCGATGAGCCCACCAGCGCCCTCGACCCCGAGATGGTCGGTGAAGTGCTCGAGCTGATGAAGGAGCTGGCTCACACCGGCATCACCATGCTGGTGGTCACCCATGAGATGGGCTTTGCCCGCGAAGTCTCCAACCGCGTCATCTTCATCGACGAGGGCCGCATTCAGGAGGATGAGCCGCCGCAGGAGCTGTTCACCAACCCCAAGCACCCGCGCCTGAAGGCATTCCTCTCCAAGATGCTGTAAGATAGAAAGAAACAACACAAAACCCGGAACTTTTTCAGAGCCAGGACGGCTTGAAAAGGGTTCCGGGTTTTGTTTATTGTTTTTTTCAGAGAGCTGTTTTGCAGCAGTCTTTCTGCTTATGCTCAGTTGTCGGCTTCCACCTTGCTCAGGAGGATGCGGTCATTGTCGAGGGCCTTGCCGGCGTTCTCGCGGAACTTTTCGAGCAGGTCGTCCACGGTCATCTTGCTGCGGGCCTCGCCCTTGACGTCGAAGACGATGCGGCCCGCGTCCATCATGAGGGTGCGGTTGCCCAGCTCCAATGCCTGATGCATATTGTGGGTGACCATCAGGCAGGTGATCTTCTTTTCGGCCACGATGCTCTTGGTGAGGTCCAGCACCTTTTCGGCGGTGGCGGGGTCGAGAGCGGCGGTGTGCTCGTCCAGAAGCAGGAGCTTCGGGGTGACGAGGGTGGCCATCAGCAGGGTCAGCGCCTGACGCTGACCGCCCGACAGCAGGCCCACCGGCTGCTTCATCCGGTCTTCGAGGCCCATATCCAGCAGGGCCAGCTTCTCACGGAAGATCTCCTTATCCTTGCGGGAGATGCGGGAGAAGATGGCATTGGGGGCGGTCCCGGCGCGAAGGTAGGCCAGCGCCAGATTCTCCTCGATGGTCATGTTGGGTGCCGTACCCTTGAGCGGGTCCTGGAACAGGTGGCCGATGACCCGGCTGCGCTGATATTCCGGCGCGAAGGTGATGTCCTCGCCGCCCAGCGTGATGCTGCCCTCGTCGGCGATGAAGCCGCCGGTGATGGCGTTGAAGAGGGTGGATTTGCCCGCGCCGTTGGAGCCGACGATGGTGGCGAAGTCTCCCGCCTCCATGGTCAGGCTGACGCCGTTCAGGGCCACCTTCTCGTTGACGGTGCCGGGGTTGAAGGTCTTGTGCAGGTCACGAAGTTCGAGCATCTCCATTTTACACACGCTCCTTCCGTGCCTGACGGGCCGCACTGCGGCGCTTCTCAAAGGCGATCTTTTCCCGGATGGCGGGCATCGAGATGGCCACCGCCACGATGATGGCGCTGACCAGCTTCATGGCAGCAGCCGGGACGTTGAAGCGGAGGGCCACCGCCACGATAAAACGGTAGAGGCAGCTGCCGAACACGACGCCCAGCACACGGCGCACCATCGTCCGCTTGCCCACCAGCGTTTCGCCGATGATGAGGGAAGCCAGCGCGATGGTCACCATGCCGGTGCCTACGTTGATGTCGCAGCTCTTCTGGTACTGAGCCAGCAGGCCGCCGGAAAGGGCGGTCAGTGCGCCCGAGATGCAGAGGCCCACCGTGATGGTGAAGGCGGGGTTGATGCTGGAAGCACGCACCATGGCAGCGTTATCGCCGGTGGCACGGATCGAGAGGCCGAGGCGGGTTCCGAGGAAGCCCACCATGGCGGCACCGGCCAGCGCGATGACTGCCGCCGCCAGCACCAGCTTATACCCGCCGCCCGTGAAGCTCAGGGCGCTCTTGGCGATGGAGAAGACGGTATCGGTCTTGACCAGCGACATGGTGGACGAGAAGCCCATCACGGCCAGGTTGATGGTATAGAGGCCGGTGTTGACGATGATGCCGGCCATGATGCTCTCGACGCCGAGGCGGGTCTGCAAAAAGGCTGTGATGAAACCGGAGCAAACACCGGCCGCCATCGCCGCCAGCAGGGCGAGGAAGGGGTGGCCGGTCAGCGCCACCTGACAGGCGACAGCGCAGCCAAGGGTGAAGCAGCCGTCGGTGGACAGGTCCGCGATATTCAGGATGGAATAGCTCAGAAACAGAGCCAGCGCAACGAGGGCGTAGATGCAGCCCAGCTCGAGCGCGGTCTGGATGACGTTGAGCGAAAAGATACTCGCCAGCATGGTGTGCTCCTTAATAAATAATATTTTCCTTTTTAAGGCTCTCCCTTTGGGAGAGCTGGCGCGCAAGCGCCTGAGAGGGCAAGCCGCCTGACCAAAAGCTATTCGCCTTGCGATAACCTTTTGTTCGAGTCAACTTATCGCAGCGTTTTTGCTTTTTTCACAGCGTCCTTGCCCTCTCCGTCACCTCTCCCAAAGGGAGAGGCTTTCAGCGGTTAAGAGAAGTTTTCCGCCGTGGTCACTTCCACGACCTCGGTGCAGTAGGGTGCAAAGGCCTTCTTCACGGTGTCGAGGTCGAGGCCCAGAGCCTCGCAGGTCTCGGTGTTGATGGTGGCAATGCCGTTGTCGAAGGTCTGGAACGGCAGGTCTGCAGGGGTCTTTCCGTCGCAGAGCAGTTCCACCACCATATCGGCGGTAGCCTCGCCCAGCTGGACGTAATCGACGCCGTAGCCCACGAAGGCACCGTTCAGGGCGAAGCTGTCAGCGCCGGTGTAGTGCTGGACGCCTGCCTCGGTGAAGGTCTCGTAGATGGAAAGCTCGGCGGTCATGACGGTGTTGTCGGTGGGGGTGAAGACAGCCTTGACACCGGCGGCGATGAGGGCCTCAGCTGCCATCTGAACTTCGGCGGTGGTGGTGCCGTTCTTCTCGATGTACTGGATGCCCTTGCTGTCGCAGAAAGCCTTGGCGTCCGCAATGGCCTGTGTAGAAGAATCCTGGCTCAGATCATACAGCAGACCGATGGTGTCGATGCCGGGGTTGACGGCCAGGATGAGGTTCATGATGGCGTCGGTGTTCAGGGCGTCGGAAGTGCCGGTGATGTTCGGCTCGGTGTCAAAGCCTGCGGCGGCGGGGTCGGTGACGGCGGAGTAGACGACGGGGATGTCGGTGTCCTCCACAGCGGCCAGCATGGTAGCGGCGGTGGGGGTAGCCACAGCTACGATGACGTCCACGCCGTCGGCCACGAGATCGGCGCCGATCTGGTTCAGGTTGGTCTGGTCGGCCTGCGCATTGGCGTAGTAGTCGGCGTAGTCGAAGGTGACGCCCTTCTCCCTGCCCACCTCGTCCAGACGCTCCTCCACCGACGCAACGATCTGGTTCAGAGAAGCGTGGTCAACATAGTTGACAATGCCCACCTTGAAGGTCTGGCCTGCCTCGCTGGCGGCGGCAGAAGATGCTGCTACACTGGAAGCGGTGCCGGATGCAGTGCTCGAAGCGGACGAACCGCAGCCGGTCAGACCCAGAGCGGAAACGGCAGCGGCGGCCATGGCGGCTTTTAGAAAGCTGCGGCGGGAGATCATCTTCATGGTTTTCATAGCGGTTGCTCCTTCCCTGAAGCGGGCGGCATGTAAAATAAAAACCCGCTCCACCTGCGGGACGGGCTTTTGTTCTCATATAACAAAACGACCCTGTCCCTGTGTGTTCATCCACAAGGACAGAGTCGAGAAATTCGAATCTGCGGTGCCACCTTGCTTGCCTTGCCCGCTTTCCTCTTGAAAGCCGCAAAGCCCCTCACGGAGAGCCAACACTCCCCTGCCCTGTAACGGAGGCTTCCGTCCCAAGCTACTGGAGGCTCTGCCTCGTTTGCCCGGCCCTCGGCGGCCCACGAATCTCTGCCCCGCTCTCGCCCGTTTTCACTGTCCGGGCTCACTGAAGATGCGCTTTGCAGGTTCTCTTCCGCCTCATCGGTTTGATTGCATTATACACTTTATCCGTGTAAAGTCAAGAGGGAATTTCAAAATTTTCCGTCAGATTTTTTCACGTTACATCACTCGAGGTTGAGTTTGTTTCGCATCAGCCAGACCGTCAGCCCGAACCAGAAGACACCGAATGCCGCCGCGACGCCCAGCGTGACCATCGCGCTCTCCATGTAGCCCAGAGCCGATACGGCAGCCTCGATGCTGCCCATATCGCCTACGGCGCTATAGATGGTCGTCTCGTAGACGCCGGTGCCGATCTGGAGCAGCTTTTCGAGCCAGCCCTGCACATACTGCATGACAAAGAAGCTCAGGATGCCCGCCAGCGCGGGGTGGTTCTTGAACTGATGTCCCACCATGCAGGCAGCATAGATGCAGGCGATGGCACTGACCATCCGCACAAAGCTGACGACGCCGCTGAAAGCCAGCGCCCCCCAGAACTCCATGTTACAGCGGGCGAATATCTCCCGGATGCCCGACCACATCAGCGGCAGCTGCTCAAGCAGGTCCATATCCGACATCATCAGGACAGCCAGAATGCCGAAGGAAAGGCAGGCTGCGAGGATGCTGCACAGGCTCCACACGGTGCTGGAGATGAGCTTCGAGGTCACAAGCTGTGTTTCCGTCACCGGCAGGGTGTGCATCAGATAGCCCTCCCGGCCCAGCAGATTGCGGTAGAACCGCTGCACGATGGTCATGATGGTGACGACCACGGTGCCGATGATGACGGCGGTGTAGACAAGGCTCATCAGACCCACGAGAGTCGAATAGGCGTCGCTATTGGTGCCGTTCCATCTCCGGACGGACCCGCCAAAGAGCACCGACGCCGCCAGCAGGGCCAGATACATTCCGCCGTAGGTGCGGGCGGTGGTCTTGAACTCATATTTCAGTAACTTTTTCAGCATTTGAATACCTCCCGGAAATATGCATCCACACTCATGCCCTCGGTCTCGCGGAGCTCATCCACCGAGCGGTGGGCAAAAATCCTGCCGTTCTTCAGGAACACGGCTTCGTCCAGCACCGGCTCCACGTCCTCGATGAGGTGGGTGGAGATGATGACCGAGGCGTCCCGGCTGTAGTTGGTGAGGATGGTGTTCAGGATATAGTCCCGCGCCGCCGGGTCCACGCCGCCGATGGGTTCATCCAGCAAATAGAGCCTGGCGTTCCGGCTCATGGCAAGGATGAGCTGGACCTTCTCCTTGTTGCCCTTGGAAAGGCTCTTGAGGGGTGCTTTGGGCGAAAGCTCCAGCTTTTCCAGCATCTCATTCGCCTTGGCGGGGTCGAAGTCGGCGTAGAAATCCCGGAACATCTCCACCAGCTGCTCCACCCGCATCCAGTCGGGCAGCCATGCGGCATCCGGCAGGTAGGAGACGATGGCCTTCGTGTCCGGGCCGGGGTCCATGCCCGCGATTCGGATGCTGCCCGCCGTGGGCTGCAAGAGGCCGTTCGCCAGCTTGATGAGGGTGGTCTTGCCGCTGCCGTTGGGGCCAAGCAGGCCCACGATGCGGCCAAAGCCGATGTGCAGCTCGATGTTATCGAGGGCGTTTGTCCCCTTCTGATAGGATTTCGTCAGGCCCTCACAAGTTAAAAGCTCATTCATTTGAATCACTCTCCTTTGTTTCCCAGCCCGTCATAAGCTTTGCGGCCTCTGCCGGGCCGTAGCCGATGCCGCGCATTTTCTCGAGATATTCGGCGGTCATGGTGCGGGCTGTCTCGTCCCGCAGCTGTTCCAAAAGGGCTGTATCTTCGGTGACGAAGCGGCCCGTGGTCCGCTCGGTGTAGACGAGTCCTTCCGCTTCCAGCTGGGCCAGCGCCCGCTGCATGGTGTTGGGGTTGACGCCTGCCGCTGCGGCCATGTCGCGCACCGAGTCCAGATGTCCGCCGGGCGGGTAGACGCCCGCTAATATTTTTGCCTTGAGCCGTTCCACGATCTGTGCGTAGATGGGGCGGCTCATATCGAATCGTTCGCCCATCGTCTCATCTCCTTGTGTTGCTGTGCTAAGTGCTTAATACAATAATACTCAAATCATCTTTTTTGTCAAGAGGGAATTTTCAATTTCTTCAAAATATGTTATACTGTCTTTTGTATGCTAGAAGAAAATGCGCAGGAGCACAGAATCTATGAAAGCGACCATCATCATCCCCAACATCAACGGCAAAGGCTGGCTCAAGGACTCCATCGAGTCGGTCTACGCCCAGACGGAGCAGGACTTCGAGCTTATCGTGGTGGACAACGGCTCCACCGACGAGAGCCTTGAGCAGGCCCGCAGCTATTGCAGCCGCCCGAACTTCCAGCTCATCGAGAACGGCTCCAACACCGGCTTTTCCCACGCCGTGAATCAGGGCATCGCCCGGGCGAAAAGCGAGTTCGTGGTGCTGTTCAACAACGACGCCTTTGCAGAGCCCCAGTGGCTGGCCGAGCTCATCCGCGTGGCCGAGAGCGACGAGAAAATTTTCGCCGTCCAGAGCCTTATGATTCGCCACTTCGACCGGGAGCTTGCCGACGACGCCGGCGATTACGTCACATGGATGGGCTTTGCCTGCAAGACCGGCGACGGCCGCCGGGCCAGCCGCTACACCAAACAGAAGCGCATCTTCTCGGCCTGCGGCGGCGCGGCCCTCTACCGCAAGAGCATCCTCGACGAGATCGGCGTCTTCGATGAAAACTTTTTTGCCTACTTCGAGGACGTGGACCTCAGCTGGCGCGCCAACAACGCCGGTTACAAAAACGTCCTCTGCCCCACGGCAAAGTGCTACCACATCTGCGGCGCCAGCACCGGCGCGGTGCGGTACAACGCCTTCAAGAGCCAGCAGAGCGGCCGCAACAGCATCCTTCTCCCCCTCAAGAACGAGCCTCTGCTGATGCTCATCCTCAACATCCTTCCGCTGGCGCTGGGCTATCTGCTCAAGTGCTACAAGTTCCACAAACAGGGCTTCGGCGAGGCGTGGGACAAGGGAATGCACGAAGCCTTCGCCCTGCTCAAAAACGGCCAGCTGGGCAAGCGCCCCTTCCGTCTCCGTGATCTGCCGAATTATGTTCTGATGGAATTGTGGATGATATGGAACATGGTGCCGTATCTCTGGTATCGGCTGGTGGTCGTGCGGTTTGATTTGAAGTAATTCCGGATATGCAAAAACCGGGAAGCTCTGGGAGCTTCCCGGTTTTTGTTTGTGATTCGTTTTACGCCGCCGCGCTGGCCGCACTTTCGGCCTGCGGCTCTGCGTCCGAGGCGGCTTCGCTTTCGGCGGTGCTGTCCGCTTCCTCGCCGGCGGCTGCGGCCTCCGAGGACGCGGCGTCGGAGTCAGCGGGCGTTTCGCCGCCGGTGGCGAGGATGGCGTCCTGCACCTCGCTGTCTGCCATCATGGCAGGCTCGGAGGCAGTGGACGCCGCCGTTGACTCGGGCTTCGTCTCGCTCTCGGTCAGGCCGGTGAGATACCAGCTGCCGCTCTGGCGGCTGAACAGATAGTCCATGTACTTGACCGGCGTATCCGAGGTGGTGGTGAGGATGCTGTCCGTTGCGTTCTGGTTGGGGATGTAGCCCACGGTGACGTGGAGGAGGCCGTCCTTCTTGAACAGCTTGGTGACGGTGGCGCGGTAGCTGCCCACGCTGCCGGTGACGGGGATCTTATAGCACTGGGTGGTGTCGTCGAACTCGATAGTCATATCCTCCATCTCGAAGGTCTTGTGGGTCATGCGGAAGCTGGGGCCGACAAGCTTTGCGAGGTAGGCGTCCACGTCCACCGAGGGGATGAGCAGCTGCTCGGTGTCGGGGTCGGTGTTGTAGCCGTCGAAGCCGCCCTGGGTCTCCTGGATGCTGTACACACAGCCCCAGACAGCGGCCTCGCGGAGGGTCAGGTCGTCGATGTTCTCGATGCCCTCAAAAGGCACGGGGTCGAACAGCACCAGACCTTCCAGCTTGTCCTCGTATTCCTGCTTCTGGGCCGTATCGTCAAACAGCTTTGCCACGGCGTTTACGCCTGCGTGCAGCACGGTCAGCACACCGATGAGCACCAGCACCGCGATGACCAGCCCGAGGGCCTGCCGACCGCGGCGGCGGTGGAGCCGGGCGTGTTCTTCCGGGGTCATTTCTATCTTCATATGGTTATCGTCTCCTGTGTTGTTTCACTTTTCAGATAAAAACAGTATACCACAATCATGGGCAGGGTGCAAAACCCTGCCCGTGTTATTTTGGTGAAAGCCGTTCACTCCCAATTCTTCCAGACGTCGGGCTGGTAGCCGACGGTGGCCTGACGGCCATTGCGGACGATGGGGGTGCGGAACAGCTGCTGGTTCTCGAAGAGCTTGTCTTCCTTCTGCCAGTCCACCAGCGCGTCCAGCAGAGCGAGGGTCTGCTTGTCCTTGGCGTTGGGATCCACCAGCGCCTGCCAGCCGCCCAGAGCGCGGGACACGTTCTCGAATTCGCCCCGGCTCATCTCTTTTTCTTTCAAATCGATCATCTGGAACTTGATGCCGCGCTCCTTGAAATAGCGCTGAGCCTTTTTGGTATCGAAGCACTTGGTGGTGCCGAATATCTGGATGTTCATGCTCTTGCCCTCCTGTTCATTCTGCTCTATTGTAACATATCCGCGCCCGAAAGCCTATAGCATATTTTCTGCTCTGCCGGGCCACACTGCTCTCAGCGCCTTTTTCTCATTTTGAATGGAGGTAGTACCAACATGAAAGCATTCGTAGACCCTGAACTCTGCATCGGCTGCACCCAGTGTGCCGGGCTCTGCCCCGAGGTATACCAGATGGAGGGGACTCTGGCCGTCGCCATCCCCGGCGACATCCCGCCCGACCAGGTGCCGCTGGCCGTGGACGCCGCCAACGCCTGCCCGGTGAGCGCGATAAGGGTAGAGTGACCGCCGCAAAAGGCTCTCCCTCTGGGAGAGCTGGCGCGCAAGCGCCTGAGAGGGCAAGGCTGCTGACGGAGACACCCAAACACAGCGATAATACCGCTCTGTCAAAGGCCCTGCTCATCGCTGTGCAGCAGCTGTTTGGCAACGGGCTTGCCCTCTCCGTCACCTTCGGTGACACCTCTCCCAAAG
>OHFA01000660.1_pt1 | contig 18604 bp, 9 predicted proteins | sample 1567501 | NCBI WGS metagenome assembly OHFA01 (sample SAMEA3879593, study PRJEB24766) | human gut metagenome | biome: human-associated habitat; feature: feces | place: USA | collected 1985/1987 | reverse complement strand
CACCCGAGGCACGGGCGGTGATTGATAAGCAGGGAGTGGTTTATACAGATGAAGAAGGCGATTTGGTAACTTCCATCGTCAATCATAAAGACTGTGTATTTACCTGTTATGATGAGAAGGGGTACTGTTATTGTGCCATTGAGAAAGCTTTCCGGGCAGGTAAGACCGATTTATATAAACCAATCTCCTGTCATCTTTATCCCATCCGTATAGGTGATTATGGTCCTTACAAAGCGGTGAATTATCATCGTTGGAACGTATGTAAAGCCGCAGTGTTGCTGGGACAAAAAGAGAATCTGCCTGTTTATAAGTTCTTAAAAGAACCGTTGGTACGGAAATTTGGCGAGGAATGGTATAAGGAGCTGGAGATTGCGGCAGAGGAATTGCAGAGAAGAGGAATGATGTAAATCTTGTCCGGTTTGATCATTCCCGATTTATTATATTAACCAAAATTTAATACTACGAAAAGCCCCCATGAAAAGATTACTCTTGTCGTGCTGTATCCTGTTATGCGTCGTTTCGGCTATGCAGGCTCAAGAACAGCCCTTAATCAGTCCGGATGATTCTATCCGCAGTTTGGTGGGACGTCTGTTCCCGAACAGCAATCCGGATATCTCAGCGCACATGAATCTGCAATTCTCTACTTCGGGAGTTGCCAACTTTGTTGAAGGCGATTTGGAAGACGCCTCTTTCAAACTGAATCGTGTGAAGCTGGAAATATTAGGTTCTTTCAGCAAGCAATTTTCTTATCATTTCCGTCAGTCGTTTAATAAATACAGTAATCCGCACTCGCTGGATAATTTATCCTCTTCTATTGAGTATGCTCTGGTAAATTGGAAGATGTCCGATAAGTTCACTTTGAATGTCGGAAAACAAGATATCGCCTTGGGAGGATATGAATATTATGTCAATGCCATCAAGGTACGCGAGTATAGTGAGTTTAATGATAATATCAGTTGCTATCAGGCGGGGGTAGCCGGAAGATTCAATTTGTCGCCTGCCAATGAGTTGGTGCTTCAGGTAGTAAACAACCGTAGCGGAGAGAATGATGAGACTTATCTTTACGGTTTGCCGCAAGGGGTGGAAAAGGCCAAAGTCCCTGTTCTGTCAACCGTGAACTGGAACGGGCTCTTCTTTGATAATGCGGTGCAATTGCGTTATGCGGCGTCATACGGACAGCTGGCGGAAGGTAAAAACCTTTATTGTTTTACGGCGGGTAATATATATGAGAAAGGTCCTGTTATCGCTTATGTTGATTTGATGTATTCTCGTGAAGGATTGGATAGCAAAGGAATTATCAGTGACTTGCAAGGCCCTGTTCTGTCGGCTCCGTCTACAGCGCAGCATGCGGAATACTTTACTACCGTGGTGAACTTTGACTATCGTATCCATCCTAATTGGAATCTTTACCTGAAAGGCGCTTATGAGAGGGCTGGTATTTATAAGACAAACGGGCATTTTGAGAAAGGGCTTTATCGTACGACATGGAATGCGCAGGCTTGTGTGGAGTATTTCCCGATGCGCAATAGCGAACTGCTTCTCTTTGCCCATTTTTTATATAAAGGACATCATTTGGCCCGGCGTGCGCAGGCCTTGGGAGGCATGAGTCCGGATACCCAACGCGTCTCCATCGGGTTGGTTTACTCTATTCCGGTGTTCTGATACACACAACTGTCCTCATGCTGCACGCTAAAGCGTTTTTGCTGTATGGTCAAGACCTTTTATACAGAAAGCTACTGCATCCTTCCATAGCAAGATGTACGTCTCACAGTGGAAGAACGTAGTAATTGATAGGAGGAAAAGTCTTAAGGATGAGGTTTCCTCTTTTTTATTGTAAGATCGGGAAAATACGCTATATTTGTGAAATAATTAAATACTTCAATTAACAACACAAGATAGTATAATGAAAAAGATCGTCTTTTTTTTCCTGATGACTATATTGATAGCCTCATGCCATCAAGAAGAACTTTCTTCTGTTCCAGATGAACCGGAAGGGAAACAGCCTGTTTTTGATTTATCGGAAGAAGAGGTGCTTCAGGGTTGCATTTATGTGAAATTGAAAGAAGAACCAGCCGGAGAGGTGCGGGTAAGGAGCATAGGCAACACGGTAACGACAGGAGTCAAGGTATTGGATCGGGCTGCTTCTTCTTTGAAAATCGAGAGAATGGAACGTACTTTCCCTTATGCTGGCAAGTTTGAAGAACGTACCCGTAAAGAGGGGCTTCATTTATGGTATAATGTCTGGTTTTCTAAAGAGACATCGGCCACCCGTGCTGCTACCGAAGTGGCTTTTCTGGATGGTATTGAAACGGCTGTACCTGTTCCTAAGATTGTATCCAGGGCAACGCCGGAAACAGCGTGGAGCCTGTATGGCGTCCGGACGGGAGAGTGGTTGTTCAATGATCCGGATCTGTCCAGACAATGGTATCTGGATAATCCCGGTACGGAGTCTTGGCAGAAGAAGGGTGCGGATATCCGTTTGTTTGATGTGTGGAAACAATATAATGGGAATCCGGCTGTCATTGTAGCGGTTGTAGATGGAGGCATTAATCAGGAACATCCTGATTTGCAGGATAATCTATGGACGAATCCGGATGAGATACCAGGTAATGGTATGGACGATGATGGCAATGGATATGTGGATGACATACATGGTTATAATTTTGTGGATGATAATGCGACTTTGGTTCCTCACCGCCATGGGACTCATGTGGCGGGCACTATCGGTGCGACAAATAATAATGGAACAGGTATCAGCAGCATTGCAGGGGGGGACGGAACTTCCGGCAGTGGGGTGAGACTCATGAGTTGTCAGATTTTGAAAAGCCTTATCTCTATCGGAGGAGAAGTAGCTTCTGATCCGTTTATTGCCGCCGCGATTAAGTATGGCGCTGATAATGGAGCTGTCATCAGCCAGAACAGCTGGGGATACGCTGCCACTAGGGCGGGAAGGAATGCTTCTTCGTATATTAATCCTGTACATAAGGAAGCTATTGATTACTTTATAAAATATGCCGGATGTGATAACAAAGGAGAGCAACTTGACGGAAGTCCCATGAAGGGAGGTATTGTATTGTTTGCATCAGGTAATGCGAATACGTCCGATCCCAGGATAGCGGCACCGGCTGATTATGAAAAGGTTGTTGCGGTTGCAGCCATTGAGGCCGATTATAGGAAAGCTTCTTATTCCAATTATGGCACTTATACGGATATTTCTGCTCCCGGCGGATCGTTGGATGGAGACGGACGGATTTGGAGCACGACTACGGAACGATCCAATAATTATGAATACTTGGCTGGTACATCGATGGCGTGCCCGCTGGTCAGTGGTGTAGCGGCCTTGGTGATAGAGAAGTATGGGGTAGGCAAGAAAGGGTTTACACCGGAGGCTTTGAAGGAGATTCTCTATCAGAGTGCATACGACTTGGATGAATATAATCCGCGATATGCCGGTCAGTTAGGACACGGATGTGTGGATGCCGCCGCCGCTTTAGAGATCGATGTCTCCAATCTTCATCCTTTTATCTTAAAATCCAATCAAATAACTGATAATATGCTGATATTCAGTGTGAGCAGTAGTATGTCCGGAAATGGGAAATTGATTTTGTATAATGGCATCGGCAGCAAGGTGTTGGATCTTCATCTGAAACTTGAAGCCGCATCCCTGCATGCTGTGGACATAACCAAACTCTCTGCCGGATATTATACCTTAGTCTATCAGGCTAAAGGGATGGAAATCAGAGAGAAATTTATCAAGTACTAATCCCAAAAAATAAAGAATATGAGACGAATAGGATTAGGTCTGTTTATAATAGGCATAACTTTTGCCAAGGCTTATGGTCAGGAGGATTACGGACCTGTCAATACCGGAGCGGCAAACTATCTGACTATATCAGCCGATGCGCGCAGCGCGGCCATGGGGGGAGTCGGTGTGGCGGCTCCGGGAGGAGATCATGCCGTTTTTCATAATGGTGCGGCAGCTTTATCGGATGTGACGCGCAGAGGTGGGGTTGCTTATACTTATTCTCCATGGATGCGTGACTATGAGTCCGGATACTCTCTTCATAGCCTGGGTAGTTTTTACAAAATCAATCAGCGTAATGCCATTCTGTTAGGTCTCCGTTATTTCGGCTATCCGGAGATGGATGGAACAGGGGAGGGTGCTTCGGGCATACATCCCAAAGAAATAGCCGTGGAGGCTGGTTATGCATACGAGGTTATAAAGAATTTTTCTGTTTCCGCTACTTTCAAATACTTGTTTTCGGATATGGGCAGGATAGGCAATAGCCGTGGCGCAAGTTCTGTGGCGTTTGATTTAGGAGTATTGTATAAGTGCGAGATAAATGATTGGGAGGGTGCCGGCTGGTCGGTCGGGCTTCATGTGAGTAATCTTGGACCGAAAATAAACTATCTGACTTCTAAAGATGCTCTTCCTGCAACGGTTAAAGTGGGAGGTGCTGCTGACCTGCCTTTTTTACAAATGCATAAATTGACTTTGACTGCCGATTTGGGTTACAGACTTTCACCTGCCGACGTACAGGCGTTAAGTGTAAGTGCCGGCGCGGAATATGCATGGAGGGAACTGGTGATGTTGCGTGGTGGTTATCATTGCGGTGATAAGAAGAAAGGAGATGCCAGTTATGCTACTGCTGGAGCGGGAGTGGAATATGCCGGTGTGCGTCTGGATTTTGCATGGCTGTTTGCAGGGCATGAATACCTTGCCCGAAATACGTTCTGGGTGTCTTTAGGATACTCTTTTTAGACAGAACGTAAGAGCAGTGCTTGCAGTAACCGTCGGATCGTTGGCTGTAGGGGCGGGTTGAATTTGCCCGGATACACCTTCTTTGTGGTATCAGACAGAAGCATTCCGCCCCTACAGGGAACACGATGGTAGTGAAAAAACTTATCAGACAGCCTCGCCAAGATCAACAATTAGTTGAGGCATGGGAAAGTTGTCAGAATACGGTAACTGTGTGCCGGAATTTCCATTTTCTGAGTTGTATCTTTCACTTCAACCTCATCACCGGTGAGATAATCATACCATTTGCCTGTAACGGGGAAAGTAACGGTATATGCTCCATCGGTCTTGCTGAAGTTTCCGGCAACTAACATGTGCTTGGTTGTGGAAGATAAAGTGATGAATCTTCCTTGTCCCCAGTTGCTTGTACCGACTTCCCATGAGAATTGGCTGGTGCTGGTAAATAATTCGGGATTATCATTGCGTAATTTTATCAGCCGTGAATAACTATCGTGTAAAGCCTTGCGGTCTTTGTTCTCCAGATATTCCCAGTGTAGCGGTTTCTTTCCTGTCCGGCCGTTCTCTTCGATGGAAACATCGTATCCCATCTCTCCGAACTGCCAGATCATTTTAGGGCCGGGTACAGTGAAGAAGAAGGATGCGTTCACTTCAAGTTGCCGCATACGGGTGGTTAAGTCTGTTTTCAATGCTTCATCTCCCCATTGGGTTTGCTTGTAGGCGGCTCGTTCTTCGTCATGGCTTTCCATAAATCCTATCCATGCGGGGATACTTTCGTACAGTCCGTCAAATGCGCTGTCATCGTTCCAACCCATGGCGGTCTGGCAATAGGCGTTATTCATGTTCCGCCATAAGTGCATACCGTCTTCGGCCAGTTCTTTTTCTTCTTTGCTATCACAGAAATGTTCCAGGATAACGTATGCCTCGGGTTTCACTTCTTTGATGGCTGCGTGGTAATCTTTCAGAATCTCGATGCGGCTCTTGTCGTAATTGGAAGCGCTACTTTCGGTTGATGCGGCTTGTGTAAAACCTTTAGTCAGGTCGAAACGGAATCCGTCTATATGGTATTCATTCAATAAGAATTGCAGATTGCGTTTCACGAATTTACGTACCAAAGGACTTTCATGATTGAAGTCGTGGAATACGCTGTAAGGGTGAGGTGCGTCTACGTTAAAGTAGGGATTGTTTGGGGCTGTCTTATTGTTTGCGCTGTTCCAGTACAATTTGGCAAACGGCATACTTCCGGTTGCATGATTGTAAACTACATCAAAAATAACTGCCATTCCTGCCTTGTGGCACGCATCAATGAAGTCTTTGTACATTTTCTTTGTTCCATACGCTTTGTCCAGAGCAAAGAAGAAGCATGGATTATATCCCCAGCTATCGTTGCCGTCAAATTCCTGGACAGGCATTAATTCAATGGCATTAACACCCAGTGATTTCAAATAATCCAGTTTTTGCATGGCTCCATTGAGGTCATTACTTGCCGTGAAATCACGGAGAAGCATCTCATAAATGACTAGTTGTTCCGGATTGGGTACCTTGAAGTCAGATACTGACCAGCGGTAGTTATCCTGCTGTATCTTGAAAACGGATACGATTCCTTTTCCTCCTTCGGGATAACTTTTGTTATCCGGATAAGTGGAAGAGGATATATAGGAGTCATTATCAGGATCGAGTATCTTTTCGCAATAGGCGTCTCCCAGACGGATGGTTTCACCATTTCTGGTACCTACATAATATTGGAAGGCATATTCTTTGTTTACATCCAGATTTCTGAGAGTGATCCACCAGCAACCGCTGGCATCATCGCGATACATCTGGCAATTGTCTTCGTTGCTAAGTTGCCAATGATTGAAATCACCTACCACATGGGCGAAATCTTTATGGTTCCCGTCCGTGTCTTTATCGTAAAGGACGAGGGTGACTGTAGAGTTGTCTATAATGTTGATGCCTTCTGCTACATTTTCAGGCAACGTTCCTTTCTTGATAGAGGCCGGAACAAATTCTTGGTAAGTATTGTCTGTGACAGGTATAAAGAGGTCTTCGGTTTGCAGACTTCCATCTTCGTTGCGGAGTACGAATCCTAATTTTTTGACTGGGGTCTTTTCTGAACTGTACCATTGGCGGATGGACGGAGATAAGGTAAGCGTCCATACATTATTATCCAGTTTGGACATTTTACACTTGTCCGTGTTTTCATTCCATTCACTTTGTACGTATGACCAAGAGCCTTCACAGATAATGCCTGTATGTGCATATACTGTTCCCTGATAGTTATATAGGAGAGAAGAGCTGGCGGCTCTGTAGTAGATGGTCAGCGGTCGGTCGGCATCAGGCTCTTCCAAAGAATAGCTGAGTCCTTCGGGTATGACAATGGGTTTGGGGGTTTGGGAGATGGTGAACGATTTTTGTGCGCTTCCCGCTATCAGGTTCAGATGGACATTCCGGGTGTCATCGCTTTCGTTTTCATTGACGGTGATGCTGACAGTAACAGTTCCGGCTTCTCCCCGGGTCGGAGTTACGATGCACCAGTTGTTTGCTCCAGGTTCATCCAGTGCAGCCTGCCAGGCTCTGCCGGCTGTAAAAGTGATGCTTCTTACTCCGGGTTGTGAGGCGAATGTCATTCCATTGGCAAAGAAGTTCTCACTTTCAGGAGCCGGAGTGATGGAATCGGTCAAGTTATCGTCATCGGAACAGGCAGTGAATAAACTCGCAACGAGTCCTAGGAAAAAAAGAAAAGTATATTTTTTCATAATCTTGTTATTTAAGGGGTAAAATGAAAAAAGACATCAGGCACCATCGGATAAACGGTAGGTGCTTGATGTCTTTTCGGATCAATTATTTAGCGTTTGACTACAGTGGCATGATAGTTGCTTGCGTCTCCTAATTTTAGAGTAATGACATAAGTACCAGCTTCGGTAGTGATATTGTCTCCTCCATAAGTCAGATGGTTCAAGTCTCCACCCAGATTAATATCCCATTTGTTATTGGCGCGGAATTTATAGTTTCCGGCTGCCAGTTCGGTTGTTATACTCCATTCACCGGTTTCCGCATTCAGTGTCATGGGGGTTGAATTGTCCCATCCTCCTTGGGTCGCGTCGCCTATTATTCCCCATTCGGTTTTACTGAATTTATAAGTCAAGGTGGACAGGTTGGCTTCTATACGATAAAATCCGGTTTCTGTGACACTCAGGTTTCCGGCTCCTCCATCGGTGCTCAGTTCGGTATCACTGGCATAGCCATAGTTTGTACCGTCCCAGTCTTTCTGTGAGGTAAGTTTAAATGTGTTATCCGCATCCATATAGATATAGCCGTCATAATGAGTCATATCCGTAGAATAAAGATAAGGCGCCGTCTCTGGTTTCCATCCTTGGTGTCCGCCCGGAACGTAAAGGAACGGGCTGATATTTCCCAATGCTTCTATCTTATAGGTATATTCCAGCATGTTCAAGGTGATTTTCACCCATCCTTTGGCAGGGATTTTTCCGGCTTGCGGGTTTTCTGTCACTAACAGGCCGCTCTCAGAGTCGTCACCGTTTGTGGCTACGCCCAGTGCCCCCGGTGCCCAAATATCTCCGCCATCTACATTGCTTTGTGGAATAATCTTCCAGTAACATTCATCCTTGGGCATTTCCACAATCATGCTGAAAACCGGATCTTCATATACATCTTTTCCGCTATGACCGAATTTTATCAATGCTTCGGAATTCCATTTATTTACATCCCCTATCAAGTAATAGGCGGTGTCGATGAACAAAGCTTCGGGAGTCGCTTCAATTTTTCCCAGTGTTATTTTTTCCGGAAGGGCTATTGCTGAGGTGTGGCTTACGATATAGATTGTCGCGCGTGTATAGATTGTCCGTGCATAGGGAGCTTTGCCATAGATCTCTTTTACAACCTCTTCCAGCTCTCCTGCAGTGACGGAGGCTGTTCCGTTTTTAACGCTACAGGGCAAGGGGACTGCTTGGGTAAAGGTTTCATCTTTCGAAACTTCCACTTCCAGATTGATGGTGTCTCCTTCTGTCAGTTCCGGATGGTCGGTCAGTTTGGCAACTTCCAGCAGGGTTGCATCATCCAAGTCCTTGAAAAGGATCGGGGCTGTGCATGAACTTCCTAAAGACAGGGTGAACCCTTCTACGTTTTGTACAGGTTCTTGCGGGTTGGTCTGTGGCAATGCGAAATGATCGTTGACGTTGTCATCGCAGCCCGTCAGGGCTGCAATGAATATCAATAACATATATAAATTAATTTTTTTCATAATCTTGTAATTTAAGGGATGATTTACTTGATGGCGCCTTTATTGTCAATAAAGTTCAGATAGGCTTTTTGACCTGCATTTCCCATGGCGCGTTCCTGGTCTTCACCGGTACCGCGATATTCTATCTTACCTCCCAGAATAATAAATTCGCTTTTCCACCAGTCAATGTCTGCTAACTTGATACACATGCGTACTTCGCCGGATGCAACGAAGGCGGGGGATACGAATTCTCCTTTGCCCTCGGGAACGGTAAACATATTGGCCTCTGTGAATGAGTCCCAGCCACCGGAAGTATCACCGGTCAGATACACTTCGGGCTTGTAGAAATCGACTGCGTATTTATAATTCCGTCCTTCGAGAGTGACTTTCACGACTACTATATACCATCCCGGATTACCAATCTCAATGTTATCTTCGCCTCCTGCATCCACCAGTTTTTTAGATGCTTCACTGATGGTCACTCCCTGGATTCCTACTTGATTGTTGTCCCACGATGTAGCTGTATTCAGTTTGAATGCGGCTTTATTCCCGTCTGCATCGGCTCCCAGATATTGCATGGACCAGAACATACCTTCGTTGGAATGAACCGGAATCATGGAATAACATTTGCTCCAATCCCAGTCGCACACACTGCCGATGAGATATAGATTGGTGGGCAGAGTCACTGCGGGCAAAGCATAATAGGGGAGAACTTGTGGCAATTCTATGATGTTCGAGGTGATGGTGCTGCCTGCTATCTCGGATTTGTTGTCGGTCAGGGCGGAAGCCGTCAGACGAACATACAAAGGTATGGGGGCTTTGGGAAACTCGTCTTCATTTACTCCTAATAAATTGGAAATAGCGACAGCAACTTCTTGTGCGTCCACTTCCATTTTGGCTGTTGAATACTTGGTGTCCAGAGTCGCATTCTTTTCAAAAGCCTGGTCCAGAGCGATTTCTACAGTATAGCGCGTGGCAGCTGTGAAACCATAATCGGGCTGTGAACAGGTCAGTTGTATGGTGGCTGTGTTCTTTAAATCATAGATGCCCGATGCGTATTTAGGAACATTAAGCACAAACTCGGTCGGCTCTGTGAAGACAGGAGTGCCCTCATCGTCCGAGCACGCTACAAGTGTGCTCAAACTGAATACGAGGATGAATAAGTATATCATCTTTTTCATTGTTTCTCAAATTTATAAGGTTAAACTGTTATTTTAGTGTGGCATAGCCCGGATTCTGAACCAAGTTCGGATTGGCTGTCAAGTCTTTATCGCTGATGGGATAGATATTGAACTTGCTGTCAATATTGGCTATACCTTCTTGAGGGCCGCCTTTGTAGTCCCAGGCATATTCTTTAGTGAATTTGCCGAAGCGTATCAGATCCGAGCGGCGCTGACCTTCCCAATATAGTTCACGGGAGCGTTCCGCTAAAATGAAATCCAGAGTCAGATCGGAACCGGAGATATTGCCCGATTTGTCACCGTTGGCTCTTTCGCGCAATAAGTTGATATAACCTACAGCGGTAGAGACATCGGCTCCGGTTGCTTGTCGTGCGGCACATTCCGCATAAATTAAATAGATGTCAGCCAGTCGGAACAGAGGGAAGTCTGTGTCGGGCCATGCGGAAGGGGTGACTTCATTCTGATCCCAGCCCAGATTGGTGAATTTGTGGCAGAGATAGCCGCTGTTCCAATCGGTCAGTACAGGAACTACATCTCTACGGGTTTTCACTCCTTGCTCTGTGCAGTTGTCTCCGTTTTCACCATCCACATATTCCTTTACATCAAAGAATATAAAACGACTGTCCTTCTTTAAGGTGCTTCCGTGGTGGTCGTATCCTGCCACCGGTGAATAATCGAATTGTTTGACTAGTTGTGAACAGGGCTTTAAACAAGTCCATGAGGCGTCCATACCCAACCATTTGGGATTAAGCAAACCACCGTAGGCTGCCGCTGTGACCATAATGCTGTTTCCATAGCTTTTGGCATTTTCACCATCGCAAGGAATGGCGAAAATAATCTCATTGCCATGCAACGGGGAAAGATGATTCTCGCCGCAGAACAGATTCCTGTAATTCTTTTCCAATCCGAAACCCCCTTCATGAATGACTTTATTGGCATAAGAGACTGCCTGGTCGTACATGGGTGTACCTGTATATACTTCGGCATTGAGGTACATCTTGGCCAAAAGGGTATTGACTACAGGTTTGGTCATACGCCCGTAAGTGCCCATCGTACCTTTCTCCGGCAGAGAACTGTTTTCTGAAAGATCTTTCAATTCGGTTACCACTTTGTCGAATATTTCTTTAGCTCCCAATTGGGATGGTTTCCAGGACTTGTCATTAGTGGGGCTGTCATCCCATACCCATCCCGGGTTTCTATATACATCAATCAGATAGTAATAGTTCATGGCTCGCAGGGCACGGACTTCATCTCTGAATTGTTTGATATTAGGTATTCCGCAGTCTTCCGGATAATTGTCTAGAAATTCTTTGCAATACCGGATGTTCAGCATGGCTCTTTGATAAAATGTATAAGCGTAGAACAGGGTATAGTCCCAATTATTGGTACAGAGTTCCACTATACCTTCATCTTTCCAGTTCCAAAGGGCTTCATCGGTAGGGTATAGCTCAAGGGACAGCAGTCCGCGCAGGAAACATAAAGAACCCTGATCCGGACCCTGAAGGTCTTGAACACCTCCCGAAGGTCCTACATTGCCGGACAAGCCGAAACCGCTATAAATTTTGGCGAGGAAAGACTGGCAGTCTGACTCATTGATAATTTCGGACTGGCCTTTGTCTATGATTGGATTTTGATCCAGATCATTTATGCAGGAGGATGTGGACAGGCAGAGAATGGCTGCTCCTACGAAAACGTATTTTTTTATGTTAAGATTGAATTTCATACTGTTTCTTTATTAAAAGTTGATATTAACACCGAACAATACACTGATAGGACGAGGATATACCTGGCGGTCCATACCTCCGTCTACTTCAGGATCGAGGCCGTCATACGGAGTGATGGTAATGGGATTTTGTACAGTGGCATACAGACGTCCCGACAAACCGTGGTATTTAGCTCCTTGGAGGAAATTCTCAAAGGAATATCCCAATGTGATATTATCTATCTTCAAAAAAGAAGCGTTTTGGATGTAATAATCCGACTGGCGCTGTCTTTCTTGGAAATTGGTATTGAATGCGGCTTTCGGTTGATTGGACAAAGCGCTGTTGCTGAAAATGGCGCTGGTGCCGATAGCGGCATTGGCTGCTATACCGTTGTAGTTATAGTTCCCTATGCTGGCGCGTCCGTTAAAACCGAAGTCCCAGTTCTTATATGATACTTTGGAGTTGAATCCCATAATCACGTCAGCGGTGGGCTTATGATACTGGTATAAGTCCTTTTCAGTCACTTCACCATCACCGTTACGGTCAACATAGACTCCTTCCATCGGGTTACCATTCTTGTCATATACTTGTTCAAATACATAATAAGTTCCGGGAGCATAGCCTACGCTGTGTATTTTAATGGTCTTGCCACCATCACCTCCGGTCGATTCAAAGCGTTTGCCCGGTGAGTCGCTGTTGTCATTGTAGTCCAGTTTGGTAATTTCAGTTTTGTTCCAAGCGACATTGAAGCCTAAATCCCAGTTCCATGTAGAACTAACGATGGGTTTTGCATTGATGGCAAATTCAAAACCGGTATTTTTCAATGAACCGATATTGGCCACCACATATTCGGCAAAGTCGGTACCTGCAGGAACATTCACTTCGGCATTGATCAGGTCTTTTGTATCGCGGATGTAAAAATCGGCCGAACCGTTGATACGGTTGTTAAAGAACCCATAGTCTATACCTACATTATAAGTAGTGGTCTGCTCCCATTTCAAATCGGGGCTGGAAGCTGAAGGTGATACTACATTCACCCATTTTACATTTCCTGACTCATCATAGATGGGATACATGGCACCACCTTGACCGTATCTCCAGAAAGACATATAAGGATAATCACCTTGCTGGATATCTTGCTGGCCGGTGATACCCCATCCCAAACGAAGTTTCAATTCACTTAAATCCTTGAACTTTTTCAAGAAAGCTTCTTCGTTCATTTTCCATCCTAGGGCTACGGAAGGGAATAATCCCCAACGGTTGTTCTTGGCAAAACGTGAAGAGGCGTCATCGCGTAAAGTGAAAGTCAACAGGTACTTGTCCCATGCCGTATAGTTCAAACGTCCGTAAAATGATAATAGGACATATTGGGATTCAGCCGGTTGCTGGTCTCCGTTCATGCTTGTTTTTTCACCGAAGTTCTCTTCGTTTCTTGAAAGATACCATGTCTCTTTGTTGCTTTCATAATGATATTTCTGATAGGAATAACCTGCCATGACATCAAAGTGCTGCTTGGCGAAATCCTTGCTGTATTGTGCATAGAAATCAAGTAAGGTATTTCTTCTTTCGTAAAAGTAAAGGTAGTTGCTGCCCGATTTCAGAGGGTCTTCACCATACGAACCGGGGGCGCTGGGATCAACATATTTGTCACCGTCACTCTTGGTATAGTCCATGCCCACATTCAGGTTCAGACGCAGGTCGGGCAGAAAATGGACTTTATAGTCAAATTGGGCATTCCCGATGAAGGATTTGACTTTTGACTGGTCGTCTGTCATCTCAAGTAGGGATACAGGGTTGACACCGGCAGAGGATGCCTTTGTACCGTTGGGGTCATTATCCGTAGTCCAGGTGAAGTATCCGCCGAATTTATTGTTGTCATTCTTAACGGGCTTGGTGGGGTCGAAAGACACTGCACCCACAACGGCACCGGTGTCAGCGAACTGATTTTTGATGTAAATGCCTTTGGCGTTCAGGTTCATGTTCAAATGATCGTCAAAGAATTTGGGAGTCAAAGAAACGCTTCCGGTGTAACGTTCAAAGTTCGAGGTCTTCAGGATACCGTTTTGATTGGTATAACCAAAAGAAACACGGTAGGGAAGATAGTCTTTGACAGAACCGTAGGCACTGATATTGTGTTCTGTGGAAACAGCGGTTCTCATCACTTCGTCCTGCCAGTCGGTGTTTACTCCCGGATAAAGGTTGACGGCTGTAATCATGGCTTCCGTTGCGTTGGGGTTGTTGATGATGAAATCGCGGTATTCGTCTCCTATCATGACATCTATTTTATTTTTCCGGGTGCTGACAGAGACATTGCCCGAATAGTTTATCTTCACAGAACCTGTCTTGCCTTTCTTGGTAGTAATGATGATTACACCATTAGAGGCACGGGAACCGTAGATGGCGGTTGCCGACGCATCTTTTAATACCGTGAAACTTTCTATGTCGGTGGGGTTGACCGAACTCAGGGGATTCGAGAGGCCTTCTACGGAACCTGAACTCATGACTACTCCGTCAATTACAATTAACGGATCGTTGCTGGCGGTCAGAGAGGAACCTCCACGGATGCGGATGGCTGAACCTCCACCCGGCTGTCCTGTCGATGTGGCTACATTGACACCTGCCACTTTACCGGCAATCATGTCTTGAGGGCTGACTGTAAGACCTTTGTTCTTTTCTTCCGCTTTGATGGCAGTCACTGATCCGGTGGCATCGTTCTTTTTTACCGTACCATAACCGATAACGACGACTTCGTCGATGTAATTTCCATTTTCGGTCATAGTCACATCTAATTTTTTCGAACCGCCTATTTTCACCTCTTGGGTATCCATACCCACATATGAAAAAACAAGCGTTCCATCGGCTGGGGCCGAGATGGTGTAAAAGCCGTTATAATCGGTAGAGGTTCCTTTTGTTCCTCCTTTCACAAGAACACTGACACCGATTAACGGATCTCCAACAACATCTTTCACAACACCGGATATTTGTATATTCTGAGCCATTGCTCCCAAATATCCGCACATAAGAATCAAGGAGACGAAAAATCGCGTACAAAACCGAAATTTCATACTGTGTTTTCCATGATTCCGTTCTACTTTCTGTAATAGATTCATAGATCGAGATTTTTAGTTTGTTAAAAAAATTATATAGAGAAATTTGGACTTTCACTTTTTCACCTCGTTCGCTTGGAACAAAAGCGCTCTCTCAAACTTGCAATGCAATCGAGCTTCAGGACCCTCAACCTCACCCAACGAAACTTCATTGAAGTAATCATACAGTTCATACTTTTTACCTTCTTCCAGACCTTTCACAAGGATATCACCATCGAACGACGAAGCATAAAAAGCGTAATACAATGTGCCGTCCTTACGAATGACATGAGCTTCGGGACGAGAATAGCCGATATCATACAAGCCATTTACATATTCTCCTGTCGAAAGCATCTTCTCGTTATATAGCGAGAACCATTTCTTCCAGATAACCTCCTTCTCAGGAGTCAATCGATAATCGGCTTTTACCTTAGGATTATTCTTGGGCCAAGTAAATTTGGTTCCCAATACGGCTCCAATACCGAACGACGAAGCAAAATCATCGCCATTATCGCTCAATTCGACATGATCGCCGAAATAGGCCGTTCGAGGAACCAGTGCTTTATAGACATATCCTTTCAAACGTACTTGCCAGCTACTGGTCGGGTCGGAGGCTACCGTTTGGTTGGTATAAGGCAAATTATAAAAAGACATACAGCAGCCGCAGGGACAGTTTTGAATAACCGCATGCGGATTGATTGACCGAGATTCGTCATATATCATCTTGAAGAATCCGGGTAACTGCTCATAAGAATATTGGGGACATTCGGGGTGATGCTTCCAATTATAATCGGGATGTACGCTATTCAAATGCTGACCATCGAGTTTCAATCCGTCGAAGTCGTATTTTTTCATAAATCGATCCACCAGATCTCGACTATACGACACCACGCCCGAATCGACAGGGGAAAGGTAATAACTGTCCCACCAAGTAATATAATGCGGGGTCTGTTGCTTGGAAAGCGTAATAAAATCGGGATTTTCTTTCAGCACTTTCGTACCCGGATCGGCAGCCAGCGGAGCCCACCAAAGTTGAACTTTCAAACCATAGGCCTTCATCTTTTTCACCAGATCGACCATATCCCTATCGCCACCGGGGAAACGTTTGGTATCGAGCTCCCAGTCTCCTTCGGCAATTTGGTAACCGTCATCGACAGTCGCCCATTTGATGCCCAATTCTTTCACCTTAGGCAAAGTCCCTAAGATTTCGGCAAAAGTAGCTTCTCGTTCATATCCCCACGCACACCACATGGGCTCGAATGCGGCCGGTTCCGATTCGGGCATTACCAGACCGGAAGCCTGCATATATTCTGAAAACTGTCGAAGCGGAGCAAAGCAATCTCCTTCATATACCGATACGAATGTCCGCACCGTAGAAATCGTATCGCCCTGTGTAAATGCCACGACCGATTCTTCCGCACTTTCGACCGCAACCTCTGCATAGTTATCGTATTTCGATTTCTTCACCGGAAGCGAGACCAACCGGGGAGAAAGTTCTACATGTCCCACGGCAATGCCTTGATCTCTACGCCACAAACAAGTTACAGGAATACCTCCACCGTAATCCGAATCGTTCATTCCCATATAGTTACGTTGATAAAAGGTAGAATCGACTGGGAGAATCCAATCGGCTCGTTCTATGGTAGACTGACCTTGAAAAGACCAGAACGCCGGAGTATCTTCGTTATCGATCACCCGGAACGCATGGTTTACCCACTTCACTACATGTAAATCGCGAGACGATTCATTCACATATTTTACTTCGGTAACGGCCATACCGGGGAAACGACTATCCACACTAATCGTTTGTATTTTTTTGATAGTACCGCCGAAAGGCATCGAAGCCTCTCCAATCAACGTATAGACAGTAGTATCTCCGGCTACCCGAATATCCCGGTGTTTCAATTTAAAATCAGATACCGTCCCCTCTTCCAGCTCTATATATTCAGTCTGGCTTTTTTCGGTCAAAGGAGCATCATTTCCGGTTAACCCGACCGTCATGTGCATATCCTTATCCACAGACAGAATCATCGGACCGCTTTTTATTTCGAGACCTTCGCTGCAAGAAAACAGTAAAAACGAGGACAGTATTGAAATAATCGTGTATTTATCGATGTGTTTCATGGTTTCTTTTCTTAAATTATTTCATAATTCGAATGAAATTTTCCCGGTAGATTTTTCGCAAGACTTCATCGGGAAGGTCAAAACCCGAATAATACCAGTGATAGTGATAATCGGGAACATAAAAGTGTTCGTCGTCGGTTTCGAGAATCCGAAATGTCGTTTCATACATTTCGGCAGACATACCGTTATCAGTCCCATATAAAATGCGATCGGCGTAACGAGTATAAAATTTCTTCATGTAGCGAGGAATACTTGCCGTCTCTCCGAAACGGGCCGACATATCGACATATAAATTGGAATACTCGTCGAGTAACCTCCCCACGATAGAAAGATCATAACTGCAATTGATGAAATGGCAGGCGACAAACAACGTGTTCGGGTGATTCTTAACAGCCTCCGAAAATTGTGCAATCAACTGTTCGTGGGATTGCATGCCGGGTATGGACATATCGATTTTCCATTTCTTCCCATTCATTAGCCCATCGTTATATTTATCATCGGGCAGATACATCCAATAAGGCTCTGCTACATGGATATTCAATGGCATCCCCAACTCTGCACAAGTTTCATAAATCGGCGACATCAAAGGGTCATTCAAATGGATTCCTTCGGCCATATTCGTCTGGAATGCGACATATACGCCCAATCCTTTATCGGTTACCTCTCCGACACCCTTAGCTCCCATTTTATGGCAACGCTTCAATTCCTCGACGGCTGTTTTTACAAACGAAGACCTTCCGTAATCCGACAGGTCGAGGCCACACCACAAATCGAACCGGTCTTTATAAGGAGCATAAACTTCTACGATGGAATCGAAAGAAGCCCCGGTATATCCAGTCAATACAACTGTTTTCTCGATGCCTTTCCTATCCATAGTTTTCACCCACTGAGCAACCTCTTCGAGTGAAGAAGGGTAATCGTGAGAGTGTGCATCGATAACCGGATATTTCGCTTTCTCGACCTTCGTTTCGGGTATTTTATAAACAGATTTCGGCATATACTCTTCCAACAGTATATTCTCCTGTCCATACCCGGTCGAAACAAAAAGCAAAGCGACTAAAAACAGATAACAGTGTTTCATATACCAAGATTAAGTTCGTAATAATTCTTATCGTCATTCGGCGGCACTTCCCACCATTTTATATTTATCGCACAATAGTTCTACCACAGAATCGGTCGCCTTAGGGAATACTTTTCGCAAATCGATTTCATCGCTATTCTGCAAGGTTTGTTTCAATGCCCGCATAAACGTGTCTTTTATCTCTGTCGCCAAATTGACTTTGGCTATACCGTTGCGAATAGCCTCCCGAACCATATCGTGAGGAATACCCGAACTCCCGTGCAAAACCAAAACCACATCGGTTGCGGCATGTATCTCGGCCAAACGGTCGATATCGAGACGAGGTGTCGATTTATAAAATCCATGAGCCGACCCAATAGCCACAGCCAAAGCATCCACCTGTGTAGCCCGGACGAACCGAACGGCATCTTCCACGGTCGTAAAACCGGACGAA
>OHFA01000621.1_pt1 | contig 19621 bp, 17 predicted proteins | sample 1567501 | NCBI WGS metagenome assembly OHFA01 (sample SAMEA3879593, study PRJEB24766) | human gut metagenome | biome: human-associated habitat; feature: feces | place: USA | collected 1985/1987 | reverse complement strand
TCTCCCGCAAATTGTAACGCACATCTTGCAGAAAGCATTTTTCAAACACGCTCTAAAGGAATGCTGGATTAAATTGGATTACTATCCCCTTTCTTCTTCAGAGATAGAAATCGGATATGGAATAGTGCCACTTTTGAGCAAGTTCATAATGCGGGCGAGCATTATGAGCGCAGTGATACGGAACAGCTGCCATATATCTATTAGCTTAGTTTCGTCTGTCAAATGACGAGATAAAGGAGGAAACACAAATGGAAATTACATACGATTACTATCGCATATTCTATTATGCGGCTAAATATAAAAGCTTTTCAAAGGCGGCAGAGATTCTGATGAGTAACCAGCCGAATATTACGCATTTTATGAATAATCTGGAGAATCAGCTTGGCTGCCGTCTGTTTATCCGCTCCTTCCGCTATAAGCTCCAATATTGCAATAATAATTTTTATCCACTGTACCATTGCCATTTCACATTCCTCCATTCTGTACTCTGTGAATTGCTTTTCATATCTTCCTTACACTGTTATTATGCTCTTTCTTATTTCGCAGTTTTTGTACATCACATTTTAAGCTGCCTCCTCTCCCTTTGAATATTATCAATTATCATATCCAGCAGTTTTTCTACATTGTAATTCCTTTCTGCCGAGTAGTATACCGGCTTTACTACATTTACTCCTGTCGCCTCCCTGATACGTGACTGTACAGACGCTGCCTTTTGCTCTAAAAATTCATGTAATACATTGTCCGGACAATCCCATGTTTCGTTCCAGTGTCTTCCCTTCATCGCAACATCTGCCTGGTTAATGGCAATCAGAATCCGGTCTGTCTGGATATTTGGAACAATTACTTCATTTAACAGTTTATATGTAGTGCCTAAATCTCTCCCTGAGCCGTCCAGTATTACCAGTACTGTATCTATCAGCCCATACTGTTTATCACTTATCGTACATTCCCTGTATAAAACATTTACCAATTCCTTCGCATATTCCATATCTTTATAAACGTTATCTCCAAGTCCCGGTGTGTCCCAAAAACGCAACAGATTATTTAACCGGACAGAATTGACAGACATGGTTTCCGGCTCGCCCTCATTTCCCACTTTTGCCACCTCCCGCTGAAACAGCATATTTAACGTGGAAGACTTTCCTGCTCCGGTTCCACCGACAACCAGCACATCCAACGGTCTTAAACCTGCTATTCTTAAATTTTCATCAATATCTGCCATTCTATATACACTATTCATACGAACCTCCTAAAGAAATGAAAGCACATCACAAATTGCTCCGCCAATACCTCCAACAATTGTACCTACAACTTTTCCAACCTTTCTGCCTACCGGCCCAAACACGCCTCCTATCTGTTCACCAATTTTCGCGCCTGCCGAAGCGCCTTTGATAACCGACATTACAATGGTATTTCTCGTTTCTTCTCCATAATCCAGTAATTCATCATCATCCTTCCACATATTTTCATCCTGATTCAACGTTGTTACATAGACTGCTCTTTTTTCTTCCGGTGTTGCTTTTACAATGTAGTAGAGCAGTTTTGACAAATTATACGGACGGTTCTGCATTTCTCCTTCCTCTTTAAAGCCCGCACTGTAATAAATCGGATTTACTTTTACACCTGTTGCCTCATAAATTCTGTTCTTCACCGATTCCGCCTTTTCATCCAGAAATGCTTTCAGACGGCTGTTTGGCTCATTTTTGTCATAATCCCAGTTTCTGCCCTTCATCGCCATATCCGCCTGGTTGATTGCTACTAAAATTCTGTTTTCATTACCGCTCCCCAGATTCGGAATAATCACATTGTTAATCAGTTCATAAGACGTGCCTAAATCCCTTGTACTTCCGTCCAGAATCACCAATACCAGATCAATCAGCGCTTTGCCCTGCGCATCTACCTCTGCCAGCTTGTGAATAATGTTTTTTGCATGCCTGTTATCTGCTTCCTTTCCGTCACCTAAGCCCGGTGTATCCCATAAAATCAGGTTGTCGAGTTCATACTTTTTAATTTCCATTGTTTCGGGATCTGCCCCTATACCCACCTTCGCAATTTCTGTATCAAACAGGGCATTAATGGTCGAACTTTTTCCGCAGCCTGTCGCACCGACGATCATAATATTCATCTTTTCATTTTTTAAATTCATAATGTTTCTAAGCATTCTACGCTTTGTTTCTTCATTCAGTTCTGTGTTCATTACATCGTTTTCTATTGTTTCATAAATCTTTTTCTTTTCCATAACTTTTTCCTCCAAATGAACCCGTCGTTTGCTATGCTTTTATTCTATTCTTTACTGTTTCGCATTTTTTGTACAACTCATGTCATGCTGCTTTTAAATCAAAATACTCTACAAAGTACGGCATCATAAAATTCATATGTCCGGCAAGCTTCATTACCGCCCTGTTTCTGCTTCTGGTATGTAACAGACTGTTCACCGGAACACCGGCTCTGCAAATGCTGTAACACTGCGCTGAAAAATTTCTCGTAAACATATAACACTCTGTCTTATCCGGCAGCTGCATATAATAATCTAACTTTCCTTTCTTTGCTGAGTTTCTTGCTACGACAAAAATATTGTTTTCCACTTTCACTTTTTTCATTGTTTTTTCCTCCTAAAATTTCTTTGTTCACTTTATTTTTCATTGTTTCCAACCGATAAACACAGTATAAGCACCTGTATTTCGCATTTTTTGTACAACTTAAAATACATTTAAGAAACGGGGATTCCTATGTCAAAAAAGACTTTAAACGCCATGAAAACATTGCAGGAAGCATTTGAGAAAAATAAAGAACTGACTATCCCACAGATGATGACACTTTTAAACTGCAACCGTATTTCCGTCAACAACTACATTCACCGACTGGAAGATACCGGTATTGAATTTCAGAAGCGCTGTGAAAACCGCCTGACCTATTACTCTGTCCGGCATTCTTCCGAAGAAAGCAGCTATGAACCGCTTACATTGGATATTCTCAGAAAATATCAGATTGTACGGGAGCTTCAGGCAAAACCTGTTCCAAAGGAATCCTTTGCCGGAAAATTTACGCTTATTTCCGGCACCGGCGATGAAAATCCTGACGGAACACCGCTTGATGTCGGTCAGACCAAATTTTATGAACTGATTAAAGAATTAAAAGAAGACGGCGACATTGAATTTAATGCCGGCAATGGGACATACCGGCTTACCGGAAAAAATATTCCGCTTAATATCACCTGTAATGAGGACTTTATATCCAATCTGAATACCGATTTATCCAATATTCCGAGTGGTACACCTTACTTTGACGAATTAAAATCACTCTATGCCAAAACCAATATCCTGCTTGGCAACCTTGATGACCAGCTTCCGTCTTTAAAAAACTATCTCATTTACGGAAAACGATATGACGGTTTACAAACACTTGCCGATACCTTAAAAATTATTACATCCTGTGATTACAAACACAAGCTGCTTAAAATCCGCTATCATTCACGAACAGAAGGTATGCAGACGCTGGATTTTGCTGTTGGCATAATGATCTATAATGTAGAAAAAGACCAGGTTTATCTGATTGGTGATGTTTACTCTGAAAAAAATACAAATACATCTTTGCGCCACCGCATTTTAAATCTGAAACGCATTGAAGCCGCAGAAGAAGAAATCTTTGAAAATCCATGCTATCATGATACTGTTTTTCTGGAAATGTTTCAAAATATGTTCAGTATATCAATTGATAAGCCTTATGACGTCACGGTTGAATTTGATAATTTCGGAAACATTGAGCAAAAAATCAATTCGTTAAAAAAACAGCGCCCAAATGCTTCGATTGAACGAAACGGCAAAAAATTTATTTACAAAGACAAAGTCAGCGGACTGGATGATTTTGCTTCTTATCTGCGCCGCTTCGGCTTTGGAGTGCGTGTTCTTGAACCTGAAGAACTAAGAGATAAAATGCGTTACTCCGTCATTGAAACATTACGACTTTATCAGGAGGAAACAAACCATGAATTATCATAATCCATATGCCCGTATTCAGGAATATTTTGCACTGCTGTCCGCCAACGACTCCGATAACGGCAAATCTATGCAGCAGATTTGCGAAAGCAAACAAATTCCGGTCAAAATTGTACGAAATGATTTTTTAACAATTTTTCAATGGCAGCGCAGTATGAATCTTGTTAAAAACAGTGATAAAAATGAACTTGCCGTTCTTTTTAATGATGAAAGTCCCAAATATCAGAAAATCTGTGATACATACGCGCTCGATGAATTATATAATAATTATATGGATGCCGTTCCCGGCAATGATTCAATCCAGGAATTTGAACAGTTGATCACAGACGGTATCCTCGATGCCGTTCCAATCATTTTTTACGATACTGACGCAGACACTTCAAATACCTGGACACTGCCCCTTACTCCTGACGAAGCCGCCGCTTTACAGTCCTTTTATTCCGATGAAACGGATTCCCTGTCTATATTCGACCGTTTGAAGAAAACTTATGTCGATACTTATGCAATAAAAGACAGCTATCTTTATACGCACAATTATAATAATTCTTTAAATGATTTACTGTGTAAAATCAATACTGCCATTGATTTTCACAGCTGCTTATATATGAAATATTACAGCCGGCGTAAAAAAAAGTTCTCACGTTTTATCTTCCGCCCTGTCAAAATCGTTTACGATGCAGATGAAAATCTCTACAGTGTACTTTCTATCCGTAATGACTGCAATATTCTTTTAGTACACCGCCTAGACTGTATCATTTCATTGGAAACAACAGATAAAACTATTCATAACAGTATGGAAACCAAACTCATTGACCATATGAATCAAATTGCGCCAAATGTATGGGGAAATAACTTTTCATGCACTTCCGATCAAACTGCCGATGTAAAAGTAAAATTTTTCAATGCTGCAAATGTACATGAGAAAGTCAAAAAACAGCTTGCCTGCCGTACAAACGGAAAACTGACCCAAAAAGGCGACTGGCTTTATTATGAAGACAAAGTTTACGGACTGAACCGGTTCCGCTCATGGATTTACGGATATGGCAGAGCCGCCGTTGTATTAGAACCGGAGTCCCTTAGAAATGATATTATGGACTCTCTTAATAAGCGGGTGGGTTATTATGAATAGTGTCATTTTTATAAATTAAACAACAATTGATTTTGGCAGTCTTTCTACCTTGTCATTACCATATATAACAACTTCGCTGCTCCCCCTGATTTTATAAATTCTCACACTGTCTTCATCACTTCCATAGACTGCCAGCTCTTTTACCAGCTTGTCATACTTATTCTCTTTTATAATGCCTTCAAAGGCTGATTTCTGCACACGAAATCCATATCTTTGCAAATGCTTTGCCAGTTTAGTCCGTTTTTTATTATTCTCAATATCATAAATAATCAGCACCAGAATACTATCATCTGCCACTTTTTCATCCACTTTAAAAAAATCTACCAATCCCATATCCCCCTTAGCTGTTCTACTTTTAATTAAGTATCAGATCACTGATAACCAGGTTATAGAGTTTTAATCCCCTTTGGGGTTAGTGTCCTTCTAAACAATCATAGTGTTAGTGGAGTCGCACAAAGGGTGGAAAGTTTCAATCCCCTTTGGGGTTAGTGTCCTTCTAAACACAGAAACACCGGGAACTGGAACACCGGGAACTGGTTTCAATCCCCTTCGGGGTTAGTGTCCTTCTAAACCTACATGATACCATGGAAAGGAGTTTTCATAAAAGTTTCAATCCCCTTTGGGGTTAGTGTCCTTCTAAACCAATACAATTCGTTATGACGTCATTAAAACAGAGTTTCAATCCCCTTTGGGGTTAGTGTCCTTCTAAACAGCATCTCTGCAATCCCAGTGTTTATGCGGGCAAAAATGGCAGTTTGCGGGGAAGAATGAATTTTGATGATTTTCCTTATGCAAATTTCATTCAAAATACCCGCCAGCCCAGTATTCATGCGGTGCGCGGTAAAATTCGATTTTTACCGCAACTTACTTTATTTATTATAAAGGATTTTGATTTAAAATACAATCGCAAAAATATAATTTTTACCGAATCCACAACGGCTGATATAGCGAAGCATCCTCTGCTTCCATCGCCTTAATCAGCTGTACTGCCTGCATATCAATCGCATGGCGGAAATCCAGTGGATAATCAATATATGGAAGATACTGTATTTTTGTACTTAACTTCTGCTCCATTCTTTCGATAAAAATACGCACACCTTCCTTTGTAAAATAAATCCCCGGTTTTCCGTCTTCCTGTTCAAAATGTTCCCGCCTTATGATATGCTTATTTACTGCGCTCATTACCGTTGCATCAACAATAACCGCACGCCATTCTTCAATTAAATCACATGCCAATGACGGAGACTTTTCTGCATCTCTATGAAAAAAGCCAAAGTATGAATTTAATCCGTGTGTTTCCAGGCTCACCTGTATTTCGCGTAAAAGCATACTATACCCGAAACTTAACATTGAGTTAAATGGGTCTAACGGGGGACGCCTGCTCCTGTAGTGTTGCCTTACACCGCCCGTCTGACATTCCGACAACAACACCGTAATCATTAATGTATAAAATGCTCATAATCCCTCATATTCCTGTAATCTACACAACCAGCGGTGTATATAGGAATTTCTATATACACCACGCATTGCTTTATCCGCAATACCAACTTTATCTACGGAATTGCCGTCTGCTTCTGTTATTTTTGCCATATGATTTATTGCTTTTATCAGGACTGTCCTTTTTATTGGTATATGCAATTTCAACACCTGTCTTTGAATAGTAATTGCATAATTCCAAAATTATATCTTGATTTGTCTTACTAAATCGGTTTTCCTTGTAATTACGTCCAATATACTTTTCTGCAATATCTGTTTCTTTATACTGGATACTGCCGTCACAAAGTTCAACAACTCTTTCAACTACTCTGTTTACACTGCATTTTACACTACCCAGACCTAATGGTTTTGCTAGCCCAAGCTTATAGCAGATATCAACTCTATTGTTTTCCTTACCAGCTTGCACATTATCTATATTACCACCGTTTACAATCCAGATTAATTCACTTAACTGTTTTTCTGAAACATCTTCAAAAAATATTTTTCCAACAAATACAGTATTGGATTTGAGTGGACGAATAGAACAATTCTGATTTTCCGCTTTACCCGAAGTTACTCCCGGTGTTTTGGATAGTTTTCTACATTTAGGATAATGCCAGTAATATTTACGTCCTGATAATACCCCCGGCTTTGAAACCACTTCGCCTGCTTTACTAATATAATAATTATAGCTCCAAAATTCCGTTGCTGCTTGCGGCTTCTTCAAATATTTTTTTGTATTTCCAGTCATCGGTTGACCTAAAATATTCAAGGTTACATTTTCATCATAGTACATTTTAGCATCTTCCTGATATTCCAACGGTGTCAAATCAGTAAAGCGAAGTTTTGATGCAGATGCAATACCTTCTCCGATTGTACCAAACAAGGCACATGCAGGGCACATATTATTCTTATCTTTACAAGGAGCAAACTCTCCCGCCAACTCTCCAATTGTACTCTCTTTTACTATTTTTACATCTGCCAATTTCTTTTGAAATTTTTTAGGCAGACTCACTTCCGGTATTTCATTTTCTGACAAGCCACTCATACATGAATCTGTAAGCGTTTCATATAAGTTTCTTACCATACCACGGACTTCACTTCCCGGAATGACAGGCTGATGATAAATTTCATCATATCTTTCATTCTCATTAAGCATTGTATAAGAATAAAAATCATATGATTTATGTTCTTCCGATTTTTTCTGCAATACCTCATCCGATATTTTAAACGCCTTATCTGTACTGGAATTTGGAATAAAAAGAGGTGTATATGTTTTAATCGTATACTCAATTACCCCCGTATGTTTATCCTCATCCTCATATTGTTTTCTCTTTTTATCCGGTAATTTTATAAATTCATATGGATTAATCTTTTCTTTCGTTTGATTTTTATTTTGACTCGAATTCATTCTCCTTTACCCCCATTTTCTTCCGGCAGTGCAAGACGGTAATTATACATCTCTGCCATTCCGTTGTCATCGTATTTCATATAATTGATGACACGTATCCTGCTTCCAACCTGTTTAAATTTCTTTTCAAGCAGAATGTCTTCTACATATTCATCAATGTCATCTTTCTGTGATTCCTCTTTTGTTACCACACATTCTGCTGTTCCTTTTGCAGAACCCGGATATGTACGGTGTGCCGTGCTTTGAACTGCCCGGTATTCACGTTCTGTATCAAATAAATGCAGTTCCAGTATTGTATCTTCTTTTTCCACATTTACTTTTGACGCAATATATTCTTTTATATCCGTACCGGTACAGTCATATTTTTCAAAAATAACTTTTTTTCTGGTATACATTAACAGACAGCCCTGCTTTGGTGCCTGTCCGATTTGTTCTAAGCTGTAAATGTCCATCTAGCACACCCCTTCCTGTATCATTGCCGCAAGCTGCTTTTTGTAAAGTTCCATATCCTGCTCACTTATCGTACCGGTAACAGGACCGTTTCCTTCAAAAATGCCGCGGCCGATGGCTGTCTGTCCGCCAACAGATAAATATCCCCTGACAATATCTGCAGCTACAAAAGAAAGCATTGCTGCCAGTAACTGATAACAGTTCTCTTTATCTTTTCTGATTTTTATCTCCAGCTGCGTTTCACCGCCAAAATATGCTTTTTCCGTATATAATGCACCGTCTACGGTTGCTGCACTGAAACGGTTAATCTTATTTCTGGTAGTTACAAGCGGAACTGAATTTTTTAATACACTTTCGCCTATTACAATCATGGACTGCTGGGCTGTTTTTGTACCTTTCCCCGCTTTAACGTCAACATGACCAAACCATCCGTTTATCATGCGTTCCGCCGCTTCTTCGGAGCAGTTTAAATCCTTTAATAACTTTTTGGTTCTGCTGCGGACTGCACCCGCCCAGCTTGTCCCCGGTATCACAGGAACACTCTGCTTTTCCTCTCCATTTTCAAATATCTGCTGAATGGTGAGCTGTTCAAAATCCGCTTCTTCCGGTCTGGTTGAATACTTACGGATACTGATTCCACCGGTAAGTTTTAACGGAATGGTAATGGAAACATATTTTTGTGCGCTGACCTCCTGTTTTTCCCAATCCTTCCAAAGACAGCCCGGTCGTTTTCTTCGTTCTTCTTCTGTTTCACTGCAATAGCAGACCCAGTTCTCAGCATTTTCTTTTCCTGAAGCAAATTCCCACTTATACACCTTGTTGATTCTTAATCGTCCCAATCCGCGGTTTTTCTTAAAGCCAAAGCGAATTGCTCCCTGCTGTACGGCTGACAATAGTTCCCGGATTTCTTCAACTCCGTCTGAATTTTCATCCTGTGCGCGAATGACTTTTTCAATGCGGATAACGGCCTTTCCTGTTTCAACCACTTCATAATCATATTTTGCTCCAGGTATGGCAGTCTTTCCTTCTGTCAGTCCTACGCCGTCACGAACAGAAATACTGTATTTTTTATTCTGGTCATTTTTAATATCAAGTTTTTGAATATACGCATCTGAAATAAACAGTGAACTCATCTTTCCGTTTTCCCCATCTGCATAACCAAATACACAGTTCTTATTTTTATCCAGTCCTAAGTAATTACGCATGGCACCGGCTATGGCAGTTCCCGGAATAAAGACTTCACCGGAAGCATTTTTTAACACATCCGAATCCGTATTTTCCGCTGTACCGTTGGATATTGATAAAGGAGATGCAAGTTCCACATCTGCGGCAATATAAATTCTCTTTACAATGCTATTTACACTATTGTTCTCACTGCTCATCTGGTACGCCCTCCTTCTGTCTTAACCGGTATTTTAACTGAATTAAATACTGTCTTAAATATATCATTTCTATATTTTTGTCATCCCTGTATTCAAAATCAGACATGTGATACTGTTCCATAAACTTATCCTTAATATCCTTACTGTCACGTTCTACCGTTTCACAAATCTTTTTTGCCTGTTCAAGTTTCTTCTTTTTCTCATCACTTGCCTTATTATACCGTTCTTCACATATGTTCTTTACTTTTTCTAACGAATCGTTTTCACTGCACATAATCTGCATATTGCTGACCGTTGCTTTAGAATAGCTGCCGTATTCTTTTTCATGGTCTTTTGCCTTGTGTGCGGCATAGGCATGCAGATATTCATCAAATAAATTGCAGGCAACCTTGCCGAGCAGTTCTGTACAAATCTTAATTTTCCCGGCTGTATCCTGACCTTTGACTGCTGACAGCGTTTCCTGTACATACTCGCCATAGTACGCACCTTCCTCGCAAACTGCCAGTTCACATTCACCGTATCCTTCTGTGTTACGCTCTCCAAGCCAGATTGTACCCACCGGTATGTCCACTGCATTTTCTGCCTTAAACTGTATTACCGTTCCCTTGTCAAATGCACCTACTGTTGGTTTTCTAAGCCCCCATGTGACGTTGTATCCTCCGACAAATGTTGTCTTGATGTACCGGCTCTCAACCGAATTTTCCAATATATTCTCATTCTGCCACAACGCTGCCGACAGTTCTTTCACCAGTTCCTTCGCATCTGTTGTATACATCGCCTTTTCGCTGTATAAAATCAAAGGTGCGTTTAATTTAAGATAAAAATTTTTCACGGACTGTATTTCCGGTTTCTTCTGCACCGCCGTCTTTGTCACTGTAATTTCACAGTTACCATATTCTGCATTTCTGGCATATCCAAATGATGCCCGGCTGCTTTTCTTTAACAGTTCATAAATTTCACGGATAAGTTCCGGTTTGCCGCTGACAAATCCTTTAAACGTCTGTCCCGCCTTAATTGATGAAATCTGATAAAATTTTGACGATGCACTATCTATCGCCCTGCCAATAGACTTATCCTCCGGTCTGCTGTGGTGATACCGTTCTTCCATTTCCACATCATATTTTTGAAGTCTGCCATCTTGTGGCATGCAGACATAACAGTGCTTTATCTGATTGAGCTGTACATGGTCTTCAGTCGATTTGTCCTTTTGACCATTTCTCTCCGGATCAAAAAGTTTGTTTCTATAATGAACTTTATCATTCTTTATCCCATACAGAAACGCAGGAACTTCCGTCAGCCTTTCTCCCTTATGGGACAAATACGCATTTCCAAATATCAGCTTATTATCAGAAAGTGCTGTTAAAAATTTTTCTTTCTGTTCCGCTCCTGTAATCCGGTGTAAAATATGTCCCAGCACCTTTGCACCTTCAATATAGTCCATTGAACTTTCTTCCTGACCGTGGACAGATTTACAGATTACAGGTGATAATAATCTGATTTCATATTCCAGATAATCTGCATTCTGCTGATATGCTGCACATTTTACAGAATTCTGTTCCTCCTGTAATTCCAGTGATGCCTTTACTTCACCAAAACCTCTTGTTCTTGCAATCCCCATATGCCTCAAAACCGCAAGACAGTTTTTTAATTCTTTTTCATACTGCCGGTCCATTTCAACTACTGCATAAAACACCAGCTCTTTATTAGCAACACGCATGGTACGCAAAGACTGCTCCTGTGCAACACCGGTTTCATAATCAATTGATGTCTGCGTTCTTACATAACTAAATGCCTTTAAAATATTCTGCGGATGACACAGCACCGGACTGACAGATTGATTCTGCCTGATTTCCGATACAAAACACTCTTTGTCTGCGATATATGCATCCCGGATATGTACCGCTCCCGCTTTGCCTGCCTTTTCACTGTCCGAATCATCATTTCCCTGTGTACCGAACATTTCCTGTACACCTATTGGCATACCCCAGTCTTTCAGTTCTAAGGCACATTCCCGCAGACAGCCTTTCAGACGCTTCGCCGGAATGTACGGAAAACCGTATTCGTCATAACAAATATCTGTATCAATCGCACTGTTGTAAATTCCACCATCCGATACACACATATCACTTAGCAATTCAATTTTAATCCGATAATTACGCATCTGCATTTCCCTCCTGACTCTGTGTGATATACAGGTTATAGTCCATAATTTCTGCCGCATCATACCACAATGCCGTCTGTATACCGTTGATTTCTTCATACAAGCTGTCTTTTGGAAGCTTCCAGTCCCTTGACTTTAAAAAAGCGTATAAGGTATCCATCTGGTATCTGCCCAGACTGTATGTATTTCGTATATCTTTGACAAAAGAACGCGGCAGATTCTTTTCATCTGAAAATTTTCTGATGTTTTCTTTTAAACTTGTATAATCATTTAATTTTCCGGCATTTTTACTCAATCCGTATTGATGAGTTGTCGGAATGTAGTACGGACGGATTAAAAGATTTTCCCCGGTCGGCGTACTGTATTCTTCCTGTCTGACTTTGTCAAGATTTTTACAATGAATATTTTTACAAATCTGAAAGTCTACGTAATTGCCAATACGCTCTCCACCCGACTGTAATTTTTCTTTATTTTCATCCTTTTTGGCTTCGCCTTTAGCACTTGCACAGCACGCTTCCGCTACTTCATATGCCGTGTAAAACGGAAAATGACTTCCGATATATGCAATTCCCGCACAAATACTAAATCCATATTTTTTAATATTTTCCTGTGTACTTTCTTCACTGACCATCATCAACCCTGATATCTGCTCGCTGTAGTAACGAACCGTTTCCAGTGCAATATGCGCATTGCAGACATATGTAATATCATCGCCCGCAACAATCACTTTTCTTACAAAACATTTAATATTTTCGTTCGGAAGCTTTTTGTCATATTCTTCTTTCATATTTTTAAAAGTATCTTTATATGCTTTTTTAATATTGTGGGAAATCTGGCGCATTGTATTAACTGCTTTTACATAATCCGGTTCATGCTCAATCTGTTCCCGGATTCTTAACCCCATATTATTACCGTCAATATGCACCACGGCAATACGGCTGTCTTTTCCACGGTTAATATAATTCTCAAGAAATTTATCCTGTTTTAATTCTTTAATTTTTTCATTTTTCTCATCCAGCTTTATGGCAGTTTCCTTACTGATATCCACGCGGTTCTTATCCGGACTTTCTTCGATTGCAGGATACCCCGTTCTGATTTCTGTCTTCATGATTGGAAGCGCACCTAACGGCTTTGAACCGGCCATTTTCGCCTTTACGTCGTCCATTTTATTACGGAGTCTATTATAGTCATTATAATACACATCGCTTACCGGTACACATTCTGCTGCCAATTGCAGTGAATATGTTTTTTCAATGATATATTTTGACATTTCCTTGTTTATTTTCCAATATAAATTTTTTCCTTCTTTTTCATCTTCTTTTTCATCTTTATCATTATTATATATCACATACGCATTTCCACCGCCGATATACAAAACCTGCACGGCTTTCTCTGACATTTTAAACGGTTTTACCTCTTCTTCCTCTTCTCCCTTTTCCCATTCCAAATCCATTTCTTCCGGTTTTATGGATAATTTCTCGCAGGCTTTACGCAATGCCTTCATTAAGATATCTTCTATAATCAAAGATGCGCCCATCGCATCTTTAATATGCGGTGTCCTATAGATATAATCTTGGATTCCCCTGATATCATACATTGCAAGGACTTTGCCGCCTGACTGACTGTTTGCTGTGTGATTATTCTCCATTGACCTTTTCTCCTTTAATCCAATGCCTTTATTTTAATTTTGCCCATTCCGATACTACACTTAATTCCCAGTCCGGAATACTCCCCGAATACCAGCAGTAACCGTATCATCTGCTGTATTTTTTCATCACCGCTGATTCGCACTTCAAGACTGCCTACACAGCCTGCTATCTTTTTCCCTTCTAACGGAAAACGCTCCGAATGAATATCGCACTGTGTAACATAAGTTGCTTTTACCATTTGCTCCAACAGTTCCGTATTATCCTCTTTTCTGCCAAAATAAATGTAATTATATTTATTCATCAGATTCTGGTAAATCAGCCTGAAATCCGGCATAAAAACATATCTTCCATTTGATTTAAATGATGTCGGGGTTTCATAGTGAAGCGAAAAATGATTCCATTTTTCGTGCCTGCTTACAGACTGTAACAGTGCTTCTCTGGACACTGCCGTAAGCTTTTTATCGATGATTCTGACATGCAGCTGATGTTTGTGAATATCAAATTCTTTAAACGAATCACTCTTTAACGGTTCAATAATCTGTTGATACGCTTCTTTTGTGACCGTTGTAACCGTCCACACGGTATTACCGTCTTCATGACCGACGGCAATACTATATGGATTGAACCGCTGATTATGCAGATATTCTGCATAATCCGTGTCAATATTCTGCATGAGAACTCCCTGAAGATTAGACGACTGATAATATTCCAGCCGGCTGTCTAAGATCAGTTTCAATCTTGCTAACATATGTTCCCCTCACTTTCTTTTGTCCCTCTGATTCCGTTTTAATACTCCATAAATCCGGCAAAATGGAATTCACTTTTTTTTACCGGAATTCCTTCGGAATTAACGCTTTCTACCACAATCCGTTCACTTCTGCCCGCAACCACTTTGATTCCTGCCGCTTTAAGCTTTGTTGCCAGCCGAAATGTGAATATAAATTCTCCCTGCAACATTACCACCGGATTGTGATATTCCAGCACCTTGTTAAAATATTTCTCCACAAGCCTGTCTATTTCCACGCTGTCAGCGTATGGGCTGATATTCGGAAACGGAAGGTCAATCAGTTCTCCGTACTTTTCTGCTTCTTCTTTTTGCTTCAGGCTCCAGTTTTGCAACGCATGATTTGATAAATTAATGAACATCTTTTACTTCTCCGTTGATTCTGTTATACTCCTCAATTTTCTCCAATTCCCAGGTGATGAGGGATTTAATCTGGTTCATAGATAATGTATCATCTTCCTTCTGTGATTTTTCTGCCGCATGGTTTGATAAGTTCCGCTGTTCTTTTAATGTTCCATAAATAACTGATATTTCATTAAATTTTTCCCTATTCACAGCATAAAAGTGCGTATCATCAAATATACCAAAATAATTATAATTTGATATATTCTTCCGGTAGTTTGGTGTAAACTTAAAATCCAATTTCTGCCTAAGTTTATTTGCAAACCTATTTTTGATATTATACTCTTTTTCATTATATTTTTCGAAATTAAATTTATTTATCCACTTATTGACTTCTTTTTTATTTTTTTCATCCTTTTCAACTGCATTAATAAGTTTTTCAAAATTGGCACTAAAATTCCTTAAGCACTGCTCTTTTAGTGGATTTTCACACAGTTCCATATGAAAATATTTTTCTAAACATTCTAAAAATGGTACATTTTTACTTTTACCCAAAAACACTTTGTTAAATTTATCTATTAGCTTTTTTACTTTAACCTGATTATTCTCAGTACTTTCTTCAGCATATACTTTTAATAACTCATGCAATTTAATATAAGAAATGAACTCCTTGTATTCCCTGTTTGCAAACTGGCACAAAAAATAATAGTTTTCTTCATAATTTTTATTCATGCCTGTTTTTAAACTTCTTGCATATTCTTTCCACTCTTCGCTAATATGTATCATATGACTCTGGACAAAATACTGCGGAAGCTTCTCTGAACACAATGTCAATGCCTGCTGAATATAATCTTTATCAATACACCATTTAATAATCTTTGGCAGATTTAAAAATTTGTTCGGATTCGGATTATCATAAATATCACTGTACTCTTTCATGATATTATCAATAACACTTATAAAAATTCTGGCATCCGGATCTTCATCTTCTTTGTATTTTGCTTTAAATCCCATCAAGACATCTTTGATACTTTCATTTTCATAAAAATTATCAATCATCTGTTCTGTTCTACAAAGCTGCATATCATCTGCAATTTTCTGTAATTGGTTAATACATTTCTTTATTCCCTCAAAAATATCTTCATCATACTTTTCATCAGTTTCCTTGCGCTTAGTAAACCTTTTATCAAAATAATCCGCCAATGCCTTGGCACGACCGTAATAGATAAATTCATTCATCGCCGAAAGCAGTTCTATTGAAGCATATGTCATAGACGTATCCAAAATCGGTATCTTCTGATCATCTGTTTTTTTGTTATAAATCATGCTATATACGCCTTGCAATTTAATATTTGCATATACTTTTTGCAAAATATTCATAACACTAAGAAGCATTACAATAACGTAACGTACACCGCCATTAGACTCAATATATACATTTAAATTACAACATTTATGGGATTCTTCTATTAGTTTTTGATTCACTTCATCAACCGCATTCACAACCGCAGTATCAGAGATTTCAGAAAATGTGCCGCCATTTCCGCCATCGCTTAATTTTACGACTTCAAATTCCGGACATGGGATATTCTTTTCATCACTAAACTTTATGATTTTATCTTTAAGAATTTCTACTGATGTCATCTTTCCATTTCCATAATCAGCTTCAAACTTCTCAACTTCCTCTTTATTTCCCCCGTCCCTTTGAAGTTTAATTGTAACCTTTCGATTCACATCATCACTTGCAATCAATATGAGTTTATCTAATTTTCCCCCGTCTTCATTCAGTTTTTCCATTAAATACTTAATCGGTGGTTCATTGGTAATATATCCTGTAATATCAGAATGTTCCCCACTTACATCAGTATACTCGTTTATTGAATATTTGTTAATGACACTTACGTTGGTAATCATGATATTAATATTCTGCTGTTCTGTCATTTTCAAATCCCCTCCTGTACTTTTCGACAATTTTCTTTTCTTATATTACCATTTTTTAGCAATTTTGTCTAATAATATCAGTCAATTTCTTCAAAAAATTTGAAATTTTATAATGTGTGGATTTATAGACAGTATATTAGTCCCCTTTGGGGTTTCTGTTCTTCCAAACCAATTCCAAGAAATAATAAATATGGAGATGTAGATGTTTCAATCCCCTTTGGGGTTTCTGCTCTTCCAAACAAAGTACATCAATGAACTCTTCAAAGGCGCATCGTTTCAATCCCCTTTGGGGTTTCTGTTCTTCCAAACGGTAATGCCATGAGCATGATTACAAATATTTTGTTCCAATCCCCTTTGGGGTTTCTGTTCTTCCAAACAAGCTGAAGGCTATGACTACGATGCTGTTCAAGATAGTTCCAATCCCCTTTGGGGTTTCTGTTCTTCCAAACTATTGATTACTATAGGTATTTAAACCCGAGTAAAAGTTCCAATCCCCTTTGGGGTTTCTACTCTTCCAAACCAAAATATGAGCATGGAATGTGGCTTTTGCACTGGTTCCAATCCCCTTTGGGGTTTCTGTTCTTCCAAACTTGATTTGCGAGAAGGAGGAATAGTATGACTATAAGTTCCAATCCCCTTTGGGGTTTCTGTTCTTCCAAACAGCATCTCTGCAATCCCAGTATTTATGCGGGCTAAATTAGTGGTTTGCGGGGAAGAATTTCCACTGAATTTTCGTTAAAAATGTCACTCAGCCCAGTATTCATGCGGTGCGCGGTAAAATTCATTTTTTCTTTTATCGCCTTTATTTATTATAATGGAAATTTCCTATAAAAACAATAGCAAATCGCAAATACCCTGCGGGTTGTTTCTCTTATCTTTTCATCTACTGCTTTTTCAACCACAAAATTATGATTACAACTTTTCCAAGCTTTCTAAAAATTCAATTGCTTCATATACATTTGAAAAGGTCAGGCATTTTCTTTGTAACCACCGATTTCGCTCATCCATGTCTTCCAACCCCGGCAGCCCCTCCGCCAAGAGTTTTTCTACTGTTCTTCTTGCATTTGTCACTGCACCCGGATAATAATTTTACCCGAAACCTCTGCTGCCAATCTTTTTTCTCGCCATTACTCCACCTCCTCAATTTCCAGATTCGGAGTTGCTCCATATTTTCCTGCCAAATAACCTTTTCTAATATTGTCAGCTGTCTTTGTAGTAAAATCTGTCACACTATAAAGCTCAGATGAACCGTCCGCTCTTTTTTTATCAGCAAAATATATCTGGTCTTTTCTCATATATTCCAAATTCATAAGTTCTGTATTATGCGTGGTAAAAATAATTTGCGCGCCATGCGGATTGCTTCTCTTACTCTGAAACTTTGCAATGATAAAATAAACAAGCATTGGATGCAGTTCTCTTTCCAACTCATCCACCAACAATACTCCACCTTTGTCAAGGACTGATTCAATCGCCGGAGCAATCGACATCAGTTTTCTTGTTCCATCCGATTCATCTTCCAATTCCAAATGGTACAATTCGGAATCACCATTTGCATTAATTCCTTTGTGTTTTGCCCTTGCCTTTATCTGACTCATTTTTAATTGACTTTCCGAATTATTTGATGTTTCAGATAATATCCGTACAAATGATGTTAATGCTGCTTTTATTTCAACAGGGATATCTTCAGGAAATTCAAAATCATTCTCTATTTCTTTATTCTCCACCTCAAACTGCATTTCTTCAATTCCAAAATCCGCTGTCTTAGCATAATCGGAAATCGCTTTGAGCATGTTGCTGTCATCTGAATATTCCAACAGCTGTCTTGGAATATCCGTGTAATCTCTTGAGAAGAAAATATACTCTCTAAACCACTTCATTGCACTCACGCACACAGCATCATTCATTGTACATGCAACAGAAAAAAACAGTTGATTTTCCGCAACTGTTTCACTTATAAGTTTTCTGCGTGCTTTATCCTCAGTAAATGTAAACTCCTGCCCGTTTCTAATAAATACCAACGCTTTTTGCCCTTTTGGTGCATGATATAGTGATTCACTTATAATTTTTTCTCTTGTTGCCGCAAATGAATACCAATATTTCACATCATTAACAATATAATCAAACTCAAACTCTGTTGGTTCATTCATGGAATAATCATTCAAAGCAAAAGGTACAACCGGCACTATCGCCTTTTCATGCTGTATTCTTTGTGCATTTCGAATAAACTGAACACCAAGCCAGAACGCTCGGATTACATTACTTTTACCGCCGCCATTTTTTCCATATATTGCAACACCCGGCAATAGTTTCATATTCCCGTGTTCAATCAGACAATTTTTAAATGATGCAAGTCCTACTGCTTCCATAGAAAGAACCGCCTCATCTCTAAATGACCTGTAATTTTTAAATCGAAATTCTATCAACATATTATTGCACCTCCAATAATATTATATTTCCTAATTTACATAAATTCAACTAAAATTATTGGTTTTTTTAATTATTTTACCTTAATATCTATATATTACTCAACTGTGGGATACTTTTTATTGAAATATTGGAATAAACCCTTTGTCCTTGAAATTTACATAAGAGTAACAAAAAAAAACTGTATATATACTATCAAAATTGGATATGGGTTGACTTTAATTCAGAAAAGCTATGTTAAATCCCCTTTGGGGTTTCTGTCCTTCCAAACGTCAGCCAATGACACCGATGATGGGAATGCAGGCGTTTCAATCCCCTTTGGGGTGTTTACTCTTCCAAACCATACCGTGGACAGGAACACCGGGAACTGCAACGTTTCAATCCCCTTTGGGGTTTTTACTCTTCCAAACATATGTGGTATGATGACAAAATAGAGGCAGCAGACGTTTCAATCCCCTTTGGGGTGTTTACTCTTCC
>OHFA01000604.1_pt1 | contig 20008 bp, 15 predicted proteins | sample 1567501 | NCBI WGS metagenome assembly OHFA01 (sample SAMEA3879593, study PRJEB24766) | human gut metagenome | biome: human-associated habitat; feature: feces | place: USA | collected 1985/1987 | reverse complement strand
GCCAGGCGTCGGCAGGGGTATTGTGTTTTCAATGACGATTGCATGGCGTCAGTTGTTCAATGGCAGGTACGAAAAACAAAGGGGTGCGAATGGGACGAGTGGTCAGCTACAACGACGAAGTGTCACGATGCACGTTCTGCGGTAAAACGGAAAATCAGGTGCGCAAGCTCGTTACCGGGTCGGGCGCGGCCATTTGCGACGAATGCATCGAGCTATGCGTCGACATCATTTCCGAAGAACGTGTCAAGGATGCCCAGCTGAACACGTTGCAGTTGCCGAAACCGGCCCAGATCAGCGCCTATCTCGACAACTATGTGGTTGGGCAGGAATCGGCAAAACGTACGCTTTCCGTAGCCGTATACAACCATTACAAGCGCGTCAACATGGAAATGCGCGAATCCACGGAATTAAGCGATCGTGCAACCCGCGAAAACGACGATCCGTTGGCTGGCGTGCAGGTGGCCAAATCGAATATTCTGCTGCTGGGGCCTACCGGCGTGGGCAAGACGTATCTTGCGCAGACGCTGGCGAAAGTCATGAACGTGCCGTTCGTGATCGCCGACGCCACCACGCTCACCGAAGCCGGTTATGTGGGCGACGATGTGGAAACCGTGCTGCAACGCCTTATCCAGGCTGCTGACGGCGATGTGGCGCGTGCGCAGCAGGGCATCATCTATATTGACGAAATCGACAAGATAGCGCGCAAAAGCGGCGAAAGCACGTCTATTACACGCGATGTGTCAGGTGAGGGCGTGCAGCAGGCCCTGCTGAAAATCCTGGAGGGTACTGTGGCCAACGTTCCGCCCCAGGGCGGCCGCAAGCATCCCGAGCAGAAATTCGTCCAGGTCGATACGCGCAACATCCTCTTCATCTGCGGCGGTGCGTTCGACGGTCTGGACAAGTATATCCTCCGCCGCACCGACAAGTCCGCACTGGGCTTCGGCAGTGCGCTGAAGGATAACTCCAGCGAAGCCGAAAAGGCCCTGCTGCGGAAGGTCGAACCCCACGACCTCGTCAAGTTCGGCCTCATCCCCGAGCTGATCGGCCGTCTGCCGGTCATCACCGTGCTGGACGACCTGGACGAGGATGCGCTGGTGCGCGTGCTGAAGGAGCCCCGCAACAGTCTGGTCAAGCAGTATAAAGAGCTGCTGTCGATGGACAATGTGGAGCTGGACATCACCGACGAGGCTCTCCATGCCATCGCCCGCAAGACCATCGAGCGCAAGACCGGCGCCCGCGGCCTGCGCAGCGTGATGGAGAACATCCTCATGCCCATCATGTACGATGTGCCGAACGACCCCACCATCATCCGCGTCACCATCGACGAGGACACCGTGGAGGGCGGCGAAGCGCACATGGAGTACGGTGCGGTGCGCAAGCGCTATAAGAGCCAGTCTTCCCTGAGCTGAGCGTCAGCGCACAGCAGGGAAGAGCAGCCCCGCTGAAAGCTTTTTGCTTTTTGGCGGGGCTTTTTTGTGCCATCTGACTTGTTTCCGAGACCAAATTGTAGTAAACTATAAAAGTCTGGAGCTGCGAGGGGAATACCGGGACGGCCCACTGGCATGGGACTGCTCCGCGGATGGCGGCACCGGACATTTTGTGGGAAACAGAAAGTACGATAAAGGAGTGTGTGTTATGGCAAATTATTTTGAGATGACCCGCGACGAACTGACTGCCGAGAAGGCAGCTCTGGAAGAAAAGTACAAAAAATTTCAGGCAATGGGCCTGAAGCTGAATATGGCCCGCGGCAAGCCCGGCCCTCACCAGATGGACCTGGCAATGGGTCTGCTGCAGATGACCGATTACACCACCGACGCCGGCACCGATGCCCGCAACTACGGCGACCTTGAGGGCCTGCACGAGGCCTGTGAGCTGTTCGGCGACGTGATGGGCGTCAAGCCCGAGGAAGTCTTTGTGGGCGGCAACTCCAGCCTGCAAATCATGTACAACCTCATCTCTATGGGCTACTGCTTCGGCTTCCCCGAGTCTCCCTGCCCCTGGTCGCAGGTGGAGAAGCGCAAGTTCCTCTGCCCGGTACCCGGCTATGACCGCCACTTCGCCATCACCGAGGAGTTCGGCTTCGAGCTCATCAGCGTTCCCATGACTCCGACCGGCCCTGATATGGACGTTGTTGAAAAGCTGGTGGCTGAGGATGATACCATCAAGGGCATCTGGTGTGTGCCTCAGTATTCCAACCCCGACGGCTACACCTACAGTGACGAGACCATCGACCGGTTCGCCAAGATGAAGACCGCCGCTCCTGATTTCAAGATCTTCTGGGATGAGGCTTACATCGTCCACCACCTGACGGACGAGATCATCGAGACCCCCGTCCTGCTGAACGAGTGCAAGAAGTACGGCACTGAGGACCGCGTCTTCATGTTCACCTCTACCAGCAAGATCACCTTCCCGGGCGCAGGCGTCTCTGCACTGGCCTGCAGCGAAGCCATGATGAAGTACATCTGCAAGCGCTTCTCGGTCATGATCATCAGCTATGATAAGATGAACCAGCTGCGCCATGTCCGCTTCCTCAAGAACAAGGAAGGCGTTCTGGCCCACATGGCAAAGCACCGCCGCCGTCTGGTACCCTGCTTTGATGCCGTCAAGACGGCCTTCAACGAGGAGCTGACTCCCTGCGGCGACATCGCCCACTGGACGAACCCCAAGGGCGGCTACTTCATCAGCCTCTATGTCATGCCCGGCTGCGCCAAGCGTGTGGCCCAGCTGTGCAAGGACTGCGGCCTGACCCTCACCGGCGCAGGCTCCGCTTACCCTTACCACAAGGACCCGGACGATGCCCATCTGCGCATCGCGCCCACTTATCCCAGCCTGGACGAAGTGGAGACTGCGTCCGACCTGCTCTGTGTCTGCGTCCGTCTGGCCGCAGTCGAGAAGCTGCTGGCCGAGAAAGCCTGATTCATCGCACAAGATCCCCACTGTGCTGCCGCCCTGACGGCGCAGAGGGGATTTGGAAGTTGTTTTCATAGCCAGAGTGCGCCAAAAGGCAGTTCGGGCGGTGTGCAATGGTTATGAAAACAGCTTCTTATTATATTTGGAGGTTTCCCGATTCATATGAAAACGAAAGGCAAAGCATGGCAACTTGTCCTCACTGTGCTTTTGATCGCGGCGTTCGTCTATACGGCATTCTTTGGCGTCGCAGTCAAGTACGGTGATGTGACCAAAACCTACATCAAGGGCGCGAAAGACATCCGCTTTGGTGTGGACATCAAGGGCGGCGTCAACGTCACCTTCGTCCCTTCCGACGGCTATGACGCCACCGACGACCAGCTCGAGGCTGCTCAGCTGGTCATCGAGAACCGTCTGGTCGCCCTCAATGTGACCGACTATGAGCTGTATGTGGACAACAACTCCGACAGCCTCATCCTCGAGTTCCCGTGGCAGTCGGGCGAGACGGAGTTCGACCCCGAGGCCGCCATTGAGGAGATCGGCACCACCGCCTATCTGACCTTCCGCGAGGGGAGTAGCGCAGACGGAGAGCTCGTCCTCGACGGCTCGATGGTGGAGAGCGCAGCCGCCCAGTACGGCCCCGTCAACGGCAGCAGCTCCGAGTACTATGTGGCGCTCAAGTTTACCGATGAGGGTGCCAAGGCATTCGGCGACGCGACCACCCGCCTGTATCAGACCGGCGGCACCATCAGCATCTGGCTGGACGACGAGAACGTCAGCACCGCCAGCGTCAACGCCGCCATCACCGACGGCTCTGCCATCATCACCAGTTCTGCGTCGAGCCCCTTCACGCAGGAGGACGTGGTCAAGATGGCCCGCCAGATCAATTCCGGCTCTCTGCCCTTTGCGCTGACGGTGGACAGCTACTCCACCATCAGCCCGAGTCTGGGCGAGAACAGCCTGAGCGCCATGGTGCTGGCCGGCGTCATCGCCTTCGCCCTCATCATGGTTCTGATGACGGCTCTGTACCGTCTGCCCGGCTTCCTGGCCTGCATCGCTCTGGCCGGTCAGGTGGCGGCTACCCTGGCCTTCGTCTCCGGCTACTTCCCGGTGTTTGAGAGCTTCACCCTGACCCTGCCCGGCATCGCCGGCATCATCCTCGCCATCGGCATGGGTGTTGACGCCAACGTCATCACTGCCGAGCGCATCAAGGAAGAGCTGCGCAGCGGCAAGAGTCTCGACGGCGCCCTCAAGAGCGGCTTCGCCCGCGGCTTGACTCCCATCATCGACGGCAACGTGACCATCGTCATCGTCGCCATCGTGCTGATGGGTGCCTTCGGCCCGTCTGACGGCTTCTTCGCCAAGGCCCTGCACTTCGTCTTCTTCGCCTTCGGCCCCTCGACCGCAGGCACCATCTACGCCTTCGGTTACACACTGCTCACCGGTGTGCTGCTCAACTTTGTGTTCGGCATCTTCGCTACCCGTATCATGATCCGGGGCGCTGCCTCTATCAAGGCTCTGCGTGACCCCCGCCTCTACGGTGCCGATGCTCCCGGCAAGACCCCGGCGGAGAAGAAGCAGGTCAACTTCGTTGGCCTGCGCAAGCGCTTCCTGACCTTCTCCGCCTGCCTGATGGCAGCCATTGTCCTCTGCGCTGTGGTGCTGGGCGTCCATCTGGACACCGAGTTCACCGGCGGTGCGATGATCACCCTGAGCTACGAGAACAGCTTTGAGATGTCTGTCGTCCAGAAGGCCGCCTCCGAAGCACTGGGCAGCAACGGCCTGACCCTGCAGACCGGCGAGAACGTCGCGACAGGGGAGCAGACTCTGAAAATCTCGATGCCCGGCACCGAGACTGTCACCACCGACGAAGTGCAGACCCTGCTGGACTCCCTGAATGAGAGCTGCCCGGACAACTCCTTTGCACAGCTCTCTCTGAGCAATGTCAGCGCCGCAATGGGTACCAAGTTCCTCCAGAAGAGTCTGGTGGCCGTGGTGTTCGCACTGGTGCTCATCCTCGCCTACATCGCCTACCGCTTCAAGAATATCGGCGGCCTCACCGGCGGCATGATGGCTGTTCTGGCCCTGCTCAATGACCTGATGGTGGTGTTCGGCACCTTCGTGCTGCTGCGCGCCCCGCTGGACGGCAATTTCATCGCCGCCATGCTTACCATCCTCGGCTACTCCATCAACGATACCGTCGTCGTCTACGACCGTATCCGTGAGAACCGCGGCCTGCTGGGCAAGAAGGCCAGCTTCCAAGAGCTGGTCAACCATTCCATCAACCAGTCTGCCCGCCGTACCATCATCACCACCGTCACTACGGTGATGGCTCTGGCTGTGATGTGCATCGTCTCCAAACTGTACGGTCTGGACAGCATCTTCACCTTTGCCTTCCCCCTGATGATGGGCATGCTCAGCGGCGTGTATACTTCGCTGTGTGTCTCCACCTCCGCATGGGTGGCTTGGAGCGAGCGCAAGGGCGCAAAGAAAAACTGAGCTTCTATCCTGACGCAAATCTGTCCTGAATCTAGGAGGAACGACCATGAAATGCCCCTATTGTGGCGCTGAGGAATCCAAAGTCATCGACTCCCGCCCTACCGAAGACAGCGAGCGCATCCGCCGCCGCCGGGAGTGCCTGATCTGCCATATGCGGTTCACGACCTACGAGGTCGTGGAAACGGTGCCGCTCATCGTCATCAAAAAGGATAACTCCCGTGAGCCGTTCGACCGGCAGAAGCTGCTCAACGCGATGCTTCGGGCCTGCGCCAAGCGTCCGGTGAGCTATGAGTCTCTGGAACGCGCCGTCAGCAGCATCGAACAGACCCTGATGAGCACCTATGACCGCGAGGTGACGAGTGTGCGCATCGGTGAGCTGACCATGCAGGAGCTGAAGAAAATCGACGAGGTGGCCTATGTCCGCTTTGCCTCGGTCTATCAGCAGTTTGCGGACGTCGAGAGCTTCTTCACTGAGCTGAAAAAGCTGATGGTCGACCGTAAGAAGTAAAGTGTAAAAAAGTACGAGCGCCCCATTCTCTGCCGCAGGGCAGGGGATGGGGCGCTTTTTGCGCCTCTTGGGCACGGGAAAAGAGCTCTTTCTATAAGGTCTGTATCCTTCGGAAGATACGCTGAAAGATGGGACATATAAAAATCCATATAGCCAGGGACACTTAATGGCAGCCTCTTGCAAATAGAATTGCCGCAGAGAAAAATAATGATAACACAATGGAAATACCGGATGAAATCCATTTTATAAGACTGATTTTGGGCTGGGGCAGAATGACTATATTTCGAATAATATAGATTACACGAAATATAACCGCGTCTCAATGATTTAATTACACAAGCCTACGTGACAGCCATTCCAGCGTCTCCACCTGAACCTGCGCCCGGCGCAGTTCACCAAATGCTTCCTCGGGGGCGTTCAGTTCGAGATGTCCGTCCGCAGCGCGAAGGGCTGCTTCCAGTTCTGTGAAGTCCTGCGTGCGGAGCAGGTGATTCATCCCTTCCCGCATTTTGTCGCAGAGTTCAGCGCCCTCGGCCAGAGCCTGCCGCGCGGAAGGGAGGTCCTCGTCCCGGATGGCCTCCATGGCATTGTCGATGTCGTCCGAAATATCCTCTGCAAACCTCTGCACCCGCCAGCTGCTGTAAAAGGCGATACCCAGCAGCACTGCCACAATGCACAGACACGCATAAATTCGCTTCATTCCACACCTCTCACCGGGAGCTGCCCTTGCGGCGGCTCTCTTTTTTCAGCAGAAAATAGTCCTCCGTCTCGTTACCCACTAAAAGCAGGATTTCCTCCGGCAGCAGGGTATTGGCCTGCGCTGTCCGCTCGAGCCAGTCCCGGTCTTTGCCGCACCAGTGCAGATTTTCTTCAAGCACCTGTCCGTCCAGCACGAAGGGGATGGTCGCGTGGCTGTGCTCCACCTTCAGCTGCAAGTCAGCGAGGGTAGCGGTCTCTTTCTCAGGGCGCAGTGCCGCCGAAAGACTGCCGTTCGTCTCCACCACGGCGTAGGAGACATCCCGTGGGTCAAAGATGTTTTTGCCGCGCAGTGCCTCCAGCAGGTCGGCAGTCGTCAGCCGGAGGGTGCGCAGAGCGTTCTGGTCGATTTGTCCGTCCAGGATGACCGTCTTGGGACGGCCCGACATCAGGTTGAAAAATTTCTGGCTGCGGAAGCTCAGCGCCGACCCCAGCAGCTCCAAAGCCGCAATGAGGAAGAGGGGTATGAGGCTGGCCGTCACCGGCACTTCTTCCGACTCGATGGAGATGGACGCCAGATTTGAGATGAGGATGGTGGATACCAGTTCTTCGGGCTGCAGTTCGCCCAGCTGACGCTTGCCCATCAGCCGCATGGCGAACAGAACGCAGAGATAGATGAGCAGAGTACGGAAAATCAGAAGCTTCACGAGAAGGCCCTCCTTGTGGGTTGAATAAGCACCGTTGGTAGGGGAATACTGGCAGGCAAAGGGGGATACCGTATGCTGCAGCTTTCCTCGTCGCTGGAAGAAAATCTGGCGGCGCTCAACGCTAGGTTTGGCGCTTCGGCGGATTTTTATGCCAAGCGCATCGAGCTTTATCACTGCCCGGGGGCCATCGTCCTTTTCGACAATATGGCCAGCCTCCAGTCACTCTGGTCGCTTTTACTGGACGCCGCCACCCGTCACACGCCCAGCCTCGAGCCGGAGCGGATGCCTCACACCGGCACGCAGGTGTATGATTTGCTGATGAACCATTCCGGCTTGCCCGCCGAGGACGGCCCGGTCAAGGACATGGACGACCTCATCCGCCGCATGACCGCCGGCATGGCCGTGCTTCTGCTGGACGGGTGCAAAAAGGGGCTTGTCTTCTCGGTGCAGGGGCTGAAATCGCGCTCGGTGGAAGAGCCCTCCGGGGAAGGAAACCTTCGCGGCTCCCGGGAGGGCTTTGCCGACCTGCTGCGGGTCAACCTGAGTTTACTGCGCCGCCTCATCCGTACCGATACCCTCGTGATGGAGACCGCACAGGCCGACTGTGCCATGAAGACCGAATACGCCATCTGCTACTGCAAAGACAAGGCCGGCAAGACGGCAGTGGCGCGGGTGCGCCGGACGCTCCGGGAGGCAAAGCCGGAGGTCCTGCTGGATTCCAGCTACTTTGTACCGTGGCTTTTCCCGGCCAGGTGGCGGCTGTTCGCCCCGGTGAGCTATACCGAGCGCCCAGCGTCCGCCGCCGCAAAGCTCTGCGAGGGGAAAATCGTCATCCTTGTCAACGGCAGCCCCTCGGCGTTGGTGCTGCCGTCCCTTTTCTGCGAGAACTTCGACTGCCTCGACGACTATGCCACCACAGCAGTTTTTTCGTCGTTCCTGCGTGTCCTGAAATATGGCTCGTTTTATCTCAGCATCTTCCTGCCGGGCGTTTTTGTCTGTCTGGCGGTCTATCTGCCCGAGCTCATCCCACCGCAGTTATTATTCAAAATCGCGGCAGCAGAAAAGGCGACGCCTCTGCCGCTCTTTGCCGAGATGCTGCTGGTCATCATCTTATTGGAGATCATCCGGGAGGCCGGGCTTCGGATGCCCCAGACGCTGGGCCACTCGGTGAGCCTTGTGGCAGCGCTCATCATCGGTGACGCCGCCATCGGGGCCGGACTGCTGAGCACGCCGGTCATCCTCGTAGCCAGCATCACGGCCATCTCGGTCTTTGTGACGCCATCGCTGTACGAACCGGCCACATTGCTGCGATTGGGCGTTACGCTGGCCGCCGGTCTGGCCGGGCCGGTAGGTCTGGTGTGTGCGGCTTTGGGCGTGTTGGCCGCACTGACGTCCATCTCCGCGATGGGGGTACCCTATCTTTCGGGCGCAGTCTTTTCGGGTGACGGCGTCGTCCGCCGCAACTATCGGGCGCTGTCCCGCCGCCCATTCACCATCTGGCAAAGGAGGGGTTCCTGAATGCAGCAAAAACAGACATTCTCGGCCCAGACGCTGGCACTCAGCGTCGCGGCGGCAGAGCTGGGCCGCGCCATCTTCGGGGCAGGGCAGACCGGCTCCGTCCGCGCCGTCCTGCTGAGCAATGTACTGGCGGCAGCGGCCTTCGTGCTCCTTGCCGCGCTTGCCTCGGTCAACGCCTCCCGTCTGAACCGCCCGGGCTTTGCAGGAAAGTGCATCTGTGCCGCCTTTCTGCTCTGGTATCTCTTCGAGCTTGTCCGGACGGCTGCAATGCTCCAACAAGCCTGCTGGGAACAGTTTGCGTCTATGGCCTTCATCGGTCTGCTGCCGTTCTTTCTCTGGGCAGGGTGGAGCCTCGGCTGTGAGCTGTATGACCGGATGGCCTCCGTCCTCGGGTGGCTCGTAGTGCTGAGCATCGTGTTCTGTGTGCTGGGGCTGGCCGGACAGCTGCAATGGCAGGTGCTCGTGACAGGTGAGACGGCACATTCGTTTGTGCTTCCGGATGCATCTTTTTACCCGGAATATTTCTCCTTTCCGCTTCTCTGTATGAGCGAAAATAATGCGAAAATCGGTAAAAAGCCTGTCGTGTGGCTTCCGATCATCGCTGCCGTCATTTCCTCGGGTTATGCGCTGGGGCTGGCCCTTCTTTTCGGCGCACCGCAGGCTTACCCGGGCTATGAGCTGCTGCGGGCGTGGAGCTTCGGCGGCATCTCCCGCTTTGATGCCGCGTTCCTGCTCCTCTGGCTGGCGGCGGCGATCTTCCGCTTCGGCTTTATCGTCCGTGCCGTCCGGCTGCTCTGTGAGCGCCTTGCCGAAGGGCCTGTCAATGCGGAGGCTGCACGATGACCCGCCGGGGCTGGCTGCGGCTGATGGCCGCAGGCGTCCTCGTCGTCTGGCTCTGTCTCTTTTTGCATTGGGACAACACCGAAAAAAGCATGATACGCGCCCTTCTCGTCGAGACCAGCGGCGACAGCTGGACGGTGGGCCTGCTGTACCAGTTCCCGGAAGCCTCCGCCGATTCCTCCGAGGCCAAAGCCGCCATCCGTCTCTGCATTGGCCGAGGCCCCGAGCTTCCTTCTGCCATTTCTGCCGCCGAGGAAGCCCTACCCCAGCGGGCGGACTGGCGGCTCTGTGAGTATCTTCTGGCCGGGCAGGATTCGGTACGGCGAACGCTGTCTGCCTGTGAAGAACTGTTTCTCCATCGACCCTACGGGCGGCTGGCGTCCCGGGTGTTCGGGGGAAGTTTTTCAGTAGAGACACTGAAAGAGCGGGCCGATGAATCAGACGTCCTGCCTGAAAATCTCCTGCAATGCGTCAAAAACGCTGCCCCGGCCGCGCCCCGGCTCTATCAGCAGAGCAGCGGCTTCATCCTGCCTGTCGTGGAGTTGGAAGACGAGGCTGCACATTATAGGCCCGAAGCCCTCATCATCACCCCTGAACAGACCGGCCGGCTGACCGAGTCCCAGACGGAAATGGCGCTCTTATTGCAGGGCAAAAGCTGGACGGATACAGGGGAGCATCGTTTTTTTCTGGAATCTGGGCCGCTCCGCCTGCGCCGGGCTTTCTGCGGCGTGGAGCGGGAAGGGGAGAGCTTTCTTCTCCGGGTGAACGCGCTCTCACGCAATAATGCCCTGCCCGCCGACGCCGAAGCAGAACTGGAAGCCCTCTGTGCGGACACCGTCCGCCGCTGCTGGACGCTGGGGCTGGACATCTCCGGACTCGGTGCGCATCAGGCACTGCGTGACGGTCACTTTGCGCTCACAACAAAAAACGTCTGCCCGGAAATTCGGGCAGACGTGAAGCTCATGAAATTTTAAGAAGCCGTTTCGAAGATCACGGTGATGGTGGTACCCTCGTCCACAACGCTGTCCAGCTTGATGCGGGCGTTGTGGATGCGGGCGATGTGTTTGACGATGGCCAGACCCAGACCGGTGCCGCCGGTGGCTTTGCTGCGGCTCTTGTCCACCCGGTAGAAGCGCTCGAACACGCTGGTCTGCGCCTCTTTCGGGATACCGATGCCGTTGTCCTTCACGGTCAGGGTGCAGTGACCGTCCCGGGTGCAGGCCGTGATGATCTGGACTTTTCCACCGGGGCGGTTGTAGCGGATGGCGTTGTCGCAGAGGTTCTGGCACAGCTCATCCAGCAGGCTGCGGCTGCCTGTCACAGGGGCGCTTTCGCCGAGGTAGGTCAGGGAGATATAGGAGTGCCGGGCGTTGACCTTCTGGCGCTCCACGCACTCGCGGGCCACATCCAGCAGATCGACCGTTTCCATTGCAGGCGCAGCACCCGTCTCGCTCACATTGTCGAGGTGGGAGAGCTGCAGAATATCGTTGACCAGCTGGATCATCCGGCTGGCCTCTACATGGATCTTGCGGGCAAAATCCGGCGTATCCGCGGGTTTTGCAATGCCGGTCTCGATGAGCTCTGCATAACCGGAGATGCTGGTCAGAGGCGTTTTCAGCTCGTGGCTGACATTGGCCGTGAACTCCTGCCGCATTTTCTCGTTATTTTCCCGCAGCATCCGGTCGGAGTGGATGTTCTCGGCAAAGGGGATAAGCTCCTTGTAGGGGACATTCTCCTGGATGTGGTCGAGGTCATCGGTCATCTTGAGCACAGGCTGGACAAGGCTCTTGGTCAGCAGTCCGGCAATGATAGCGGCTGCGCCCATCATCAGGAAACAGCTCAGCACGATGGCAGGCAGAGCGGCGTCATAAATCGACCAGATCGTCTCAGAGTCCTGCGCCACCCGGAGGATGTCTCCGTTCGTCAGCAGCATGGCGTAATAATAAGTCTCATAGCCCAGCGTCTGGGAGTCGCGGCAGTCGCGGCCCACGCCGCTCTTCATGGCCTGTTGTATCTCGGGGCGGCTCAGATGGTTTTCCATCGGCTGGTTGGTGGCCGACTCAAAGAGCACACTGCCGTCCGAGGCGATGAGAGTAATGCGCAGCGAGCCGTCCACATAAGTTTCCAGCTGGCTGGGGTCGTCCACCTGCGCACAGCCGACGGCCACAAGGTCAGTTTCCCTCTTGAGGGCTGTCCAGGCCTGCTCCCGGAACGCCTTGTGGAACACAAAGATGCAGAGCGCAGCGGTACACGCCAGCCCCGCAAAGCCCATCAGAAACAGCAGATAGCTTATTTTTTCTTCCATGCTGCGTGGTTTCATTGCTCGAGCTCCTCCTCGCTGTCCGTCAGCTTGTAGCCCACCTTCCGCACCGTGCAGATGTACTTTCCGGCGTCGCCCAGCTTTTTGCGCAGGGTGCGGATGTGCATATCCACGGTCCGGCTCTCCACCGAGATGTCAGTACCCCACACCACCTGCAAAATGGTCTCGCGGGTGACGACAAGGTTGGTGTTTTCCAGCAGCAGGCGGAGCAGGCTGTATTCTTTGTAGGTCAGCTCCACCGGTGCGCCGCTGACGGTGACGCTGTGGCGGGCATTGTCCAGCAGGATCTCCCGGAAGCTGTAGACGTTGGGCCGCGCCTCGGGCTCTGCCCGGCGGAGGGCTGCCCGCACCCGGCTCAGGAACTCCATGATGCCGAAAGGTTTGGTGATGTAGTCGTCTGCGCCGCAGTCGAGGCCGCGCACGGTGTCCAGCTCGCTGGACTTGGCCGTTATCATGATGATGGGCAGACGCCGCAGGGAAGGGGCGGCGCGGAGCTTTTTCAGGATGGAGAAGCCGTCCTCACCGGGGAGCATCACGTCCAGAATGACCAGTTCCGGCGGCGTGGTGTGGACGGCCTGCCAGAAGGGTTCTGAGGACTCGAAGCCCACGGCCTCGTAGCCGTTGGACTGCAATGCATACTGCTCTAATTCACGGATGGCCGAATCGTCTTCTACGATATAGATCATGCCTGTTTGTCCTCCATTTCGGTGACGTTTTCGTCGGGGAAGAGATAGCGCTCACGGTAGCGGTTCAGGCGGCGCTGGAACTGCTCGCTCTCCTTGGTGGAGGCATGGCCGCTGCGCAGATCGTTGAGGTAGGCGTGGGTGTCGAAGCTGTCCTGCGCCACCTCGATCTGGGCAACTGCCACATTGCTGCAGTGGTCGCAGACGCGCTCGTAGTTGGTCAGCAGGTCTTCCAGCACGAAGCCATACTCGATGGAACAGCTGCCGGCCTGCAGGCGGGCGACGTGCCGTGCCTTGATGGCACGCACTAGCTCGTCCACGACGGTCTCCAGAGGCTCGACCTTGCTTGCCAGATGCAGGTCATCCTTGCGGAAGGCGTCGGTGGTGCGGTTCAGCACGTCCTGCACGGCGTCCTCAAGCACCTGCAGCTCTTCGCGGGCGTCGGTGGAGAAGTTGATCTCCTTGGTGTGCATCTCCTGTGCGGATTCCAGAAGGTTCACGGAATGGTCGCTGATGCGCTCGAAATCGCTGATGGTGTGGAGCAGAGTATTCACGCTCTGGCTGTCCGCATGGTTCAGCTCACGGCTGGACAGCTTGACCAGATAGGTGCCGAGGGCGTCCTCGTACTGGTCAACCTTGCTCTCCTCATCCCGGACTTTCTGGGCCAGCGTATCATCCCAGGTGTGGGTCAGGCTCATGGCCTGCATGACGCCCACACGGGCCAGCTCGGCCATGTCAGCAGTAGCAGAGTGGGCGCGGGCCACGGCCACAGCCGGGGTGTTCAGCAGACGCTCATCCAGCAGAGCAAAGCTCTCTTTTTCGGCGTCGTCGGGGATGGTGAGGATGGCCAGCTTTTCCAGACCATTTGCGAAGGGGAGAAGGATGATGGTGGCCGCGATGTTGAAGGCGGAGTGGACCACAGCAATGCCCCAGGCGGCGATGGTCTCGTTCACAAAATCAAAGTGGACCACAGCGTTCAGACCGTAGAAACCGCCCAGAAAGACCGTGACGCCGATGATGTTAAAGTAGAGGTGGACCATGGCGGCACGGCGGGCATTCTTATTTGCGCCCACAGAAGAAATCAGCGCGGTGACACAGGTACCGATATTCTGACCCATGATGATGGGGATAGCGCTGCCGTAGGTGATGACGCCGGTAGCGCTCAGCGCCTGCAGGATGCCGACGCTGGCGCTGGAACTCTGGATGATGCCGGTGACCAGTGCGCCCACCAGAACGCCGAGGATGGGATTGGAGAAGCGGACGAAGAGGTTGGTGAACCATGCCTCACCCTGCAGGGGTTCGACGGCATTGGACATGGCAGTCATGCCGGTCATCAGGATGGCAAAGCCGATGAGGATGGTGCCGATGCCCTTTTTCTTCTCATTCCTGCCCATATAGAGCAGGATGCCGATGAAGGCGAGCATGGGGCTGAAGGAGGTGGGCTTGAGCATCTGGATCCAGATGCTGTCACCCTGCAGGCCGGAAAGGCTCAGCAGCCAGCTGGTGACAGTGGTACCCACATTGCTGCCCATAATGATGCCGATGGCCTGATGCAGCTCCATGATGCCGCTGTTGACGAAGCCGACCACCATGACGGTGGTAGCACTGGAGCTCTGGATGATGGCAGTCACGCACAGACCGAGGAAGAAGCCCTTGAGGGGGTTATCCGTCAGCTTGCTCAGGATCTTCTGCAGATGGCCGCCGGCCTGTTTCTCAAGGGCTTTGCCCATGATGTCCATGCCGAACAGGAACAGAGCCAGACCGCCCAGCAGAGAAAAGACATTGAATAGAGTCATGTTTTACTCCTCGCTTGTTGAAGCTTGCGTTTGTACATCGACAGCGGCCGTAGAGGACCCGTGCAGGAGCATGTCTCAACTTTTTACACGACCTGCACTGGATTTCACCGGTCCTATCCCTGATTATGAGTATACGAGTGGAATGTAAAATCGGAAACCGGCGAAATGTAAAACTCATGTAAAGTGAACTCTATCCCTGTCTCCTATTATATGGTTTTGGCCCCCGGATGCAAGCGCTGGCTCAAAACCAGAAAAGATTCCTGAAAGAATTGTTGTTTTTGCCGCCCGTCTCGATTATAATAAGGAAGGATAAACTGTGCTGCCTTTTGGTATGGCGGAGCACAGAGGATGCAGGAGGAAAAACGAATGGGGAATTTCGCTGTTTCGCTCAAGCGGCTGGTCGAGAAGGTCAGCCTCGAGGTCATCTATACGCCCTGCGATTTGGACAAGATCAGCGTCGAGATCGCAGAGGTCAACCGTCCCGGCCTGTTTCTGGCCGGTTACTACGATTATTTCGATAAGCTGCGCTTACAGATCATGGGCCTTGCGGAGATGAACTTTCTGGCCGGTCTTACGCCGGAAAAGCGCCGTGAGCGCCTTGACCGGCTGTTCCGCCAGCAGCCTCCGGCCGTCATCCTCTGCCGCAACGAGGAGCTGGAACCCTTCCCGGAGATGCAGGAGCTTGCAAAGCAGCACGGGGTAGCCCTGCTGCGCTCCAACGAGACGACCTGCACCATGATGGGCAGCCTCATCAGTGTGCTGAACCTTGAACTGGCTCCCCGCATCACCCGCCACGGCGTGCTGGTGGAAGTTTACGGTGAAGGCATCCTCATTCTCGGCGACAGCGGCATCGGCAAGAGCGAGCTGGCCATCGAGCTGGTCAAGCGCGGCCACCGCCTCGTCGCCGACGATGCCGTGGAGCTGCGCAAGGTCTCCAATCGGCAGATCATGGGGACTGCGCCGGAAAACATCCGCCACTTCATTGAGCTGCGGGGCATCGGCATCGTCAACGTGGCCCGCGTGTTCGGCGTGGGCGCGGTCAAGGTGAGTGAAAGCCTCGATCTCGTCGTCCAGCTGGAAGCATGGGACCCCACCAAAAACTATCAGCGCACCGGCTTGGAAAGCGAGTATTATGACATTCTGGGCGTCAACATCCCCAGCACCATCATCCCCGTTTCGCCCGGACGCAACCTCGCAGTCGTGCTGGAAACGGCGGCTATCAATAACCGCCAGAAGAAGATGGGCTATAACGCCGCCAAGGAGCTGCTCATCCGTCTGGGCCTGAACGACACGATGGACTGATTTTCTACCGATAGAGGGAGAACAAATGGAACGATTGAAACAGGCTTTGTCCGCTGCGGGCATTGCATACAAAGAAAATGAGCCGCTCAGCGCGCACTGCACTTTCCGCATCGGCGGCCCGGCAGATGTCTTTATCCTGCCGGAAAATGAGGCGCAGCTCTGCACCGCCATCAAGCTGGCGAAGGAAGCGAATGTCAAATATTATCTGCTGGGCAACGGCAGCAACATCCTGTTTGAGGATGCGGGCTACCGGGGAGCTGTCATCAATGTATCGGCCATGAAGAGCGCGATCGGTATTCTCGAAAACATCTGTTTCCCGGGCAAAGACCCGGCCCTGACTTACGATGCTGTCGTTGTCGGTGCGGACAAGATGCTCTCGTCGCTCTGCATGACGGCGCTGGAAAACAGCCTCACCGGTCTTGAGTTCGCCTACGGCATCCCGGGTACGGTGGGCGGTGCTGTCTACATGAACGCCGGAGCTTACGGCGGCGAGATGAAGGGCGTGCTGGTCTCCGTGCGGTATCTGACCGCGGAAGGGGAGAGCGTTGAGGTACCGGCAGAACAGCTCGACCTCAGCTACCGCCACAGCATTTTCGAAGAAAACGGCGGCTGCATCCTCTCGGCAAAGTTCCACCTCGCAAGAGGCAATGCCGCCGACATCCGCTCCAGGATGAACGAGCTGATGGCCCGCCGCAAAGACAAACAGCCTCTCGACAAGCCCAGCGCCGGCAGCACCTTCAAGCGGCCGGTGGGCGCATTCGCGGCGGCCCTCATCGACCAGTGCGGTCTGCGGGGCTACCGCCATGGCGGCGCAGCCGTCAGTGACAAGCACTGCGGCTTTGTGGTCAATCTGGGTGGAGCGACCTGTGCAGATGTGCTGGCTCTGTGCGATGAGGTGCGTGCCATCGTGAAAGAAAAGACCGGCTATGACCTCGAAAAAGAAATTCGTGTGGTGAAAGCGTAAAAGAAAGAGGCGTGCAAAATGAATCTTCTCATCGTCAGCGGCCTTTCCGGTGCAGGCAAATCTGTCGCCATGAATGCGCTGGAAGACATCGGCTTTTTCTGCATTGATAACATCCCGGCGGCACTGCTGCCCAGCATCACGGCGTTTTCGAAAGCGGGTGACAACCAGCTCAAGCGGGTGGCTCTCTGTATGGACATCCGCGGCTGCCGCACGCCGGAAGAAATCGAAGTGGCTCTTTCTCAGCTGGACGCGCAGGGGATAGAATATGAAATCTTGTTCCTTGATGCCCCGGACGATGTGCTGATGCGCCGCTACAGTGAGACGCGCCGCCGCCATCCGATGAGCATTTCCGACGGCCTTTCCACCCGGGAAGCCTTCCGCAGGGAGCGCGGGATCCTGCAGCCCCTCAAAGACCGGGCAGATTATACCATCAATACCGGATTGCTCTCGACTTCTCAGAACAAAGAGCGCATCTGCGACCTGTTCAACCAGAACGGCGGCGCGAAGAGCGCCATGCGACTGACGGTCATGTCCTTCGGCTTCAAGTTCGGCATCCCGCCGGAGGCGGACCTTGTTTTGGATGTCCGCTGTCTGCCCAACCCTTTTTATGTCCCGGAACTGAAGCATAAAACGGGTCTTGATGAAGAGGTCGTCGATTTTGTCATGAGCCACCCGGAGGCGCAGGAGCTTTTGAAGCGCTATGAATCGTTTCTGGAATATGCTCTTCCGCTCTACGTCAAGGAAGGCAAAAGCCAGCTCACCATCGCAGTGGGCTGCACCGGCGGCAAGCATCGCTCCATCACATTTGCACGGAAGATCGCGGAATACTGCGAAAAGCTTGGCTACAAGCCCGGCATCCAGCACCGCGATTCTGTCCGTTGAAAGGATAAACATATCATGAGTTTTGCATCCCAGGCAAGGGAGGAGATCGCCCGGCGCAGTCTGCAGAAGGACTGCTGCGTCCGCGCTGCCGCCTATGGAATTGCCTGCTTCGCCAAGTACTTCGACGCCAGCGGGCTGGTGCTGCAGACGGAACAGGAGCTGACGACGCAGGTGGCTTCCCAGCTGTTTGCGCGCTGCGGCGTACAGGGCGACATCATCGAGAAGCAGCGTCCCAGCGGGGTAGTCTATGAGTTCAGCATCCGCACACCGGAGCAGGTGGCGCGGATGCATGAGCTTTTCGGCACCACCGGCACCGAGACGAGCCTGCAGATAGACCCCGGACTGATTCGCTGCCAGACCTGCGTCAGCGCGTACATCGGGGCAGCTTTTTTGTGCAGCGGCACGGTCACTGACCCGCAAAAGGAGTATAACATCGAGTTCCTCACCAGCCGCACGAACCTTGCGCGCGACTTCGAAGCCCTGCTGGCGGAGCACGAGTTTGCGCCCCACCGCACCCGCCGCAATGGCGTGAACCTTGTTTACGTCAAGAGCTGCGACAATGTGGAGCGCATCCTTTCCTTTATGGGCGCGGCGGAGGCATCGGCCCAGCTCAGCGCCCAGAAGGCTGTCAAGCAGATGCGGAACCAAATCAACCGCCACACAAACTGCGATACCGCAAACCTGGGCAAGACGGCCCGTGCCAATGCCCAGACGCTCAAAGCCATCCGCTTTCTGGAAGAGCAGGGGGCGCTGAAAACGCTGCCCGAGGCGCTGCAGCAGGCAGCAGCCCGGCGGCTGGAATATCCTGATTTATCGCTGACGGCGCTCTGCGGATGCTTTGACCCGCCCATGAGCAAATCGGGCCTTTCTCACCGGATGAAAAAGCTGGAAGCGCTGGCCGACGCCCTGCGTCAGCGGCTCGAAGAACACACTGAAACAGAGGAGGCAGGAGCATGAGCGATGTGACCGAGGGGAACCGTCAGGGGAGAGACTTCGTTCATCTCCACCTCCATACCGAATACAGCCTGCTGGACGGTGCCTGCCGTATCGACCAGCTCATGGACCGCGTCAAGGAGTGTGGTCAGAGCGCCATCGCCATCACGGACCACGGCGTCATGTACGGCTGTGTCCAGTTCTATAAGGCCGCAAAAAAGGCAGGCATCAAGCCCATCATCGGCTGTGAGGTCTATGTGGCCACCCGCACCCGCTTCGATAAAGTCAACAAAATCGACGGCAACAACCATCTTATCCTGCTCTGCAAGAATGAGACCGGCTATAAGAACCTCATCAAGATGGTGTCCGCTGCCTTCGTGGAGGGCTTTTATTCCAAGCCTCGTGTAGACAAGCAGCTCCTCGAGCAGTATCATGAGGGGCTTATCTGCCTGTCTGCCTGCCTCGCAGGCGAGATCCCGCAAGCCATTCTGGCGGGAGACTACGAGCGGGCAAAGTCCACGGCCCTGTGGTATCAGGAGCTGTTCGGCAAGGGCAATTACTACATCGAACTGCAGGACCACGGCCTCGAAGAGGATACGATCGTCCTGCCCCAGCTCATCAAACTGGCGCGGGAGACCGGCATCCCGATGGCGGCCACCAACGACTCCCACTATCTGCGGAAGGATGACGCCAAGATGCAGAGCATCCTGCTCTGCATCCAGACCGGCAAGACCATTCAGGACGCCGACCGGATGGAGTTCCAGACCGACGAATTCTACGTCAAAACGACGGATGAAATGTATGAGTTGTTCGCAATGGTGCCGGAAGCCTGCGCCAACACCCAGAAAATTGCGGACCAGTGCAATTTTGACTTCGACTTTGGACACACCAAAATTCCATATTACAAAGCCCCGAACGGGATGGACAATCAGGAGTTTTTCGAGAAGCTCTGCTGGGACGGCCTCGAGCGCCGCTACGGCTCGGACGTCCCACAGTCCAATAAGGACCGCCTGACCTATGAGATCGGCGTGGTCAAGTCGATGGGCTATACCAACTACTACCTCATTGTCTGGGATTATATCAACTACGCCAAGAGTCAGGGCATTCCGGTAGGCCCGGGCCGTGGCTCGGGCGCGGGCAGCATCGCGGCTTACTGTATCGGCATCACGGGAATTGACCCGATGAAATATAACCTTCTCTTTGAGCGCTTTCTCAACCCGGAGCGCGTCAGCATGCCGGATTTTGATATCGATTTCTGCTATGAGCGCCGCCCTGAGGTGATCGACTATGTAGTGCGCAAATATGGCGCGGACCACGTTGCGCAAATTGTCACCTTTGGCACGATGGCGGCAAAGGCGGCGATCCGCGATGTCGGCCGGGCGCTGGGCGTGCCGTATGCCACAGCGGATAGCATTGCAAAGCTTGTGCCTTATGAGCTGAATATCACGCTGGA
>OHFA01000590.1_pt1 | contig 20314 bp, 16 predicted proteins | sample 1567501 | NCBI WGS metagenome assembly OHFA01 (sample SAMEA3879593, study PRJEB24766) | human gut metagenome | biome: human-associated habitat; feature: feces | place: USA | collected 1985/1987 | reverse complement strand
AACATTTCGTTGCTCTTTCGAGCTGACGAGTTTGAGAATTATAAGACTCAAATTCCTCTTGTCAAGTGTTTTTGAAAATTTATTTTTTATTTTCTTTTTCACTTGAGCGCTTGAGCTTTCGTTCAAGCAGGGTGTGGAATCTTACACTTGGTTTTTTCCACTGTCAAGAGCTATGTGATGATTTTTTTTTCTCAACCACTAGATCTGGACTTTTGCTCCCTCAGAAGCAACGGATTGCGTATTTTAACCCCTTTTCTAGCTTTGTCAAGTCTTCCTTTAAATATTTTTTTCGATCTGATTTATCTATTTTCTTTACTCTCAATTTCCTAGTTTAGAAAAATTAATAGGGGCTTGCGCCCCTATCTTAAAGAATTAATTTAATTCTTTGAGTAACTCATCGATTCCCTGCTTGGCGTCCATGACTAAACCGTAATCAGCTACTTCAAAAATAGCCGCTTCAGGATCGTTATTAATCGCTACCACTACCTTAGCATCCTTGATCCCTGCAATGTGTTGCATGGCACCTGAAATACCGATTGCAATATACAGATCAGGGGCAATGATTTTTCCTGTTTGGCCGATTTGCCAATCATTGGGGCACAAACCCATATCCACTACCGCTCGGGTTGCTCCAATTGCAGCTCCCAAACGATCGGCAAGCAGCCCCAACTTTTTGAAACCCTCTTCGTCTTCCAATCCGCGGCCGCCAGCAACCACTATTCTTGCTCCTTGTAAAGCAGGACGATCGGTCTTAACTGCCTCAAAGCTGACTTTTCGAGTTTTCATTGTCTCTGGGAAAGTAGCCGCAGTGACAACTTTTGCCTCTCCATTTCTTTCACATGGATCAAAAGCAGTTGCACGAATACTGGCCACAACTACCGGCTCTTCATTTCGAAGCGTTACTTCAATGCTACCGGCAAAAATTGGGCGCACAAATGTTTTGGTGTCTACAATAGCCGTCACATCAGATAATGGAGCAACATCCAACAAAGCGGCCACCCGAGGCATCACGCTTTTACCCATTGAGCTTGCTTCAAAAAAGATATGGCTATAACCATGTTCTTTTGCTAAGCCAACAACAGCTTTGGACAAAGACTCTGTCAGAATATTATCTCCCTCTTCAGGATTAACAAATACAGTATCGACACCCGATAAACTCTTTGCCGCATCCTGCGCGATTTGCTGTCTACCCAGTAAAAGCATATCAACCGCGCCGGCTGCCTTTAATGCTGCAGTTACCAAAGAACAGGCCGTCGGCTTCAAACCGTTTGCATTAACTTCACCAATCACTAAAGCACGCATGAAAGTCTCCTCATTAAAGCACCTTGGCTTCAGTTTGAAGCTTATTGACGAGTTCAGAAACAGAACTCAACATTTGTCCGTTTTTTTCTTTTTTCGGCATGCTGTAGCTCACAGGCTTTAACCTAGGAGCAATATCCACTCCCAAGGTTTCGACATTAATCGTTTCAACTGGTTTTCTCTTTGCCTTCATCATGTTGGGCAACGTAACGTACCGAGGTTCAGCCAAACGCAAATCAGCTGTAATCACCGCAGGTAGTTTAACCGCAACAGTCTGTACTCCGCCATCGACTTCTCGAGTCACTAACGCTTCGCTATTGTTGGCTATCTCTAATTTAGAAGCAAAACTGGCTTGAGGAATGTCACAATAAGTCGCAAGCATTTGGCCGACTTGGTTAGCATCGTTATCAATAGCCTGCTTACCAACAATGATCATGTCCGGTTGTTCTTTCTCAACAATCTTTTGAAGAATTTTGGCAACTTGCAATGGCTGAATGATGGCCTCGCTAACTACATGGATACCACGGTCGGCTCCCATAGCCATAGCCACCCGCAAAGTATCCAAGCTTTTTTCTGCGCCAATGGTCACAGCAACTACTTCGGTGGCAATACCTTTTTCCTTTAATTGAACTGCACACTCTGTAGCGATTTCATCAAAAGGATTGATAGACATTTTGACCGTGGCAGTATCAGGTTCCCCTGCATCATTGAGTCGAACCTTTACGTTGTAATCAACAACCCGCTTAACGGCTACCAGTATTTTCATATATCACCTTTTGCCTGAATACTCAGGCTCTAACAAAATTCTGAGATTTGCTCATTATATCGGGCAAGCCATCAAAATTCGTCATCATCTCGCCTATCTTCTGTCAGTCTTTCCGCCCAACCGGCACTCGCAAATGCCGCTTTTAATATCTCAGTTCCCGTTTCTGCAAAGGCTGCAGGATCGGACAAAGTCCTTCGATAAAATCTGGCACCAGCTAATCCTTGTAATAACCCAATCATCGCTTTAGCTGTAGCACGGGGAACATGGCTGTCTTTTGGCGTTTCTCGCCGAATATACTGAGTCATTCTTTCTATAAGTTCTTCACGAGTCGGAACCGGGTGCATATCCGCAAACAAACGTGCATCAACATCACTTAAAACCCAAGGCGTTTTATAAGCGGCCCTCCCCATCATGACACCATCGACCTTCTGAAGAAGCTCTTCGGCTAACTCAAGTGTATCCACTTGACCGTTGATCACAATACTTGCCTGAGGAAAATCCTCCTTGAGCTTAAATGCAACTTCTCTCTTCAGAGGCGGTATTTCACGATTTTCTTTCGGGCTTAAACCTTTTAACCATGCATTACGTGTATGAACAATGAAAGTTCTCACGCCTGTATCGAAAAGCGTTCCGACAAAATCACGAACAAAGCTATAGTCTTCAATCTTATCAATACCGATACGATGCTTAACTGTAACATCAATATCGGCCACATCCATCATAGCCTTACAGCAATCAGCAACCAACTGAGGTTCTGCCATCAAACAGGCTCCGAAGGATCCCCTCTGCACACGTTCGCTGGGACAGCCGCAGTTGAGATTGACCTCGTCATAGCCCCACTGTTGAGCAAGCTTGGTGCAAACGGCGAGATCTTTCGGATCGCTGCCACCTAACTGCAAAGCTACAGGATGCTCCTCGGCATTAAAGTCCAAGTGCCGAGCTTTATCGCCGTAAATTATTGCCCCGCAAGTGACCATTTCAGTATAAAGACGAGCATGTCTGGACAACTGTCTATGAAAATAACGACAATGTCGATCCGTCCAGTCCAACATTGGAGCTACACAAAAACGCCAGGGATTAATTTTTGTTGTCATTGTTCGAAAAAGGCCACTCGTACCTTTCGATAAGAGTGGCCTCAAGTTAAAAAGATGTCATTAACGTGTTTGAACGTAATCGCGTAATCTTTCTGCAAAATCGGGGCTACGCAATTTACGTATAGCCGCACTTTCAATTTGACGTACACGTTCACGTGTCAGACCCATTGAACGGCCAACTTCTTCAAGCGTGTGGTCATGGCTTGTACCAATACCATAGCGAAGTCGAAGAACAGTCGCCTCACGATCGGTCAAACGATCTAAAGACTTCTTGATTTCTTCTTCCATCGCGGTCACCATAAAGCGACGTTGCGGATCTTGTTCTTCATCTCCACGGACAAAGTCCAACTTTGTAGCATCTTCATCATCACCGATCGGTGCATCGATTGATTCGACCCCACGCATGGCTTGAATCAGCAGTTGCACTTTAGGAAGCGGTACGCCGGATAATTCAGCCAACTCATTATCAGAAGGCTGCTTACCGTGCTCTTGCAGATACTTTTGCTTGATGCGACGAATCTTGTTATAAGACTCAGTCATATGAACCGGAATACGAATGGTATTACCATAGTCAGCCACGGCGCGCGTCACCGCCTGACGAACCCACCAAGTTGCATAAGTTGAGAATTTATAGCCACGGCGATACTCAAATTTATCCACCGCTTTCATCAAACCTAAGTTGCCTTCTTGGATCAAATCCGGCATAGCTAAGCCACGATTGACATAACCCTTGGCAATGGAAATAACTAGTCGCAGATTAGCCTCAATCATCTTGGCCTTAGCCTTAGACAAGCTTGCCTGAGCCACCGTCATGCTGCGATGCAGATCTCGCTGCTCGGAGATAGGAAGACTTGCTTCTTCCTGCAAACCCAAAAGTCTAGCCTGCAGCTCTTCAAACACACCTCGATGCTGTTCGAGCGCTTTTGCCCAGGGCTCATCGCTTGCTACTTCATCATTGAACCATTGACGATCACAGCATCGTTCGCTGAAGCCACGTACAAAGTGTTCCTGCGTCATGTGCGCTTTGTTGACCATTACATCACGCATAGCGTACATCGTATCGGTTACCTTGGACATATGTTCAGCTAAGATATCTGCCAAGTGCGAAACCGTCTTCACAGAAAAGCGCACAATCGACAACTCATCGGCGATATTTTTTCTGGCCAGATCAAAAGCTTTTTTCTTTGTGGGATCAGCAAAGCTTTCACGCATCTTGTCCAAATAGCCCTTTAGACGTCCGAACATTTCCAGAGCACGTTCCTTCATCTCATTGAGCTGTTCAACAGTCATAGCTGCAGCGCCAATATCGGTATTGAGGTCACCACTGTCGTCTTGAATTTCTTCTCCGGCCACATCGGTGAACCCATCGATAACATTATCGATTGTCTCAGTTCCTTCACGAACTTTTTCTGCCAAATTCAACAATTCTTGAATAGACAGTGGAGACATTAAAACTACTTGAACCAAGCGAGCACGATGCTGCTCAATGCTCTTTGCAACTTCAATTTCGCCTTCACGGGTCAAAAGTTTATGACTGCCTACGCCACGCAGATAAGCTCTTAACGGATCTTTGGAAAGACCCGCACTTTCTTCGGGAGTCAAAATAGTAGCCGCATCTTCTTCGTCGATATCATCATCGACCGTCGCCTGTTGCTCGGCTAACATGGCTACCGTATCTTCGTCAGGCGTATGGTCAAAAACCTGAACACCGAAGCGACCCAAACCCAAAGTAATTTCGGTTAATGCGTCTTCGGAACGAAGTGCACTTTCGGGCAGCAAGTCATTGATTTCAGCAATTGTTACCCAACCGCGAGAACGACCGAAGCGGACCAATTGACGATATCCGTTTTCCGCCCCTTCTTCCTGTTCGGTTTGTGTCGGCAGCAAATCGGCAATTGGATCACTCTTTTTACGTCCGCCTTTGCGCTTTTCAATTTTGGGAAGTTCGCCGTAATCATCCCCGAAATCGTCTTCGGAGAGTTCCTCGGCTTCTTCAATTTCCTCTTCAAGCTCTTCTTCGTCGAGCTCCTCTTGGGCATACTCATCCTCATCCAACGTCAAGTTGCCTTTGAGGTTGATCTTCAACTTGTCATGTGAATGCAGCCATTGATCAAAGTCTTCCTGATTGGAAGACTCAACGTCCAAATTGCCAACCAATTCAATATCCTCGTTGGCTTTTTTGGCAGAGGTTGCTTTTTCGACAGTCGCTTTTTTCATAATCTCGTACAAATACTCAGTCAATGAAACCGGACAGAAAAACACTAAATAGCGGATAGTGACTTAGCGCATCAAATTCAATAGGACAATAGTCCATGCGGCATGTCTGCACTACACACCGTACAAATAATCAATACAGAATTTCGCGCTCCTAGCCTCTGACCCACGCAATAGAGTTTGTCTCCAACCGGTTCGATTCACATCTCTGTGAATCCTGTTCCCGTTGTTTACTTCATCAGTCTGCACGGTCTCCATACTCAGCAAACAAACGAAGCTCGTATAATAAGCGGCAGTCGGTTTCGGGGCTAGAAATAAGAGAAAAGCTAGATTCGTCAGAGACGATGGGCCACCAAACCACTGCGAATCTACTAAGATACACTAGAAAAATAAAGCCTGTGCAACAATTTACACAGGCTTTTGCATTTATTTGATTTAAATCAAATTTTATGTGGATCTTCCCCTTCCAGGAATCCTCGTAACTTATTTGCTCTGCTGGGATGGCGCAACTTTCTGAGTGCTTTTGCCTCTATCTGACGAATTCGTTCACGAGTCACCACGAACTGTCTTCCCAATTCCTCCAAGGAGTGCTCCGTATTAGTGCCAATACCATAACGTAGCATCAATACCTTGGCCTCTCTCGGAGACAAAGAAGAAAGTACTTCATGTACAACCTGTTTAAGGTTGTCGCTTTCGGCTTTTTCCAGCGGACTCTGTGAGCCTTTATCCTCAATGAAATCAACCAAATGAGAATCGTCCTCGTCACCCACAGGAGAATCAATAGAAACTGGTTCTCGCCTTGCACGCATAATAGTTCTTACTCGCTGTTCTGACAGACCAACTTTTTCGGCCAGATAGGCATACGAAGGTTCTCGACCGTATTCTTGCTGGTATTGGCGAGAAATTCTCGTAATTTTGTTGAGTGTTTCAACCATATGCACAGGAATACGAATCGTACGTCCCTGATCAGCAAGCGCACGAGTGATGGACTGGCGGATCCACCAGGTTGCATACGTAGAGAACTTATAGCCGCGGCGATACTCAAATTTATCAACCGCCTTCATCAACCCCATGTTGCCTTCCTGAATCAAATCTAAAAACTGCAATCCTCGATTCAAGTAGTGCTTTGCAATAGAGATCACAAGCCGCAAATTCGCATTAATCATTTCCTGCTTGGCTTCGTGCACGGTTTTCTCAGCTTCGCACATTTGGCTGTAGAGCTCACGCATACGAGCAGCAGGCAACCTCACTTGGGAGTTAAATTCTGCGTAGTGGTGCTGAATCTGCAAAATAGAGTCAATATTTTTCTCTAGAGCTAAGCTGTAAGGCTGATCCTTATAAAGACGATTGGTTATGGCCTCTTTGCTAAAACCCTCATCCCTAAAAAGGCGCCCGAATTCAGCTCTGGACATTCCTACAACATCAACAAGCAAACGCTGTGCATCCTGTTCTATTCTTTTATAGATCTCAGCCTTATCATGAAGAAGGTCTGAAAGCGTGCGAACCGTAGAAGCCGTAAATCGGACCTTCATCAACTGCTCTTTCACCGCCATTTCAAGCTGTCGATATTCATTGCTATCAACAGCTATTTTCTGCATACAATCGTAGTAACCCTTGCAGGTATCAAGAATATCAAGTGTTGTATCTTTGAGAACCTTCAGTTGCTCGGAACTCATTCCAGAAGCACCAATTGCCACTTCCTGGACATCATCGTCTTCTTCACTATATTCGGGCAGTTCTTCCTCATTCATCTGAGTAACTGACAAGTCTTCATCTGTTACCCCGTCAACAATAGCTTCAACACTAACTTCATCGGCACGAAGAGTATCAGCCATGTCCACCAGAGCTTTGAGCGCCACAGGACTGTCGGCAATTGCTTCCATCATTGCTTGAAAGCCATTTTCAATGCGCCTTGCAATAGCGATTTCTTCCTCACGGGTTAAAAGTGCCACAGCTCCCATTTCACGAGTGTACATCGTCATCGGATCTGAGGTTCGAGCTACATCGCTTTCAACCAAACTCAACACATCCTCGTCATCTTCATCATCTTCATCCTGTACAAGAGACAAGGGGGAATCATTGAGCAAAATTTCGTCTTCAGCGGGCGGTTCATCAAGTACTTGAATACCCAAGAAGGTAAAAGCGTGCTCAAGCTTAGCAATAGCTTCATCTTCATCATCAACCTGTTCAGGAACTACTTCAGAGAGCTGCTCATAAGTGACGTAGCCGTTTTGCTTAGCCTGAACAATCAGAGAGCGAAGTTTTTGCAGACGAATTTCGCTTGCGCCGTTTTGATAAACCTGTTCCAAAGACTTTTTCAAGCGCTGTTTCTTACGACTGACATTGCTCGCTTTAGGAAGCGCTTTAAGGTCCGGAGCTTGAATTTTGATCGGTTGATCGAAAAGAATATTGATAGTGGTTTCTGCCGACGGCGCAGCTGCAACCGTCAGAGATTCGCTTTTAGACGACTTTTTCTTTCGAGTAGCCATACATACACTCTATTCCTTTGCCACGATTTTAATCGTAGACAGGAAACAGCTAAGGGAGAGTCGGGGTCGTTTGCAAATCATACTGATAGCAAAATCGGTTCTCTTTAATTTTTACAATGAGAACAGTTCTGCGATTATACGAGCTTTCCGAGCGAATTGGGCTTGCAAAACTAAGGGTTTTTGCTTGGAATTTAACCACTCAAACGATTATCCAAAACAAAATCTACTGCCTGAGTACTCTCATCAATCAGAGATCGATGGATATCTTGACGCCGCTTAAACAATCTTTCCAAATATTGAGAGTCCACATTTTCCCCCTGTTCCTCCAAGGAAAGAATTTCTGCAATTTTGGCATCAAGTTGAGCTTTCTCTAATTTTAAGAAAGCACATTTAATTTCATACTCCGCCACTTCCGCAGGCGTTTGAAGTACCTCTTCTTCTGAAGCCAAATCTGCCAGACGATCATAGAGTGCATCGGATTGCAGAAATGACAAAAGGTATCCTGTCGTGAGCTGAGAAACATCAAAACTTTCGCCCTTGGAGTGATCTTGAGCTAAATGCCACAATCTCACAATAGCCTCTTCCCACTCATCAACAGTATCCAAGAGCTCATACTCTATTTGATCTGAGTACTTCAACAACCACTGTGGATGAGTGATAAAACACTGTAAAAGCCGACGCTTGATGTTGGCAAAGATGGGACCTGTAGTCACCGGACGAACCGGACGCCTGTAACGCTGTCCCTGTTGGGCATCTCGCCCATAGGCACTCACCTGTTTGCTAGATTTTGCCGTCTGAGGAATATCCAAAAGCGTCACACCGCATAAAGTGGCTACCTCACCCGGATCCATTCTCAAAACAGAGGAAAATTCCTGAAGCAAGAGCTGCCGAAGAGTATGCGCATTCATACGCTGCAATAAAGGCTTTGCAATAGCAATGGCTTGTGCCCGCTCTTCAGCCGTCCGCAAACCCCGACCTTGAGTAACCTCCCTGACAATGTCCATTACGAAAAATTTCGACAAAGGAAAAGCCGATCGTAGTTGTGCTTCAAAAGCCTCAGGACCTTGAGATTTAATCAGGCTGTCAGGATCTTCATCCTGAGGCAACAGCACAAAGTGAGCAGTTTGAGTATCGCTGATAATCGAAAGCGTAGACTCCATTGCTCGACGGGCAGCCTTAAAACCCGCAGCATCACCATCAAAAGAAAAGTAGACGTGGTCTGAGAGCTGAAAAAGTCTTTTAACGTGCTCAGGCGTAATCGAAGTTCCTAAGGCAGCTACCGTTTCCAAAAATCCACCCTGGGACATTTGGATTACGTCCATGTAGCCTTCACAGACGATAGCCCTACCCTTTTTGTGAATAGCATCACGGGCTTCGTAAAGCCCGTAAAGTTCTTGACTTTTGTGGTAAACAGGCGTTTCTGGGGAATTCAGATATTTTGGCTCTTCACCAGGGATCATTGTGCGAGCACCGAACCCGATCACCTGCCCTCTCGGATTGCGAATCGGATACATGATCCTGCCGCGGAAACGATCGTAACGATGCGCATCTTTAGCAATGACAAGACCACATTCTTCAAGTTTAGAGTCTTCGTATCCCTCAGCTTTAAATATCGATTGAAGCCCCTGCCAGGTATCCGGCGATAAGCCCAACTGAAACTTATTAACCGTTTCTTCAGTAATGCCACGACCTTTCAAATACTCAATGGCGTGACGATCATGAAATAAAGCTTGGTGATAAAAGTCAGCCGCCTGAGCCAGATAATCGGTCAGTGTTTTAGCTTTGGCTTGGCGAACTTTTGCCTGACGGTCTTCCGGAACTTCCATACCCAGATTATCTGCAAGTTCCTTAATTGCCTCAGGGAATGTCAGTCCCTTAAATTTCATCAAAAAGGTAATCGCTGTACCATGCTCGCCACAGCCAAAGCATTTGAAAAACTGCTTCGAGGGATTGACCGCAAAAGAAGGCGTTTTTTCCTTATGAAAAGGACAACAAGCCATCCAGTTGCTGCCTTTGTGCTGCAACTTCACATAGCGGCCAATCACCTGAACAATGTCGGTGCGCGAGAGAACCTCTTCGATAAAACTTTCAGGGATCATAATCAAGAGAAATTACTAGGCAGACAGTTTTTGCTTAATTAAAGCAGAAACTTTGCTCATGTCAGCGCGACCGGTAAGTTTGGGCTTAACAGCGCCCATCACTTTACCCATAGCAGCCATTCCGGTAGCGCCAATTGCAGCAATAGCTTCATCGACAATAGCCGTAATTTCTTCTTCACTCAAAGGCTTCGGCAGATAAGTTGATAAGACTTCAATTTCAGCCTGTTCTTTTTCTGCCAAATCCTGACGATTAGCCGCCGTATACTGCTCGATGGAATCGTGACGTTGTTTAACTAATTTAGCAATAATGGCAACGATATCAGCATCAGCGCATTGAATACGTTCATCGACTTCTTTTTGTTTAATTGCAGCCATGAGCAATCGAATTGCACCTAAGCGAGCAGCATCGTGCGCCTTCATGGCAGCTTTCATGTCGGCCATGATTTGTTCTTTAATCGTCATTTTATTTTCCTTTAAAAAAAACGCGTGCACCACTCCAACAGTCAGAGCTTTGCACGCGTAGTTTTGGCTTTAAGACGAAGCTCAAGCCCTGACGATCCTAGCGCAATGACGGACCGTCATATGAATGCGGTCCGAGAATTAGTAGAGCTTCTTCGGCAACATTTGGCTGCGCAAGCGCTTGTAGTGACGCTTGATGGCAGCAGCCTTCTTACGTTTACGTTCAGCCGTGGGCTTTTCATAGAACTCACGGGCACGCAATTCGGTCAAAAGACCGCTCTTTTCAATAGTGCGCTTGAAACGGCGAAGAGCGGTTTCAAACGGTTCGTTTTCTTTAACACGAATAGTGGGCATCAGGCACCTTACCTGTCAATAAAAAATGTTACGGTAATGCTTTACCGATCTGATCAGAGTATACGAATGTCTTTCGAAACGTATACACGACCTCCGAAAGTTCCGTATTTTCGCATAAAATACGCCTAAAAGGAAATAGTCCCTTCATTTTTTTCATATTTTCTTGAAGAAAAACCTATAACTTACTGATTTAATTAGTTTTATGCTCGTTCTTGGTTTAGAGTCCTCCTGCGATGAAACCGGTGTTGCGCTGATTGACAGCGAAAAAGGCCTGCTCGCTCATGCCATTCACACCCAAATAGATATGCATCGATTATATGGCGGTGTCGTGCCGGAATTGGCAAGCCGCGACCATATTCGCCGGGTCATTCCTTTAATTGAACAGGTGCTGCAGCAAGCCGGCAAAACTAAGAATGATCTCGACGCAATCGCGGTCACTCAAGGACCGGGTTTGGCCGGTGCCCTGCTGGTGGGAGTCAGTGTCGCTCATGCCCTGGCTTTTGCGCTTGATATTCCGGTGATCGGCGTGCACCATATGGAAGGGCACCTCCTTGCAAATCTTTTGGCTGACCCCGCTCCGCAATTTCCTTTCATTGCTCTTTTGGTTTCTGGCGGACACACTCAAATTATGAAAGTCTCCCGATTCGGTCAGTACGAATTGCTGGGCGATACTTTGGATGATGCTGTGGGTGAGGCCTTCGACAAAACAGCTCAGCTTCTCGGCATGAGCTATCCGGGAGGTCCTGCCGTCAGTGCCCTGGCTGAAAAAGGAACATCGGGCCTCATCGATTTGCCTCGCCCGATGATTCACTCGCCTAATTTAGACATGAGTTTTTCGGGACTGAAAACAGCCGTTTTAACGGCTGTCAAAGCCGCCCCCAATCCTGCTGACGATACTTTCAGAGCCAATCTTGCACGCGCCTTTGTTGATGCTGTTGTTGATGTGCTCGCTTCCAAAGTCATCAAAGCCATGAAGCAGGAAAAGATGAAAACTCTGGTGGTCGCCGGCGGCGTAAGTGCTAACAAACAATTGCGCAACCGTTTGGTCTACGAAACCAGGAAAAGAGGCATGCGAGTCTTTTTCCCGCCGATTAAACTTTGCACCGACAACGGGGCTATGATTGCTACAGCAGGACTTGAGCGTTTAAAGCACATGACTAGTGATGAAATCAATCATCACTTCAAGAACCTGAAATTCGGCGTCAAGCCGCGTTGGCGTCTTAAAGATGCGGCTGCTGATATTATCGGCTGAGAAAAGCTGCCTTATTTGCCAAATGTGCTAAGGCAGCTTCTCATAAAAGGAGCTATTCGTCAGCGTTGGCGCAATCAACCGGCTTAGCTCCCAATTCACTAACCAACACGCCGGGATTAATTTTGACGATAAACCCTCGTCTGCCGCCGTTGATATAGATTTCGGGCAAATCCAAAATTGTCTTTTGCACGTAAACGGGCATACGTTTGCGAGTCCCAAAAGGAGAGGTACCTCCCACCTGATAGCCGCTGTTTCTTTGCGCCTGTTCAGGCTTGCATGGAGCGATATGTTTAGCACCGACTTGACGGGCCAAATTTTTGGTACTGACTTCACAATCCCCATGCATCAGAATCACAAGAGGTTTAGCATGCTCATCTTCCATGATAAGTGTTTTTACCACTGTGTGATGGTCAAGCCCGAAAGCGGCTGCCACTGATGCTGTGCCACCGTGATCAACATATTCGTACGAGAAAGGTTCAAACTGAACCTTGTGCTGCTTTAGCCAATCGGTGGCGGGCGTTGCACTTTGATGTTTTTCTTTTGCCATATTAAATCTTTCTTTTTCTAGAGTCCTGCCGGAAGAGGAAACGCGATTCGATCGGGCACGCCGGGCAGGGTTTCTACAGATGTCGCGCCGTTTTCTTTTAAGTAGTCCACTACTCCCTGCACCAGGTGTTCGGGCGCAGAGGCTCCAGCCGTTAAGCCGACCTTTTCGACACCATCAAACCAAGACGGCTCAATATCCTCGACACTGTCAATTAAAAATGCTTTCACGCCTTCTTTTTGTGCCTTATCACGCAGACGGCGGGAGTTAGAACTGGAACTTGAACCGATCACGAGCACCAAATCGACAAGAGCGGCTAATTTTTTGACGGCCTCCTGTCGGCTTTGAGTTGCATAGCAGATATCAGCCGCTGACAAAGAACGGATTTTCGGGAATTTCGCTTTTAATCTGGCAATAACTTCCTTAGTTTCATCCATTGAAAGGGTGGTTTGAGTCACATAACCGACTTTTTCCGGATCAGGTACCGTGAGTGCATCGACTTCTTCATCGGAACAAACGCGATAAATATTGCCCTGCACTTGTCCCATTGTCCCTTCCACTTCTGCATGACCTTTGTGTCCGATCACAATGACAGTGAGGCCTTCGTTGTGCATTTTGACCACTTCACGATGAACCTTCATGACCAATGGACAACTTGCATCAAAAATACGGATCGGTCTTGTCGCCGCATAGTCTTTAACTTTCTGAGGAACGCCGTGCGCTGACAAAATCGCAGTCGCACCGTCCGGTACTTCACTTAAATGATCAACAAAAACAGCCCCTTTTTGTTTAAGCTCGTTTACAACCGTTTTGTTGTGAACGATTTCGTGTCTGACATAAATCGGCGCACCGTAAACATCGAGAGCTTTTTCAACAATAGCAATTGCACGGTTCACACCGGCACAAAAGCCTCTGGGCTGAGCTAAAAGAACCTGCATACCATTCCCCCGGAAATAAGTTTGAAGTCTACCGATTTTTCTTTTAATCGTTGTGTACAGTGCAACAAAATAAGAATTTTTCAGCAACTTTTGTGCAAACAACAAACTTTGCGTTCAGCTAGTATTGAAGAGCTGATTTTAATCATTATTCGGTTAACTGATGAGAGCAACCAATACCATTCTCGGTCAACATTTCACCATTGCGGGACAGCTTCACTTCACCTTCCCCCGCATGATGATGTCTTTATTCATCATGAGCTACATGGTGGCCGACGGAGTACTCATCAGTCGATACATGGGAACGGTGGCGCTCGCATCGCTAAACATGATTTTCCCACTGGCTATTTTTCTGGGAGCTGTCGGCATTATGCTTTCTGCGGGCGGTGGCTCTGTTGTCTCCAGAAGAATGGGAGCCGGCGACTCTTTAGGTGCTGACCGCGCATTAAGCACATTGGTATACGCAGAATGCGTTTTCGGTACGGTTGTCGGATTACTGGGGATTTTACTTTTGGATCCGTTGCTGGGATTTCTTAACGTCAACGAAGAACAGTACGCCTTTGCTTATGACTATCAGATTGTCTGGTTGCTGTTTATGCCGTGCTTTTTACTGAGTGTACTCGCTCAGACATTCTTCACTGTTGCGGGTTATCCCAAACTCGGTCTGGCAGTCTCTGTTGCTTCTGGTTTAACAAACGTTGTTTTGGATATTCTTTTTATGGGTCCCCTGCAATGGGGAATGTACGGAGCAGCCTTGGCAACGGTTATTTCATGGATTGTAGCGGCAGCCGCCGGCGCTTTATTTTTCTGCCGCAGCAAAGCTCCCATCCGAATTATTCTGACCCGCCCCGATTGGGACGCTTTAAAAGGCGCCTGCACGAGCGGCTTTTCAGAAATGGTAGGAAGCCTTTCTTCATCGGTTACGCTTTATCTGTTCAATGCCGCCTTTATGTATTGGTTAGGAGTTGACGGTGTAGCCGCTCTCACAATTGCCTCTTACTCCACATACGTTTTTAACGCCATTTTCTACGGTTTTTGTGAAGCAACCGGTCCGATTTTAGGCTACAAATACGGCGAGCAAAATTGGCCGGAACTCGCTCAAGTCTTTAAAAACAGTCTGATTATTATGACGGTTTTCTCCTTGGGGGCTTATGCTCTGTCGCTCGTTTTTGCTGCTCCTGTACTGGGCTTTTTTACCCCGAAAGATTCGCCGGTTTTCGATCTTGTATTGAGCAATTTCGGCCTTTATGCCTTGTCCCTTTTACTGCTTTGTCCCAACATGTTTGCTGCTTACCTTTTTACAGCTATGGGTGATGGGAAACGCGCAGCAGTCATCTCTTTTTGCCGTACCTTCCTTTTTACGGTTTTAGCGATTGAGTGTCTTCCGAGCCTGATTGGTGAAATCGGTCTTTGGCTCTCAGTTCCTGTTGCTGAGACTTTCACATTGGTATTGAGCGTTATTTTGATCATCCGTAATCGTCGGCGCTATGGCTACGACGGTAAACCCGCACTTGTGATCATTCGTGATTAGACATCAAACGCTTAACCAGAAAAAGAGTTAATCAACGTTTGATACGGAATATCAAGTTCAGTAGATATTTTTTTAAAGTAATTGATGTTTGCCTTATCCAATCGAATGGTGATCACTTTCTTGCTTTTTTCAATGTAGAGATTTTTTATCCCTTTAGAAAAATCATATTCGTCTCTCATAGCATTTTTCCTTATAACCCACAGTTTCGCTTTTAGTTGCTTTTCTCGCTGAGATTATGCGAATTTGCTCGTCATTTTCACTATAACAATGGCAGACAACCAACAAACGGAAATCCTTGCTTATAGCCAAAATGATGAAGCCTATAACTATCATCGGCATCTTGGGAATTATCAAGATTTAAAGCGCTGTACTTGCTTCTGTACTATTAGTGAAATAATTATCCAGATCTTGTAAACAAGTTAAACTTTGAAAACTTAATTTTTAATCTGAAATTAATCATCCGATTTCCTGAGTCTGATACAAAATTCCTTCAAAATTAAAAACATATTCTCATTAGTAAATAACATCTTCTTTATTAGGCAATTTTGATAAATCTCCTTCTGATTCAATGATATAGTCATGTCAAAATACCTCGGTAACCACAAAAGTAACCATCCTTGGATCATCATCCGTGACAAAGTGCGTTCCACCTATCGTGCAGTTACTCAACGAACAATATATCCGAATTTTGTCTGCTTCTAAATTCGAATTGGCAGGACTACTCGCGCCTTTCCCCATCTAATAGTGAGCATCTTTCCTTGAAATTGACCTCGGCAGATAACCCAGAAACTTTCCTCATATGTACTCATGCTAAAGACCTACTCCTAAATTAAATTTCATATAAATACCTGTTTTAACCTGTACAGTCTTTAAAGGCTCTTAAATAAGCGTTCCTTAAAACGATTCTCCATTTCCTTCATTGCTTGAAGATTATGTCCTTTACGACGTTTGAGCTTATCTATCAATTCATTTTTCTGATATCTAAATAAAATTCGGTAACCTCGTACAGAATAAGGCATCAAGCACAAGACGTAATCAAGCATATATCCATAACCGTGTTCTTTATTCTCGTTCGTTGTCGTATAGTCAAAAAAACTGGAAACTGAGCTGTTAACCACTCTTTCCTAAAAACCTTATCCACATTAAATTCACTAGTGATCATAAAATCCGCTTTACCTGCAGATAGTCTTGTCCCTCGTATCCAAACTTTTTCAAAACTATGTAAAAACCGAGAAATTTCGTTCTTATAACGTCCTGTGTTAACTATCCAAACGGGTGTCTGATAAAAATCTTCACGAGATCGAATCATTTCAGCTAATAAATGTGACTGATGAAGCAAGATGATCGTATTGCTTGGGGTTTTAATATCAGCAAAATGGCTCTGACCATTATGTTCAATCACGGGTTCCTGCCAATCATCCGGAAATACGTTCAACCATTCTGTGCGCCATTCATTGTCATCTTCTATCCAATCGTCGCACTGTAATTTATTTTTACGCGCCCAATGATGTTCCCTAATTTCTCCACATTTTGCTACTAATTCAGTATGGCATTTGGGACAGACAGCGCCTCTAATACCCGTTTTTGCGACTAATCTCTGACCGTTAATTAATCCAAACTTCATAGCAATCTAAAATTGAACACCGTGATAATATTTGGCAAAAGACGCTTGCCCGATGCTTTTTCCAAACGTAATAACGACAGGGAAGCTACAATACCCTGTGAAAAGCAAGTACATAAAAAAACGTGCTTTATGGAGTTAAGTATGCCAAAGCAATCAGCTACATTATTAAAGCCTGAGGAACGAGCGAGGATTTGGATAGATCGAAAGTTAGAGCAATCGGGTTGGAAAGTGATAAATCGTGATGAATATCACGATGGTTTAACAGCTGTGGCTATACGTGAAGGACTTCTAGAAAGGCATAAAGAAGCCGATTATCTGCTGATGCTTAATGGGAAGGCATGTGCAATTCTTGAAGCAAAGCGCCCAGAAATCCCTTTAGATAATGAAAAGTTGATTAAACAAGCCGAAAGTTACACTCAGATAATTCCATCAACAATTCGAACTCATGAACGACCATTAAAGCTAGTACTGTTATCAAATGGGAAAAAGATAGCATTAAAAAATGGACATGATTCAAACTCCCAATATAGGTTAGTTGACGACTTTCCCCGACCTAAAGACATTGCACGAATTCTAGAACTTAAAAACCCCTATTCGGGGCTGCCTACTCTGTCTCGGCAAGGACTCCGGAATTGTCAGTATGAAGCGATAAATGCATTTGAAAATAGTTTAAGAAATGGACAAAAACGAGCATTAATGGTGTTGGCGACGGGTGCAGGCAAAACGTACACTGCGTGTTTGGCTGCATACAGAATGCTTAATTACTGTCGGGCTAAACGAGTTTTGTTTTTAGTCGATCGAACTAATTTGGGAGTTCAAGCTGAAGCTGAATTCAGTAAGTTCCGCCGTACTGAAAATGGGAGGCGTTTCTCTGATATTTACGTTGTTGAACGAATAACTCGTCCGGAAATCAGTAGTTCATCAGAGGTCGTTATTTGTACTATACAGAGGTTATTCTCTGTATTAACGGGATATGAAGACGAATTAGTCCAAGAAAATGAAAATACTGAATTTGCAAGTCAGTTGGGTCATAAAGTAGAAGTACCTGCAAAACCCAGGTTACCTCGTAATTTCTTCGACCTGATCATTGTAGATGAATGCCATCGTTCAATATACGGCGATTGGAAAGATGTTTTAACTTATTTTGAAAGTGCTGTCATTTTAGGATTGACTGCGACTCCAATCAAAGAAACCGAAGAATTCTTTAATAACAAAATTATTGATTATTCATTAGAACAGTCTATTGTTGATGGAGTTAATGTTGATTGTCGTATTTATTTCATAAAATCGCACATGTCACAATCCGGTGCAACCGTAATCCCTGGAGAAAGAATTAAAACTGAAGCAAAAATTAATCAACGTACAGAAACAAAAAAAGCTGAGGGTGAAATTTACTTCTCAAAAGGAGATTTGGGACGTAGCGTAATTGCACTTGACCAATACAGGAAAATTTTAACCAAATACAAAGAGGACGTTTATACAAAGTTATATCCTGAACGTAAAGATAATGAACGATTTGAGAGTTTGCCTAAAACGCTAATTTTTGCTCCATCAGAGGCCCATGCTCGAGAGGTTGTGCGAATCGCCCAGGAAGTTTTTGAACATAAAGACGATCATTTTGTACAACAGATAACTTATTCAGTCGGAGACTCAGATAAGCTGATCAGAAGTTTCCGCAACGACAAAGATTTCAGAATTGCGGTTACCGTTACGTTAGTTGCAACTGGAACAGATATCAAACCTTTAGAAGTCCTTATCTTCTTAAAGGATATTCATTCAGAGCCTCTTTACAGACAAATGAAAGGTAGAGGAGTAAGGACAATAAGCGATGAAAAATTAAGAGAGGTTACTCCCAACGCAACTTCAAAAGAATTTTTCTATTTAATTGATGCGGTTGGAGTTACAGAAAGTGAGAAAAGACAACCAAATTCTAATTACGTTCCAGAGTTTCATATAAGTTTTAAAGATCTTTTTGAAAAATTAGCTCATGGGAACGTTCAGGATGAATATCTTCAGCTTCTTGCTGAGAAGCTATCGTCATTGTTAAATCGTACGGAACCAGACAAACTGGTAGAGTTAGAAAATGTCGTTTCGTTTGAACTGAAAAAGTTTGTACTCAGTATTTTTGAGGTTTTGGGAAATAACTCTCTTCCCCCATTTAAGTCGATCGATGATCAAAATGAAGAAAGAATGTCGTTAATTCGCCCTCTAATGTCTAATATCCAAGCACGAAAAAAAATCATCGAAATTGCGACTGGCTACGTCAAAACATTAGTTGATACGCTTGACGAACTTGACGAGGTTGGGTTTGGTGAAGAAGTCATAAAGCAAGCAAAGAGTGCAACCCAAAAGTTTGAAAATTTCATTGAAAAACATAGAGACTCTCAAGAGGCTCTCCGAATTATTCTGGATGCAAAAGATACTCCCATTACTAAGGAATTACTTCAAGGGTTAGATTCAGCTATTAAAGCAGAAATTCCAGGTTTTTCTACAGTGACTTGGTGGAGATACTACGGATTGTTAAATCCTGATAGAGTAGTGATGCTGAAAAGTAGCGATGAGGCTCACGCCCTGACCAATCTAATCCAATTGGTACGCTTCGCATATCGTTCCATTGAGAAGCTTTGTTCAGTACCATCACTTTGTGCTCAACTTTTTGCATTGTGGTGCGGTCAGGTCCAGCGAGTTCTCACGGACAAACAAAAGATTCTTTTTAGCAAAGTGGCTCGATATATTGCTCAAAATGGAGCTATAACTACAGTCAATGTTTTTAAAAATAATAATCCTGAATTACGAAGGGCATTAACAAAAGAAATGGGATCTTTGGTTGCGGCAAATGACGCAGTCATCGGTTTATCAGCATTCTTACTTAATCGAAAGGTTGCCTAAAAATGGTAAAAAATACAAATACAGCGGAGTTATTAGCAAAAAAAATATGGGCAATGGCCGATGTTTTGTCGGGACAGGGAGTGGCATTTACCGATTACATCACTCAGTTGACTTATTTGTTATTTCTGAAAATGGATTATGAAAACGTTTGTGTATACGGTGATGAAAGCGCAATTCCAGAGGGGTACCAGTGGAGAGATCTATTAGAACTTAATGGCGACGACTTGGTAACTCACTATCGAGACACGTTAGAAATATTACGAGATTCCTCAAATGAACTGATTTCAACCATTTTTGTTGACGCGCAAAGTAAGCTTACAAAATCGGCATATCTCAAAAAGCTGATTGGTATGCTAGACGAAATTCAGTGGACAGACGTGGACGGTGATTTAAAAGGTGCAATTTACGAAGAAATTCTAGATAAAAATGGTCAGGACAAAAAAAGTGGGGCTGGACAATACTTTACTCCCCGTGCTCTCATTAAGGTCATGGTCGATGTGACTAAACCTCTAATTACAGAGAAAGTCGCAGACCCTGCATGTGGAACAGCTGGTTTTCTATTGGCTGCTTACGATTTCATGAAGGAACAGTCATACGACGTTGATAAACAAAACTTTTTAAGAACTAAAGCATTATCGGGAAATGATAATACCGCACTTGTTGTAAGCCTAGCATCTATGAATGTGTATCTCCATGGTGTGAGTGCAGAACTGTTAGAGCAACGTGAAAATGTCCGCTTTTGCCAAAATAGAAATGTCCTATTAG
>OHFA01000570.1_pt1 | contig 20958 bp, 19 predicted proteins | sample 1567501 | NCBI WGS metagenome assembly OHFA01 (sample SAMEA3879593, study PRJEB24766) | human gut metagenome | biome: human-associated habitat; feature: feces | place: USA | collected 1985/1987 | reverse complement strand
ATATGTAAACTATGTCCTTGCACATTCTGTAAACTATGTTATCACACTATACAGGGCGCCTAGCTCCCTTGCCCTAGTCTCTTTGGTGCTTTCCCTCGTTCATATTGACAGGTGCATCGATTCGAATAGCGAACCCGAGAAGTGCTGTCCGACAAAAAGAACTATCGGTAGCTTGCCACGATAGAAAAATGTTAAAATGACATAATAGAAGCACATCAAACTAAAAACTTTTCCTACGCTTCGCCAGGATGTAATCTTGCATAATTTCCCCTTACCTCTTTTGTAACAAATAACAATTATTTAAAACCCTCCTGTCATTCGCTTGACAAAGAGGGTTTTTTCGTATATAATCATTTTAGCCGTTTAAAGTGACGTAACTTGAAAGCGATAACACTTTAAACGGTCATAATTATTTCTTTTATAAGGGGACAGAAAATGATATTAGCAATACTCATCCTGTACATTTTGTCGGTAGTCGGCATAGGCATATACTGTCGTAAAAAGACTTCCACAGTTAATGACTTCGTACTCGGCGGCAGAAGCGTCGGACCGTGGTTCACGGCTTTTGCATACGGTACATCTTATTTTTCTGCCGTAATTTTTGTCGGCTATGCAGGCAAATTCGGCTGGAACTTCGGACTTGCTTCAACATGGATAGGCATAGGAAACGCCATACTCGGCTCGCTTCTGCCTTGGCTTATCTTAGGCAGACGGACAAGAGTAATGTCAAAGCATCTTGAATCAGCCACAATGCCAGAATTTTTCGGCAGACGCTTCAACAGCAAGGCTATGAAGATAATTTCTGCGATAATCGTGTTCGTATTCCTTATCCCGTACACAGCGAGCGTTTATAACGGCCTGTCAAGACTGTTCGGAATGGCGTTCAATATTGATTATTCGTTCTGCGTTATCGGTATGGCGGTAATTACCGCAGTATATGTTATTGTCGGCGGCTATAAGGCAACGGCGCTTAACGACTTTGTGCAGGGAATTATAATGCTTGTCGGCATAGTTGCGGTAATTGCGGCTACGCTTGCCTCAAAGGGCGGTTTCAGCGAGGCTTTGAATCAGCTGTCGCATATCAGCACGGAGGGTACGGCTTCTCCCGGTCTCAACGGCGGATTTGTTTCGTTCTTCGGACCCGATCCGATAAACCTGCTCGGCGTAATTATACTCACATCGCTCGGAACGTGGGGACTTCCTCAGATGGTACATAAGTTCTATACGATAAAGGACGAGCGTTCTATCAGAACAGGCACTATAGTATCAACTGTCTTTGCACTTGTAGTTGCAGGCGGAAGCTACTTCCTCGGCGGCTTCGGCAGAATATTCGTATCTGATGAGGAGCTTACGCAGATAGGCTCTGACGGAATTATCCCGAAGATGCTCGAATCGCTCCCCGAAATACTTATCGGTATTGTCGTTATCCTCGTTCTTTCCGCATCAATGTCAACGCTGTCATCGCTTGTGCTTACATCAAGCTCAACGCTGACGCTCGACCTTATAAATCCGCTTTGCAAGAATAAGCTCGACGAAAAGAAGTCGCTTATAGTAATGCGTGCCTTCATAGCAATCTTCCTTGCAATATCGGTAATAATCGCCCTCAACAAGAACGCTCTTATCTCCGACCTTATGGGCTATTCGTGGGGTGCACTTGCAGGTGCGTTCTTAGCGCCGTTTATGTACGGACTTTTCTGGAAGGGCGTTACCAAGATAAGCGTTTACGTCAGCTTCGGCGTAGGCGTTATCGGCACCGTACTGCATATGATAATCAAGCCTGCAGGTACTATACTCGGCTTCAACGTTGCATCTCCCGTAAACTTCGGTATGTTCCTTATGGTCGCAGGACTTATAATCGTACCGCTTGTGAGCCTTGTCACACCTAAGATGAAAAAGCTTGAGCTTGACGAGATATTCGCCTGCTACAAGCAGAAGGCTGAGGTAGAGGTAACAGACGCCATACCCGATGCCGAAAAGCTGAAATAAACAGATAAATTTATCCGCACTGCCACAGATGTTGCACGGCAGTGCGGATATTTTTTATCTTCCTTTTCAAAGCAAAAGCGGAACCATACGGCTCCGCTTCTGTCTGTCGAAAAACCCCTATCGTTATCAAAAAATGGGTGTTTAGCGTTGCTTGCTCTGCTGGTTTTGCATCTCTGCAAAGTCAGCTGTTTGTGCCGTTGCACGATGCAACGACACTAATGGCTGACGAGGCAGTGACGCAAAGCCCACAAAGCGTTCTTATAGGGATAGAGAACTCGCTCTATCTTATAAAAAACAGACTTTTTCTACAAGTAAAAGCGGAACCACACGGCTCCGCTTTATACTTTTATTGATTACTTATTTGCTTTTCTTCGCCTGCGACTCAGGGGCTGAACCGCAGCCGTGGCATTCGGCGCAGTGACCGCTGCATCCGACGCAACCGCCGCACGAGAACTTGCCCTTTTTCTTGTCGCTTACCAGCTTGTGAATGATCAGTATGATCACCGCAAGTAAAATTACCGCTACGATTATTGAACCTACAACAGGATCCATAAAGATCACTCCTTTTTATTTCTGAAATAAGACCTTACTTTGTAACCTTGACCTTAACGCCGAGCTTCTTGCTTTCCTTGTAAGGACGAACGAGAAGGTAGATAAGAGCGGCAAGGAGAAGGAATGCAACTATAAGACCGATTATGTCACCTGCACCTGCAAGTGCGCCTGTGAACAGCTTGCCGAAGTAGTTTATCATAAGAGCGATTACATAAGCAAAACCGCACTCATAACCGATTGCAAACCAGAACCACTTAGCGTTGTTCATTTCACGCTTGATAGCACCCATTGCGGCAAAGCAGGGAGCGCACAGAAGGTTGAATACGAGGAACGACATACCTGTTACAGCTGTGAAGCTGCTTGCAAGCGTCTGCCATACAGTAGCGTCGCCGCTTCCGTAAAGGATACCCATTGTCGCAACGATATTTTCCTTTGCAACAAGACCTGTAACAGCCGCAACAGTCGCCTGCCAGTCGCCCCAGCCGAGAGGTGCGAATATCCAGCAGATAGCCTTACCGATATTAGCTAAGATACTGCAATCCATCTGTTCTTCAGAGAGCATTGTGAATGCACCGTCTACCCAGCCGAAGAATGATGTGAACCAAACAAAGATAGTTGAAAGGAGGATGATAGTACCTGCCTTCTTGATGAATGACCAGCCACGCTCCCACATTGAACGCAGTACATTGCCTACCGTGGGAATGTGATATGCGGGAAGCTCCATTACGAACGGAGCGGGATCTCCTGCGAACATCTTTGTTTTCTTAAGAATGATACCCGAAACGATGATAGCCGCCATACCTAAGAAGTATGCGCCCGTTGCAATCCACGGAGAACCGCCGAAGATAGCGCCTGCTATCATTGCTATGAACGGCTGCTTAGCGCCGCAGGGGATAAATGTTGTTGTCATGATCGTCATACGGCGGTCACGCTCGTTTTCAATTGTTCTTGATGCCATGATACCGGGGATACCGCAGCCTGTGCCGACAAGTATCGGTATGAACGATTTACCTGAAAGACCGAACTTTCTGAAGATACGGTCAAGCACGAATGCGATACGTGCCATATAACCGCAAGCCTCAAGAATAGCAAGCAGAATGAACAGTACGAGCATCTGCGGAACGAAGCCGAGTACAGCGCCTACACCGGCAACAATACCGTCAAGGATAAGACCCTTTAACCAGTCTACGCAGTTAACAGCGTCAAGACCCTGCTCGATAAGTACGGGGATACCGGGTACCCATACGCCGTAGCTTGCGGGATCGGGTTCTTCAAATGCGCTTTCGCCGCCTTCTTCAAAGTACTTAACAGCGTCAAGATATGTGATGCCGAGTGTCGTGTCTTCATCTGCGTTTGCAGGGATCTCCTTGTAGTAAACTGTAAGCTGGCTTACTTCAAGTGTTTCTTCGTCCTCTACATCTATCTGCACTGAAGGATTCTCGCCTTCGGGCTTGTATGACTTGAGCGTTTCAAGAGCAGTGCCTGGCTCAAAATCCTCACTGTCAGGCTCTATTGTAACGAAACCGTTAACAGCCTCCAAAGCGTCAGAGTAAGCACCCGATGCGTCCTCATAATCTGCCGAGCCTATTCCGAACAAGTGCCAGCCGTCACCGAACAGTCCGTCATTAGCCCAGTCTGTTGCGGCTGTACCTACCGTTACCATTGAAATATAGTAAACGAGGAACATTATTACAGCGAATATCGGAAGAGCGGCAAAACGGTTTGTAACGACCTTGTCAATCTTATCCGAGGTTGTCAGCTGACCAGCCGATTTCTTCTTGTAACAGCCCTTGATAAGCTCAGCTATGTAAACGTATCTTTCGTTTGTTATAATGCTTTCTGCGTCGTCGTCAAGCTCTTTTTCGACATTCTTTATATCCTCGTCAATGTGAGCCATTACAGCGCTGTCAAGATTCAGCTTTTCAATAACCTTGTCGTCACGCTCGAACAGCTTTATAGCATACCATCTCTGCTGTTCTTCGGGCATATTGTGTACTGCAGCTTCCTCTATGTGAGCTATCGTATGCTCAACAGGACCTGAGAATGTGTGCATAGGAACTGTCTTGCCGTTCTTAGCCGCTTCAACCGCAGCGTCTGCGGCTTCCTTTATTCCCGTGCCCTTAAGAGCCGAGATTTCGACAACTTTACATCCAAGCTCCCTTGAAAGCTCCTCAATGTTTATCTTGTCGCCGTTCTTCTTTACTATATCCATCATATTGATGGCAATAACAACAGGAATGCCAAGCTCTGTGAGCTGTGTTGTAAGGTAAAGGTTTCTTTCAAGGTTCGTACCGTCAATGATATTGAGTATAGCGTCGGGACGCTCCTCGATAAGATAGTTTCTTGCAACTACTTCTTCAAGTGTGTAGGGTGACAGTGAATAGATACCGGGTAAGTCGGTAATTACTACTCCGTCGCTCTTTTTGAGCTTACCCTCCTTCTTTTCAACGGTAACGCCGGGCCAGTTACCTACAAACTGGTTTGAGCCCGTCAGAGCGTTGAACAATGTGGTTTTGCCGCAGTTAGGGTTACCTGCGAGCGCGATTTTTAAACTCATCGGGAAAATTCCTCTCTTTCATAAAGCCATAAAAGTCTTAGCTTTCACTAACCATTTAAGTTTATTACCTGATCAAATTGTTGAAACACAGAGATTATTCAACCTCTACCATTTCGGCGTCGGCTTTTCTGAGCGAAAGCTCATAGCCTCTTACCGTTACTTCAACAGGGTCGCCTAAGGGTGCTACCTTGCGGACGTATACCTCTACGCCCTTTGTAAGCCCCATATCCATAATTCTGCGCTTGATAGCGCCCTCGCCGTGCAGCTTGACAACCTTAACGGTTTCTCCGACAGTTGCCTGTTTTAATGTCTTCATCGGTTATCCTCCTCTATAATAAGAATCATATCATGATTCTTTGTGCCATTTCCTTGCTTATCGCAACCCTTGCCTCTTTGACATTCACGATAAGGTTACCGTTTACAGTTGTAACGACTTTTACGTTGCCACCGACTACAAATCCTAAGTTTTCAAGATGCTTCTTGACCTCAGGACTTCCGCCGATTTTCCTTATGATATTTTCGTCACCCTCAGATGCGAGTATGAGCGGCATCATAGAACGTCATCCTTTCTTTTGTTCCGACTGTCTGCTTATAGTCTTGGCTAACCTTATTAGTTAATGCTAATTAAATTAGAACAAGCTAACTTGATTGCCAAATAAAAGGTTAGCACCTGCTAACAAAAAATATTGTACTCACAGCAGAGCGGTTTGTCAAGCAAAAATCAAACCGACTAACGCAAATACAAAAAGTTTGTTTATTCTAACTCAAATCGTTAGTATGTTCTAACTGCTCGTTTGTGAAAATTTCCGAATGCCCGATTTACAGGTGCTGTAATTTTATCCGCAATTTTGTTATTTTCGTTTTTCAACGCATCGGATATAAGCAACAGCACAGAATGCTCTGCTATAATACGCAATGTAGATTTGTAATCAAAATTTAATCTGTTTTTAGTTTATTAGCCTAAAAATTAAGTAAAAAAATTTAACAAAAACTCTTGCATTTGAAGAATGGCTATGATATACTTAATACAAAGAGCGATTTACGCTTCTTAACGGAAATATGACTTATCAAGGAGAATCAAGTATGAACGTAAAAGTTATCAACGGTACATCATTACCGAACATTCCCTGGCAGGACAGACCCGCAGGCTGTAAGGACGTTATCTGGCGTGCAGACAACAACCCCATAATCCCCCGTGACCTTCTTCCTACCAGCAACTCTATCTTCAACAGCGCAGTTGTTCCTTTCGAGAGCGAAAAGGGCAAGTTCGCAGGTGTTTTCCGTGTTGACGACAAGGAAAGAAACATGGCTATCCACGCAGGCTTCTCTGAGGACGGCGTACACTGGAACCTCAACGAAGAAAAGGTTGAATGGATAAACGACGACCCCGAAACTGCAGAAGCTAACCCCTGGCAGTACGGTTACGACCCCAGATGCGTATGGATCGAGGACAGATTCTGGATTACATGGTGCAACGCATACGGCTGGAAGCCTACAATCGGTGTGGGCTGGACAAAGGACTTCAAGGAGTTCCACCAGTGCGAGAACGCATTCCTTCCCTTTAACAGAAACGGTGTTCTGTTCCCCCGTAAGATAAACGGCAAGTACGTTATGTTCAGCCGTCCTTCAGACAGCGGTCACACACCTTTCGGTGATATGTACCTTTCACAGTCGCCCGATATGAAGTACTGGGGCGAACACAGACACGTTATGGCTCCTATGAAGGGCTGGGAATCACTCAAGATCGGTGCAGGTCCTATCCCGATAGAGACAAGCGAAGGCTGGCTGGTATTCTACCACGGCGTTCTCCAGAGCTGCAACGGCTATGTATACAGCTTCTCAGCTGCTATCCTCGACATCGACAAGCCCTGGAAGGTTAAGTATCGTTGCGCTGAGTACCTTCTCAACCCCAGAGAGTATTATGAGTGCGTAGGCGACGTTCAGAACGTTACATTCCCCTGCGCAGCACTCTGCGATGCTGATACAGGCAGAATCGCTATCTACTACGGTTGCGCAGATACCTGCGTAAGCATGGCATTCACAACTGTTGACGAGGTTGTAGACTACGTTAAGAAGCACAGCAGTGTTTGATTGACAGACAAAGCATAAAACTATCCCCTCCGCAAAAGCGGAGGGGATTTTTGCGTTATATACGGCTTGAGTCCTGCGATTATATACCCATTATCTCTTTTTCTTCGGCGGTGAGCTTTGAAGCGTATACCTGATACCCTTCTTCTCCGTAACTGTTCAGAACTATATCCATAACCTCACGGAAAATGTACCGCCTTGCTTTTTCTGAATTTAAAAACAGCTTTTTGTCAAGCGTTTCGCCGCCAACCGTGTGACAGCATACATAAAATATAAATTCACGTTTCGCCGTTATCGTGAAATGTTCGCAGCAGCAATTATCCGTGAACGAATAAACCGGCGGAATATCAAGCTCCCGAAAACGTTCTTCGAGAGCCTTTAATTTTTTCGGCACACTTTTATGCTTGGCAGGCTTATCTGTACCGTAAATTTCACGGCACATACTTCTGTCTGAAATATGATTTTTGTAAAGCTGAATGATGACACAGACAAGCGCCATAACCGCTATGACTGAGCCGATTATAAGCAGTACAGTGCCTATCGGTGAATCGGTTATTCTTGAGCCGTTCATATTATACCTCAATGATTGTTAATGCGTGTTTGTGTTTGTTGTATCTGTTGTGTTTGCTGTACTCGTGACGTTATGTACGGGAACAGTGTAATCCTGCGGCTGAATAGGTGCGCCGCAGTGAGGGCAGGCGTTGCAGCTGCCTACGGTATAGACACCTCCGCAGTATTCGCAGGAGGCCTGTTTCATTACGACAGATTGCGGCTGCGGTGCAGTCTGCTGAGGAGGAGCGTAGTTGTCGTCAAGCGGCACTTCCTTTGCTCCCTTATATTTCTTTGCGTCAGGTCGGAAGAATACCATAAAGAATGCGTGTATGCAGACGAACAGGAGCATAAACAGTCCTATTCCGAAGGTTTCGCCATCAAATCTGAACTTCATTACAGTAGGAGTAAGTGCGTTAAAGCTGTCGGTGATAGCGTCATTTACCTTTGTTCCCTCGACAAGCAGCCTCTTGTGCAGATCGTTTGTAAAATCGTATGCTACGGATGAAGTAATGATACTGTCGGTATCATCGCCCTGCATACCCTCCCAGTACCAGTTGTTGAATTCATCGTCGGGATCTTTCGGCTGAGAATACACTATCAGCCAGTGCTTTTCGTCATAGAACCGGTTTACATAAAGCTCATAAGCGTACTTCTCAAGGTCGGTATAGTTATCCTCCCAGTCGGAGTTGTACACAGTCATTACCGCAGGAGAAATACCCGTTGTGTTGAAGAAATCCTCAAGTGCGTCACTGAGCTTCGTTGTATCTCCGAGTACGTTAGCGTCGTCCTGTATAACTATCTGCGAGTTATAATCAACCTTCAGCTTTTCGGGTACGCCGAAAGACGTGAATATCATCAAAAATGCCGCCAGAACAAACGGTACATAGAATATGAGCATTAAAAATCTCAGCTTGCTCGGACCTTTTGATAAATCGGTATCCGAGTAGACGTAGTTCGGAACGCCGTTTCTGTAATAGACGAATCTTCTTGCACCGGGGAAATATGTGCGGCTGGTCCTTATTCTGCTTGAGCCGCCTCCCGATGATGAACGGTGTGACGAGCTGTGCGATGAGGAGGAGTGGTGGCTTCCGCCCCCGTGAGAGCCTCCGCCCGATGAGTGTGGCATATTATACCTTCTTTCGTGTGACTTTTGATATTATTCTACCATAAATTAACCGCCAAATCAAGATATAAAGCTATTCAGAGTGACGGCTGAAAACTGTAAAGCGTTAAAAATCGAATGTAAAGTCGCACGGCAAAAATGTAAAGTCGGTGTATAGTTTGGCTTTGCTATGCGGAATATGCGGCTTTACAAAAACTTTACCGACTTTATACCATTCCTTGCTTTAATGTAAAGCCCGTTGCGACTATAATATGAAATGTAGTCGGGAGGGAAACCGAGCGACAGATAAAAAACGTACATAAACATTATGGAGTATCAGGAAAACTCCGAGGGGTATGACCCTTTAGAAAGGAAACAACATGAACAAGAAGTTAATATCACTTATCGCAGGCGCAGCAATAGTTGCTGCAGCAACAGGCTGTTCCCAAACTGCAACAAGCAGCGTAGCAGGCACATCTGCAAGCGAAGCATCATCTACAGCTACAAAAGAGCTCAGCGGCACACTGTCAATGAACGGCTCTACATCAATGGAAAAGGTTATCAAGGCTGTTAACGGCGCATTTATGGAAAAGAACAAGGGCGTAACAGTTAACTTAAACCTCACAGGTTCGGGTACAGGCATCCAGGAAGCTTCCGAAGGCAAGTGCGACATCGGTAACTCGTCAAGAAAACTCAAGGACGAAGAAGCTGAAAAGCTTGACGCTACAGTAGTAGGACTTGACGGTATCGCTCTCGTAGTAAACCCCGCAAACAAGCTTGAAGACATCTCACTTGAGGATCTTGCAAAGGTATATTCCGGCGAGATTACAAACTGGAAGGAGCTTGGCGGAGATGACAAGGCTATCGTAGTTATCGGCCGTGAGGACGGTTCAGGTACAAGAGATGGTTTCGAGTCTATCGTAATGGGCGACAAGGAACCGAAGTACGCGCAGGAGCTTGAATCTACAGGTTCAGTTATCAACGCAGTAGCAACAACAGACGGTGCTATCGGTTACGCTTCACTTGCAAACGTTGACGAAACAGTAAAGGCACTTAAGGTCGGCGGTGTTGAAGCTACAGAAGAAAACGTAAAGAGCGGCGCTTACAAAGTACAGAGACCCTTCATCTGCGCAACGCTCAAGGGTTCCGACAACAAGCTCGTTAAGGCTTACCTTGACTTCATTCTCTCAGAAGAAGGTCAGGCACTCGTACTTGCACAGGGTGCAGTTCCCGTAAAGTAAAAACAAGTCGATAATTCCTGTACAGTAAGCACTTTTCCGGTAGCAATCCGTTACCGGAATTTGCTGTATAAGTATGTATAGCCCTGAAAGGATGGTTTACTTGGAAAAGACAAGCGGCGCAGCAGTTGCGGTAGGCTCGGTCGGAAAGCAGAGATCTGCTATAAGAAGTAAAAAATCGGGATTCACAAACGTTACAGAGCGTGTAATGAAGTACATATTTACCGTGTGTGGGATCACAGCGGTAGCGTGCGTCCTGATGATAACAATTTATATGATAATATCCGGTGCGCCCGCTATCGGAAAAATCGGATTGACCGATTTCCTGTTCGGCGACACATGGTACGCAAAGAAAGAACAGTTCGGAATACTTCCGCTGATTCTCACGTCGGTATTCGGTACTCTCGGTGCAATAGTGATCGGTGTTCCGATAGGACTTCTCACAGCGGTGTTCCTATCCGAGCTTGCACCTAAAGCTATGAAGAACGTAGTAAAGCCTGCGGTCGAGCTTCTTGCGGGTATTCCGTCGGTTATATACGGTTTGCTCGGCGCAAATCTTGTAAAGCCGCTTATGTACGCACTGGAGGAGGTCATTTATGCTAATGATCCTACACATCAGTTCACAGGCGGCGCAAACCTCGCAAGTGCCATAATAGTACTTGCCATAATGATACTCCCCACTATCATAAACATTTCGGAGAACGCAATATCCGCCGTTCCTTCCGAATACAGAGAGGCAAGCTACGGACTGGGAGCTACCAAGATACAGACTATCTTCAAGGTAGTTATCCCCGCCGCAAAGTCGGGTATTGCGTCCGGTGTCGTTCTCGGTGTCGGCAGAGCAATAGGTGAGGCTATGGCTATCATCCTTGTTGCAGGCAACAGCGCAAATATGCCGGAGCTGTTCTCATCAGTAAAATTCCTCACAACAGGTATCGTTGCCGAATTCCCGTATTCGAGCGGACTTCACAGAGAGGCGCTCTTTGCGATAGGACTTGTGCTGTTCGTGTTCATTATGATAATAAATCTGATACTCAACGGCATTCTAAAAAAGGGCGGCAAAAAGGAAAAAGCGGCAAAAACCGCAGGAAAGGCGTGATAGATTATGGCAAAAGCAGTTACGAATTCTCTTACTAAAAAGCACAGAAGAGTAAGCGACATAGTGCTGAAGGCTCTGATTTTTCTTTCGTCCGGTATAGTCGTTGCGCTGACGCTCGGTATGATTATATACATAGCCGTAAAAGGCACAGAGGGAATGAGCCTGAACTTTCTTACAACTCCGGCGTTCTCATATCCTTATGAAAACTACGGCGTACTCGGAAATATAATCAATACGCTTTATCTTGTAGTGATTACGCTTATCATCGCAACACCTGTCGGTGTAGGTGCGGCAATATATCTTACCGAATACGCAAAGCAGGGCAGACTTACAAGAATTATAGAATTCACTACCGAAACGCTTGCAGGTATCCCCTCAATTATATACGGACTTTTCGGCAGTGTGTTCTTCTACAATATCTTCAAGGTAAACTACTCACTGCTTACAGGTGCGCTGACATTGTCAATAATGGTACTGCCCACCATAATCCGTACCACGCAGGAGGCGATAAAGACCGTTCCTATGGGATACAGAGAGGGTGCTGTCGGACTTGGCGCACCCAAGTGGCATACTATAAGGACCGTTGTTCTTCCAAGCTGTATAGACGGTATACTGACCTCGGTAATCCTGTCCATAGGCAGAATAGTAGGCGAGTCTGCGGCGCTTATCTTTACAGCGGGTATTGCCGCTGAGGTAGGTATAAATTCGCTCGGCGATATTTTCGGCAAGGTGATGAATCAGGGCGGCTCGCTCACTGTTCAGCTTTACCAGTATGCACAGCGTGGCGGTGCCGAAATGAAGTACGCATTCTCTACAGCGCTTGTACTGCTTGTAACAGTGCTTATAATCAACATATGCGCAAAGCTGGCCGCTTACAGAATAAGAAAGAAACGCTCGGTATAATGCCGTAAAAAGAAAAGAGGATAAACAATGTCAGATATAATCGTACCTCAGAGCGATGTGAAGCTCTGTACAAGAAATGTAAATCTATATTACGGAGAAAATCACGCTCTCAAGGACATAAACCTTGATATAAAGACAAATAAGATAACCGCCTTCATCGGTCCTTCGGGCTGCGGCAAATCCACATATCTGAAAAGCCTTAACCGTATGAACGATCTGATACCGGATTGTAAGATAACAGGCCGGTTCCTGCTTGACGGCGAGGACATCTACGCTGACGGCGTTGATACAAACGTACTGCGCCGCAGGATAGGAATGGTGTTCCAGAAGCCCAACCCCTTCCCGATGAGCATTTACGATAACATAGCATACGGACCGAGAGTACACGGTATAAAGAGCAAGGCAAAGCTTGACAGGATAGTCGAGGAGAGCCTTATCGGTGCGGCTGTTTTTGACGAGGTAAAGGACAGACTTCATAAATCCGCACTCAGTCTTTCGGGCGGTCAGCAGCAGAGAATCTGTATCGCAAGAGCTATCGCCGTTCAGCCTGAGGTCATCCTTATGGATGAGCCTACATCGGCGCTCGACCCTGTATCAACGCTTAAAATCGAGGAACTTATGAACACGCTCAAGGAAAAGTACACGGTAGCTATTGTAACTCACAATATGCAGCAGGCAACAAGAATTTCGGATTACACGGCTTTCTTCCTTGTAGGAGAGATGGTCGAGTACGCACCGACAGACGAACTGTTCTCACGTCCCGTTGATAAGCGGACGGAAGATTATATCACAGGACGTTTCGGTTGATTTTATACGTTATATGTGATATTATATTAGAAAGGGCAAACAGAAATGAGAGAAACATTTGAACATAAGCTCGGCAAGCTGAATAACGATCTTATCCGTATGGGCGGAATGATAGAGGAGGCGATAGCTTCAGCTATCACAGCACTTCGTGACAGCGATGCCGTTCTTGCAAAAAAGGTAGTAGACGGCGACAGAGCGGTAGATGAGGAAGAAAAGAACATCGAGAGCCAGTGCCTGTCCATAATACTTCGTGAACAGCCTGTCGCAAGAGATCTTCGTAAGGTTTCAGCGGCGCTCAAAATGGTGACTGATATGGAGCGTATAGCCGACAATGCCGCAGATATTGCGGAGATCAGCCTTACCGCAGACGTATCCGCTATTATGCACATAGTAAAAGAGATTCAGACTATGAGTGAAAAGGTAATAATAATGGTTTCGCACTCTATAGATTCATTCGTAACAACCGACATGGAGCTTGCGAATGAAACGATAAAGGCTGACGATGAGGTTGACGAGCTGTTCGTTTCTATAAGGAACCGCATAGTAGAACTTATAAAGAGCGAGCATTGCAGCGGTGATGTTGCGGTCGATGCCCTTATGATAGTGAAATATCTTGAAAGAATAGCCGACCATGCGGTAAATATCTGCGAGTGGGTGGAATTCTTCAAGACGGGAGAATACAAGAATACCCGTATTATATAAACTTGGAGGCTGATACAATGGCTGAACGTATCTATATAACTGAGGACGATGACAGTATAAGAGAGCTTGTGACGGTCGCTCTTTCGGCTTATTCATACGAGGTGGAGAGCTTTGTCAGTGCGGAGGATTGCCTTGCCGCAACCGAAAAGCAGGTGCCGGATATATTCCTGTTCGATATAATGCTGCCGGGTATGGACGGCGTGCAGGCGGTGAAGATTCTTCGTGAAAACGAGCAGACAAAGAATACGCCGATACTTATGCTGACAGCAAAATCAGCCGAGATAGACAAGGTGTTCGGGCTTGAAAACGGCGCAGACGATTATCTCACAAAGCCGTTCGGCATTATGGAGCTTGCCGCAAGAATAAAGGCACTGTTAAGACGTGCAGGCAGAGGTTCATCAGATAGTGCTTCCGATAAGATTGCGGCAGGCGGCATAACGGTAAATATCTCGCTCAGAGAGGTTAGCCGTGACGGCAGACCGATAGAGCTTACGCTGAAGGAATACGAGCTTCTTTTGTATCTTCTTAAGAACAGGGCAAGAGTTGTCAGCCGTGAGGAGCTTCTCACGAAAGTGTGGGGCATAGATTTTGTCGGTGAAACAAGAACGCTCGATATGCACATAGGAACGCTCAGAAAAAAACTCAGCGATGATGCCGAGAACGCTCATCTTATCAAAACGGTAAGAGGAGTAGGCTACAGATTTATAGGAGAATAACAGGAGGACGTACAGATGAAAAAAGCACTTATAGTACGTTTTCTTATAGTAATTGCGATAGTTATGTCGGTGTGCGTTGTATCTGCTACCGCACTTCTTTCAAGCACGGAGCAGAACGTCAGAAAAAGCGATATGCTGACTTCTCTCGGACTTATCCGTGTGATATATGAGGACGAAACCGACCATGACTATGACCTTGCAAACAGATTAAGCTCACTTGTCGGCAACGCCAGAGTGAGCTTTATCAATAAGGACGGAACTGTATTTGTAGACACCTATATCGACGGCGAGCCGGACGATAACCACAGCACCCGTGAGGAGATAAAGCAGGCAGAGCTTACAGGAAGCGGAGTAGCCGTAAGATATTCCAAGACGCTCGGCAAAAATCAGATTTATGCCGCTATGAAGGTTAAGGACGACGATATAATCAGAATAAGCTACAATATAAACAGCTATATGGATTTTGCGTCAATGTTCATAGCGCCCATGCTGATAGCCGCCGCAATAGGCATAATAGCAGGACTTATAGCGGTAAGCAGTGTTGCCCGCCAGATAATGAAGCCGATAAACAGCATATCAAAGGCTATGAGCGGCATGAAATATGTCGGTGACGAAAAAATCTCTGCGGAGCTTGACGAGATACCGTCGCATAAGTACCCCGAACTTGACGAATTTGTCACAATGTTCAATTTTATGCGTAAAAGCATACAGGATAATATGAAGACGCTTGAAAACGAGCGTGAAAAGGAACGCTTCATACTTGAAAGCCTTCAGGACGGTGTAATTCTTTACGATAACGATTTGTCTGTCATATCAATCAACCGTGCCGGTCTTAAGCTGCTCGGTGCTTCTGATGAAAACGGTGCTTCGACCGTACCCGAGCTTGCAAGAAAGCCTGAGATAATCAGCGGAGCGGAAAAAGCGGCAAACGAGGACAGGACGGTAACTATAGAAAGCACAGTTGACGGCAGGATCTTGCTCGTGCAGGTATTTTCCGTATCCAAGAGCGGAATAGATGCAATGCACGGCGGACTTATGGTTATCCGTGACGTTACCGACAAGCGTATGTCCGAACAGCTGAAAGCCGACTTCTTCGCAAATGCCGGTCATGAGATGAAAACGCCTCTTACGGCAATTTCGGGCTTTGCCGAGCTTCTTGAAAACGGGCTTGTGCCTAAGGATAAGAAGGATTATTACATCGGAAAAATTCTTACCGAGGCAAAGAGAATGTCAACAATCATCAGCGACATTCTTGAAATATCCTCGCTTGAAAACAAGACGACAGCCGAGGAAGTGACCGACTGTAAGCTGTCCGAGATATGCACAGCGGTAAAGGAATGTCTGGAGCCTGCGGCTTCTGCCAGAAATGTCACGATAGAACTGTCAGGCGACAGCTTTACCGTCCGTGCCGCATACAAGCACATATACGAGCTTGTCGAAAACATAGTCAGCAATGCCATAAAGTACAACAAGGACGGCGGCAGAGTAGAGATAACGCTTCACGATGTGGGTGAGACAGGCTGTATCTATGTAAGGGATAACGGCATAGGCATCCCTAAGGAGTCGCTTAACCGTGTATTTGAGCGTTTCTACAGAGTGGATAAGGGCAGAAGCACCAAAGAGGGCAGTACCGGTCTGGGTCTTTCCATAGTAAAGCATATCGTCAACTGCTACGGCGGTACGGTGACGCTTGACAGCGAGCTTGGCAAAGGAACGCTTGTCTGCGTAAGATTGCCTGTTGCAAAGAATATTTCGGAGTAACGGCATATTTGATTTTCCGCTTGACACAGCGTTGCATTTATGATACACTAAACATATAATGAAGCATAAGTGCAAAGACCGTGTATGGCAAGAGTAACCGGGAAAAAGTTTCACAGAGAGCCGTGTAAGGTGAAAGACGGCAGACTGATTTGCGGTGAAGTGCGGCTGTACGGATTATTTATCCGGGTCGGCAGAGGGAACGTTAGACTTATCAGTATCTCTGCCCGTGTAGTCTGCGTTAAAGACATAAAGGGAGTGTAAGCTCCGAAGCGAAGTGGAACCGTGATAGAAATATCGCCTTCGTCTGTTATGCAGACGAGGGCGTTTTTATTTTCGGAGAAGGGTAGGAAACATATGTTCGATAAAATTAAAGCGGATATAAAATCGGTCAGAGAACGAGATCCTGCCGTAAAGAGCGATCTCGAGGTGTTTTTCCTGTATCCCAGCTTCAAGGCTGTAAGGGCATACCGCAGGGCGCATAAATGGTACCTTAAAAAGCATTATTTCATTGCAAGGTGGATATCACAGCGTGCTTTGCGGAAAACGGGTATAGAGATACACCCCGGCGCAACGATAGGAAAGGGCTTGTTCATCGACCACGGAAGCGGCGTTGTAATAGGCGAAACTACCGAGATAGGCGACTATTGCACGCTTTATCAGAACGTAACGCTCGGCGGTACGGGTAAAGATACCGGTAAACGTCACCCGACGCTCGGCAACAATGTAATGGTAGGCTCGGGAGCAAGGGTTCTCGGTCCTTTCAAGGTGGGCGATAACGCAAAGATAGCCGCAAATGCCGTTGTGCTGTCGGAGGTACCGCCTAACTCAACTGCGGTCGGCGTTCCTGCAAGGATAGTCCGCCGTGACGGTCAGAGGGTAAATGCCTGCGACCTTGACCAGATACACATTCCCGACCCTGTGGCACAGCAGATATGTGCCTTGCAGAGCAGGCTTGAAACAATGCAGAGCGAGATAGATCTGCTCAGAGAAGAACTTAAAGAAAACAATATTAAATAAAAGCGAGGATAAGAAAATGCAGTTATATAATTCACTGTCACACAAAAAGGAAGAATTCGTGCCGAATGTCGAGGGCAAGGTAAATATGTACACCTGCGGACCTACCGTGTACCACTTTGCACACATAGGCAACCTCCGCAGCTACATTATGGAGGATGTGCTTGAAAAGTACCTGCGCTATGTCGGCTATGATGTAAAGCGTGTAATGAACATTACCGATGTAGGACATCTGACAAGCGACGGCGACACAGGCGATGACAAGATGCTGAAGGGTGCAAAGCGTGAGCATAAGACAGTTATGGAGATAGCGAAGTATTACACAGACGCTTTCTTCGAGGACTGCACTAAGCTGAACATCAAGCGGCCCGACGTTGTAGAGCCTGCAACGCACTGTATCGCAGATTTCATAAAGGTAATTTCTTCTCTTATCGAAAAGGGCTACGCTTACGAAGCAGGCGGAAATATCTATTTTGATACCTCCAAACTTGAAAAGTATTATGTTTTCAACGATTTCAAGGAGGAAGACCTTGCGGTTGGCGTTCGTGAAGGCGTTGAGGAGGACGGCAATAAGAGAAACAAGGCCGACTTCGTTCTGTGGTTCACAAAGTCAAAGTTTGACGCTCAGGAACTCAAGTGGGACAGCCCGTGGGGAGTAGGCTACCCCGGCTGGCATATCGAGTGCAGCTGCATAAGTATGAAGCATCTCGGTGAATATCTTGACATTCACTGCGGCGGCATCGACAACGCATTCCCCCACCACACAAACGAGATAGCACAGAGTGAGGCTTATCTCGGTCATAAGTGGTGCAACTACTGGTTCCATGTTCACCACCTTAATACAAACAGCGGCAAGATGAGCAAGTCGAAGGGCGAATTCCTTACGGTATCCCTGCTTGAAAGCAAGGGCTACGACCCCGTGATATACCGTTTCTTCTGCCTGCTGTCACACTACAGAAAGTCGCTCGTATTCACTTACGAGAATCTTGATAATGCAAAGGGCGCATACGAAAAGCTGGTTGCTAAGATAGCACAGCTTTTAAAGGCGGAGCAGGGCGAGGTTGACAAGGCGGCTTACGATAAGCTCCGTGAGGGCTTCACCGCCGCTATGGACAACGATATAAACACATCGCTTGCAATCACTGCGCTGTATGACGTATTAAAGGCTGACGCAACACCCGCAACAAAGCTGGCGCTTATCGCCGACTTCGACAAGGTGCTTTCGCTGTCGCTTATCGAAAAGGCAAAGGCGGTAAACGAAAAGCCCGCCGATACAGCCGAGGAGCTTCCTGCCGAAATCCTTGAGCTTGCCGAGCAGAGAAAGCAGGCAAGAAAGGATAAGAATTTCGCACTTGCCGATGAGCTTAGAGATAAGATAACCGCAATGGGCTATACCGTCGAGGAAACAAGACAGGGAACGGTTATAAAGAAGAAGTAAGCAGGTTAATATGGCAAAAACGAGAGGCTGTTCTTTATTCAGGAGCTTCCCGCATTAACATTCACCGCAGTGTTTCCGCTGCGGTGTTTTTGCGTTTGTGGTTGCACTGTCGGGGCAGTTATGGTAAAATGTAAGTACAAAATAATACAGGAGGCAGTTATGAATAATATTGATAAGCTCACGCAAAAAATATTCAGCAAATTCAATGACGATTCGTTATTCTATTGCAATATATATCTGACCGGAACGGAAGAAAACAATGCGGTTGTTCTCTTCGATATGGAAGGTTTCATTTTAAAGGTTTGCCTTGACAAAGTTAAAACCGAATATACAATGCCTGAAGACAGCTATGTGCTTGTCTATGAGATGTGCATTGATGAAAATGAAAATGTGATTCATTTCTCAGTATGGAGCGAAGAACGAGGTGATGAAGATTTTGAACTGAAGTTTGATCGGGCAAATGCGGAAATGATGCCGTGCGGAAAACATATTACTCCGATGGCGTATGGGATATAGTAGTTTGTATGGCGGCTAATATATATGACAGATACAGCTTTGATGAAACTTTTATCAGCGAAGCTGAGCGTAATCACCTACCGCTTGTGCTTGAACTTATGGAAATTGCAGACAGCTCTAAAGCGAAACCTGAATTACCGGTTCTTACAGCTTATGCCGAAAAGTACGGCTTGAATGAGTTTACCGCAATCATCTTAAAGAATGTCAGACGTGCTAAAACAGGAATTTCAAATAAACGTTTCAGCGGGCTTGATGATGTGAAATATGAACCGCTCTGGCGTGAACTGTATATGATTTTTTGGGGGCTTTGCAAGGATTATCCCACTATATCGGAAATCATCGGACTTGAACCCGAAAACATTCGGATAAGAAAAAATATCACCGATATGCTTTATAAAGCCGGCTATGAGGGCGTTTATCCCGATTTCAGAAAAACAGGTGAGCTTAAAGGCGTACATCTTACTCAGAGTTATGATAAGGCGTATTTGGTCGGTTGCGAGAAGAATGTCCTTTATATGGTGCACTGCGATGAAATGTGTTCCGACGGTGAGCCTGTAATCATATTCAGGAGCGGAACTATTATAATGAAAGACGGCTTTGACTATAGTAATGCTGATATTTATTCAAGTATGTTCCGCAATGGCGGTTATCATATAGAAAAAAGCTTTTCGTGCTGTGCAGGAAACGAGGATATTTCACAAGCCGCCGAAATAGCTGTAAAGAGAGCAGAACTGAAAAAGCTTACACGAAAGGAATGTAAAGCGGCTGACGTTGATAAGAATCTTTTGTCGTTCCTTCCTGTCGGAATGCTGATGGGTCTGTTATTCGGCGTTTTCTTGGCGCTCGGTATGATGATTGTTTTGTTCCTGTTTGAAATGTTTGTCGGGAGCAGTGCCGTTGAGGCGTTACAAGCGATAGTTGACAGTAGGTGGCTCTGTGCGTTCGGAGCATCCGGACTTGCGTTCGGGCTTGCAATGACGGTTTTAATGTATTTGGCAGGAAGAAAATAAGAGGTATAAATTATGCTTACTATGAGAAAAGGCTTTTCGATTTCCTTTGCCGATAAGCTCGGCGAAGGTTATAAAACGGACGGAAAATTCTTCACCGCAAACGTATCGTCACAAAAAACTCTGCCGTTGCTTGAGGATTTCATAAAACTGCACGAAAACGAGAGGCTGTTCTTTATTCTGGAGCTTCCCACTTCCCAAACCGCTGAGCCTAAGGACGAAAACGGGAATATCATCGCTTTCCACAAGGATATTTATTATCTTGACGATTGCACCTCCGCTATGATAAGAGATGTGCTGGATATTGTCGGAAAAATACTTCTCGATGACGGAATATCACAGTTCGGTGTCGGCTCTCATATAACAAACGATGAAATGATGATATGCAAGTACAACATTGTCAATCTGTACCGTAACGATGAGCAAAGCACCCTTTATGACGGATTTTTTGAAAAACACAGCATAAATAAGACTGACAACCTCGTCACCGCATCGGATATGCTCTCTCCCGCAACTCCGGGCGAATGCACGATGTGCGAACAGGACGGCAGGACAGTCTATGATATACCGCCCGTGTTTGCCGAGCTTGGAATGTATATGGCGGAAAGATGCGAGGAATAATAAAATTCTATTGCTTTTTAATATTATAGCGGAAAGGCTTGTTTTATAACGAACTTAAACGCAACAATTTTTGTGCTTTGAGGCGGTTAATAAATTCGTGAGTATATCGGTGCAACTGCACTAACATTGACCTTTCAAAAAAACGCCACTAACCTTAGATATATGTACTAACCTGCGGACATGTAGCGTTAAGCGTCACTGCATCGACAGGATATACAATGTTCGGGTAGTTTTACTAGTTCAACCAACACCCCGACGGGGTGGGGGTGTGAGTAAGGAAAGAGGGAGCCACGAGGGAG
>OHFA01000566.1_pt1 | contig 21122 bp, 20 predicted proteins | sample 1567501 | NCBI WGS metagenome assembly OHFA01 (sample SAMEA3879593, study PRJEB24766) | human gut metagenome | biome: human-associated habitat; feature: feces | place: USA | collected 1985/1987 | reverse complement strand
GGTGCAGCCGTTGCCGTCGTCGTTTTTCCAGCTGCGGCGGCCCACCTGCGCCAGCAGGTCCAGGGCAGCGTCCGCATCCGGCAGAAGACCTTCTGCCTGATCCAGCTGCTGCTGCAGATGCTGGTAACGGTCCACGCCCTTGCGGTCAGCCTCGTTCTCATAGTACTCCGGCACCACCACAAAGTTGGTGACCACCTGCCACTCAGGAGAGAGAGCCAGCGCATCCTGATCGTTGTAGGTCACCCGCAGCTGACGGGCCGAGCCGTCGGTATCGGTGGCATCGGTCCCTGCCACCCATTCCAGAATGGCGCTGCGGCCAGAAGCATCCGCCACCATATAATGATAGGAGCTTGTAGCAGAGTCATGCAGGTCGTAGGCTTCCGCCAGCTCCACCGCTTCCTCCACAGTATCCGCATAATCCAGGATCAGCCGCAGCAGTGTGGTAGAGGTGATATCCGGCTTTTCCGTATCCTGTGCCGTAGCCACGCTGGCATCCGGCCCCTGATAGGTCATATAGATGCCGCAGCTCACGCCGGCCTCATTCATGCCGTCAAAGGGGATGTAGGGAGCCGCCAGACAGGTGATCTTGTCCATCAGGCCGGTCACATCCTGATCCACATCCAGCCCCAGGAACTGCAGGTCCACCGTAGATACCGAGGCATGGCGGCCCTGACCGGGGTCCGTATAGACGATGCAGGTGTTGGTCTTGGCATAATCGTAGTTGCGGGCAAACACCTGGTGTCCGTTTTCCAGCTGCGCAGTAAAGGAGGCGCAGGCCACATCCGGGGGCGTGAACTCCAGATCTACCAGACCCTTGGTCAGGTTCTGGGTGATGAAGGCGATCAGGTCTGCATCGGTGGAAACACCACCCTGCGCCAGAAAGTCCTCAAAATAATAGTCTCCGGAAACGGTCATCTCGTATACCGCTCCATCCAGATGGGCGTCGTTCCGGTCCAGAATTTTGCGGAAGGAGCCCAGAGTGCGCAGTTCCGGCCCCCAGATCATCCATACCGCACCAAAAGCAGCCAACAGCAGAGCCAGCACGCCTGCTGCCAGACCCACCATCCGCTTTTTGACAGAAAATTTTGATTTGGTCTTGTTCATGCTAACGGATCTCCTTTCGATCCAGCCATTTTTTTGCGTGTTCGGGCAGAAAGACAACACCGCCTATTAAAACATCAAATTCTTGAGATGTCAATGTATCTCAGTAATTTTAGCTATAAAGTTTGATGCAGCTGCCCTGTCTACATTCTTTTTTTGTGAAAACGCAAACTTTTTGCATTTTAGTCTTGTACTTTGGCCCAAAATCGTGTATACTCTATCCCGCACAAAACGCAAACTGATTGCAAATTGCCTGGCGCAGGCCCGGCTGGATAGGTGGAGGAACCTTTCGTATGGAACTGTTTTTTGAGGTACTGACCGAGGCGCTGGTGGACAGCGTCAAGATGCTGCCTTTTCTGTTCATCGCTTACCTTTGTATTGAATATGTAGAAGTACGCCACGGCGAGCGGATCGAGCGCCTGCTGGCCGGCGGCGGACGGTGGGGCGCCATTCCCGGTGCACTGCTGGGCTGCGTGCCCCAGTGCGGTTTTTCTGCGGTGGCCTCCAACTTCTACTCCTCCCGTGTCATCACCCTGGGCACCCTGATGGCGGTATACCTGGCCACCAGCGACGAGGCGATCCCCCTGCTGGCTTCCATGCCTGCCTACTGGGACAAGCTGGCCATCCTGATCGCGCTCAAGGTGGTGTATGCTGTGGCCATCGGCTTCATCCTGGATTTTGTGCTGCGGGGACTGCTGCCCCGCTCTCTGCGGGGCGGGTACACCGGCCGGGCCGATGAGGTGGACTGCCACGAAGACCACGCCGACGCCCAGGGCAATCCCCCGCCGCTGTGGAAGGCTGCCGCCCGCCACACCCTGGAGATCTTTGTGTTCATCTTTGCCTTCAGCCTGCTGTGCGGGCTGGTGGTGGAAAGCGTTGGCGAGGACGTGTTTGCCGATGCGCTGGGCCGGATGGGCTTCTTCCAGCCGGTGGTAGCCGCCGCTGTGGGCCTGATCCCCAACTGTGCCGCCAGCGTGCTGCTGACCCAGCTGTATGTGGAGGGCGCACTGCGTTTTTCCAGCCTGGCAGCCGGCCTTTGCACCGGCGCCGGTGTGGGCCTGGCCGTGCTGTGGCGTGCCAACCCCTCCTGGAAGCAGAACCTGTTCATCTCCGGCCTGCTGTGGCTGTCCGGTGCGGCTCTGGGTGTGGGCATCCAGGTAGCTGTCGCTCTCTTTGCGTAAAAAAATGAACGCTGCGCCCCGTCTGCGGACTGGGGCGCATTTTTTTATACCGGTGGGGAAAGACTGTGTCTTTACATGGTACTTTTCTTTTGCGGGCAAACGTGGTAAGATGAAGAAAAACCCTTGGGAGCGTATCTCCCGGAAAGGACGTTTTGTATGAAATTCAGCGAGATGCATTATACCCGCCCCGATATCGACGCTCTACTGGCCCAATGCGCCCAGCTGGCCCAGAAGGCCGCTGCAGCTTCCAGCGGGGAAGAGCTGGTAGCCCTGTATTATGAGCAGAGCGCCGCTTTTGCGGATTATACCACCGCCGCCAACCTGGTGAATATCCATTATACCTGCGACACCCGGGATGACTACTGGCACGCCGAGCAGGACTTTTTTGATGCCAACGGCCCTGCTGTGGAAAATGCCCATACCGAGATCAGCCGCGCCTTTTTGGCCAACCCCCACTGCGATGCTTTGACCCAGGCCTTTGGCTCCACTTGCGTGGCCGGTATGCGCAATGCCGTGCTGAGCATGGACGACCGCACCCTGGAGCTGCAGAAGCAGTACAACACCCTGGTCAGCGAATACCAGCGCATCTACGGCGGCGCTATGGTAGAGCTGGACGGCAAGCAGCTGACCATCCCGCAGCTGGGTCCCTATAAAGAGAGCCTGGATACCAAGGTGCGCCGCAGCGCCTACGAGGCCGAAGCTGGCTACTTTGATGCCCACCGGCAGGAGCTGGACGAGCTGTATACCAAGATCGTCAAAAACCTGAACGCCCAGGCACAGGTGCTGGGGTACAAGGATTACAGCGAGCTGTCCTATGTGCGGATGAACCGCATCGGCTACGGCCCGGAGGAGATCCGCCGCTTCCGTGACCAGGTGGCACGGGATGTGGTGCCGGAGCTGCAAAAGGTGATTGAGCTGAAGAGCCGCCGCACCGGCATCCAGCACCCCACCTTTGCAGACCTGCCCATTTATTTTAAGGATGGCAACCCCAACCCCATCCCCGGCTACCAGGCCCGCATGGACGCTGCCCGCAAAATGTACCACGAGCTGAGCAGTGAGACGGCAGAGTTCATCGACTTTATGCAGGACAACGACCTGCCTGTCTATAAGGCGCCCTTTATCTTTGCCAACTGGAACGATACCGCCGCTGACGTGGATGTGCTGACCCACGAGTGCGGCCACGCCTTTGAGGGTTATGTGGCCGAGCGTGACCCCAAGATCCCCGCCGACCTGGAATGTCCCGGCATGGAGAGCGCCGAGATCCACTCCATGGCTATGGAGTTCCTCACCGCCCCCTGGCATGAGCTGCTGTTTGGCAAGGACACCGCCAAGTATGAGCTGCAGCATACCGAGGACAGCCTGCTGTTCCTGGCCTATGGCTGTGCAGTGGACGAGTTCCAGCACATCATGTACCAGAACCCGGATCTGACCCCCGACCAGCGCAACGAAAAGTGGCTGGAGCTGGAGCACAAGTACCGCCCCTGGATCGACTTCGACGGTCTGCCCTTCTACGGCCGCGGTGCGGGCTGGCAGCGGCAGCTGCACATTTATGAGTGCCCCTTCTATTATATCGACTACTGCCTGTCCACCATGGCGGCACTGCAGTTCTTCCTGCTGAACAACCAGGACCACGCCGACGCATGGCAGCGCTATCTGCGCCTGGTGCGCCGGGCAGGCTGCGCCAGCTACACCGAGCTGTGCCAGACCGCTGGTCTCCGCGTGCCCTTTGAGGAGGGCAGCGTTCAGGCCATTGCCCAGCAGGTGAGCCAGTGGATCCAGCAGAACCAGGTATAAGCCCCTGTCTCCCCCCCTGCTAAAAGGTAAAAAGCGGCCCCTGCTGCGCTGTGCAGCGGGGGCCGCTTTTGGTTTAGAGAAAGAACCTTGCCTCAGTCTGCTGCTTCCGGCCAGCCCTCCAGCTTGGAGGTACAATGCGGGCAGCGCACCGCCTTGATGGAGATGGTGGACTGACAGTAGGGGCAGAGCTTGGTAGAAGGCGCCGCCGGGGCTGGCTTTTTGTGCAGCGCGTTGAACACCTTCAGCACCACAAACAGCATAAATGCCACGATCAAAAAGTTGATGACCGCATTCAGAAACGCACCCAGCCCGATGGTCACATCCCCAATGGTGATACCCACCCGGGAGAAATCTGCATTAAAAAACAGTCCGATGACCGGGGAGATGATATCCCCTACCAGCGAGTTGACGATGGCTGTAAATGCCGAGCCGATCACGACACCTACCGCCATATCCAGCACATTGCCCCGCATGGCAAAGGCTTTGAATTCGGCCCAGAACTTTTTGAGCTTGCTTGTCTCCATACCGCTTTTTCTCCTTTTCTTGTCCGCAAATTGCCAGGTCTCCCTGTGCTTTTCCCGTTCATTGTACTATGTTTCGCCTTTCTGTGCAAGCAGCCCCGCCCCGGTGCTCTATAAGAACACCGGGGCGGGGCTTTTCTGCGCAAGGCAAAGAGAGGGTATCAGAAGGAGCGGGTGCTGTTTTTACTGCACCTTAGTCAGCTCGGCCAGCTTGTGGTAGATCTCGGTGTTATCGTAAACACCCTGGAACTGCTCGGCGCCTACGCCCATAGCATACAGGTTGACCGGTGCGCCGGTGTGGGCATAGGTGGTGTGGTCCAGGCCGGACTTGTGATTGATGGCGTGGCAGATGGCCATGGAGAAGGGGATGTAGGTGCCGTACAGCTCGTAATCCGGCTGGGACATCTTGCCCTGAGAGGAGGCGCCCACCTCCAGGGTACGCTGGTAGGCATCCCGCAGCTGCTGGGCCTCGTAATCGGTCAGCAGCAGCTTGCCAGCGTTGGCCGCATCCGGGTCGTTGGGCAGGGTCAGGCCAAAGTTCGCCTTCACGTCTGCCATAGCGGTCTCGAAGGGGGTCTTTTCTGCCACATAGCGGGAGACATACTCTGCATCGAACTTTGCGTAGGACATCTTCTGACGGGTCAGATTCTGCAGGAAGGTGTCGTAGTTGGTGGTCTTGTAGCCAATGGCCAGGCCGCCGGTCTCGTGGTCGGCAGTGACCAGGATCAGAGTCTCGTTGGGGTGACGGTTATAGAAGTCCACCGCAGCCTGCACAGCATTGCTCATCTCCAGCACATCGTGGATGGAGGCAGCTGCATCGTTGGCGTGGCAGGCCCAGTCGATCTTGCCGGACTCGGTCATCAGGAAGAAGCCCTTGCCGTTATCCAGCAGCTCGATGCCCTTCTTCACATAATCGGTCAGCTGCCACTCGCCCGGGGCGGCATCCATGGCATAGTTCATGGACTGACCGTCGGCCAGGTTCTGGGCAATGATCAGGGTCTTGCCTGCATTGGCGGGCAGCGCAGCCGCCTCTGCCTGGCTGGTCACCACACGGTAGCCTGCCTGGGCAGCCACAGCATGGTTATCCGGCACATTGCCGTTGCCCTTCACCTTCTGGAACTCGCCGCCGGCAAAATACTCAAAGCCGCTGTTGGCCAGCTCCACACCAATGTCATAGTAGTTCTTGCGGCTGGCCTGGTGCGCATAGAACGCAGCCGGAGTAGCATGGTCGATGTTAACGGTGGACACCACGCCCACCTTATAGCCCTTCTGCTTATGCAGCTTCTCGGCAATGGTCTCGTAGGGCACATCCCGGGTCCAGGGGCACATATTGATGACGCCGCTCTCGGTCTTGTAACCGGTAGCGATGGAGGTAGCCGTGGAGGCAGAGTCCGGGCAGAAGGAGGTGCTGTCGTAGGTGGTCACGCTGCCCACAGCAGGGAACCCGGTGAAGCTCAGGTCAGCCTCGGTCACTGCTCCATCATTCTCCACGGTGCCTTTATAAAAACGGGCAGACTGGATCTGCACCGTGCCCATGCCGTCGCCGATGAACAGGAAGATGTACTTCGGCTTCTTAAACACATCCAGCAGGCCGTTCTCCTCCTCCACAGCAGCGGGAGCGGGGGCGGCAGCAGAAGCAGCAGCGGGAGCAGCTGCCATCATGCCCAACGCAGACACAGCGGCCCCGGCCTTCAAAAAGCCGCGGCGGGAGATCATAGTTTTCTTATCCATTCCAGGGTTCCTCACTTTCCAGGGCGTTCCTGCCCGTATCCAATCTTTTACTTTCGGGTACGCCTCTATTGTATCCATTCCCAGCCTGCGCTGAAACCAGCCCCAGGCAAAACCTGGGTAAACCTTTGGCTGCACAGAACCGCCTGGTGTAAAATCCACGAAAAATGCGTAAAACCCAGGGCAGTATCCCGGCAGGAAGTGTGAAAATTCCGTAAAAGCTAAATATTTTTAACTAAATCTATTGACAATCTTTCTGTCCGGATTATAATGGCCTCAGTCGATAGTTAAAGCTTTTGATCTATCAATCATGAAAAGTATAACACACCTTCGAGCAATACAAAGGAGATTTTTATTATGATGAGCTTTGATGAGATGAAGAAGATCGTTGCCGACACCCTGAACTGCGACCCTGAGAAGGTCACGATGGAAGCCAGCCTGACCGAGGACCTGGAGGCTGACAGCCTGGATGCTGTGGAGCTGAACATGGCTCTGGAAGATGCCTGCGGCGTGTCTGTGCCGGACGACCAGCTGCCTCAGCTCAAGACTGTGGGCGACATCTACCGCTACCTGACCGAGGCTGCCGCCTAAGAGGGGCCGGTATGAGAAATATCCGAGATCTGCTGCCCAGCCAGGTCCGGCAGCGCAGCTTTCGTCACAAAGCGCTGCGGGACGCCGGGACCCTTTGGCAGCAGCCCCAATTTGCCGAGTGCAGCCACTGCGGACGGCGGGCTACCCGTCAGATCTGGGTCAAAAGCCAATATGTCTGCCCCAACTGCGGCGTGCATCTGCCCATCGGCGGGTATTACCGGCTGTCCACCATCCTTGACCACGGCAGCTTCCGGGAGCTGGAGGCCAATCTCTCTGCACAAGATCCCTTAGCCTTCCCCGGGTATGCGGGCAAGCTGACCGCCCAGCAGGCCAAGACCGGCCTGAACGAGGCAGTCGTGGCCGGTGTGGGCCGCATCGACGGCCGCCCCCTGGTGGCAGCCGTGCTGGACAGCCGCTTTTTTATGGGCAGCATGAGCAGCACCGTGGGCGAAAAGATCACCCGCTGCATCGAGTATGCCGCCGCCCACAAGCTGCCCCTGGTCATCTTTTCGGCCAGCGGCGGTGCCCGTATGCAGGAGGGCATCTTCAGCCTGATGCAGATGGCGAAGACCTCGGCTGCGCTGGAGCGGTTCTCCGCCAAGGGCGGGCTGTACATCAGCGTACTGACCCACCCCACCACCGGCGGTGTAACCGCCAGCTTTGCCAGCCTGGGGGATGTCACCCTGGCCGAGCCGGGGGCACTGATCGGTTTTGCCGGCCCCCGGGTCATCGAGCAGACCATTGGCGAAAAGCTGCCCGATGGGTTCCAGCGCAGTGAGTTCCAGCTGGAACACGGTTTTGTGGACCAGGTAGTGCCCCGCACCCAGATGCGGGATACCCTGTCCCGCCTGCTGAAACTCTACGCTCCGGGAGGGAAACGGAATTGATCCAAGATATTTTGCAGGCCCTGCGCCCGCTGGACGAGCAGATCGCTGCCCTGCGGGGGGACGAGGCCGATGATAAAATGACCGCCATCACCGCCCATGCCCAACAGCTGGCCGCTTTGTCGGCCCAGGAGGATGCACTGCTGCGTCAGTGCGGCCCCCTGACCCCGGCCGACCGTGTCTTTCTGGCACGCCACCCCGAGCGCCCCCACATCGACGAGCTGGTAAACGCCCTGTTCACCGACTTTTTTGAGCAGCGGGGCGACCGGCAGTGCCGGGAGGATGCGGCCATTCTGGGCGGCGTAGGGCTGTTCCATGGACGCCCGGTGACCGTGATCGGCCACCGCAAAGGCTCCACTTTACAGGAGAATCTGCGCTGCAACTTTGGGATGCCGGGGCCGGAGGGGTACCGCAAGGCCCTGCGCCTGATGCAGCAGGCCGAAAAGTTCGGCCGCCCCATCCTGACCTTTTTGGATACGCCGGGTGCCTACCCCGGCAAGGAAGCCGAGGAACGGGGCCAGGGCGAAGCCATTGCCCGGTGCATGGCCCAGCTCAGCGGCCTGACTGTTCCCGTGATCGCTGTGGTCACGGGCGAAGGCTCCAGCGGCGGTGCGCTGGCTCTGGGCGTAGCCAACCGCCTGCTGATGCTGGAAAACGCCGTCTACTCTGTGCTCAGCCCGGAAGGGTTTGCCAGCATTTTGTGGAAGGATGCCTCCCGCAGCAACGAAGCCTGCGAAGTGATGAAGCTCACCGCACAGGACCTGGCTGACGCCGGCATCGTAGATGAAGTGATCCCCGAGCCTTTGGGGGGTGCGCAGCGCGCCCACCAAGCATTGTTCCAAAGCATCGACCTTGAGCTGCGCCGCCAGCTGGCTGCACTGGACCGGATGGGCGGCAAAGCCCTGGCAGAGCAGCGTTACAAAAAATTCCGTCAGATCGGAGAAACGAGGGAAGCATGGAGGGTTTGCAACTGATCGCCACCGGCGGGGCACTGCCCAACCGTACCGTGACCAACGAAGATCTGAGCCGCACCGTGGATACCAGCGACGAATGGATCGTCAGCCGCACCGGCATCCGGACGCGGCACTGGTGCGCCCCGGAGGAGTCCGCTTCCACCCTGGCCATTTCTGCTGCAAAACAGGACGCAGCGGCCTGTCCCCTGCCGATATCGGCTGCTGCATCTGCGCCACCCTTTCTGCCCCGGATGCCGCCCCCAGTGTGGCCTGCCGGGTGCAGGCGGCGCTGGCCCTGCGGGAAAATATCCCCACCCTGGATGTCAACGCAGCCTGTTCCGGTTTTGTGTATGCAGCCGCCGCTGCCCGGGGCCTGCTGATTACCCTTGGGGGCCAGTACGCCCTGGTGGTCGGCTGCGAAGCTCTGAGCCGCCTGCTGGACCCCGCTGACCGCTCCACCTGCGTTTTGTTCGGAGATGGAGCCGGGGCAGCGGTGTTCCAGCTTGCTCCGGACGCTCTCCCCTTTGCCGCCAGTCTGGGGGCACGGGGCTGCGAGGCCATCCAGGCCGGCGGGCCCTGCCGTACCGGCTCGGCCCCCATCACCATGGACGGGCGGGCCGTATTCCGCTTTGCAGTGGAGGCTCTGCCCCGCTGCCTGGACGAAGTGCTGGCGCAAAGCGGGCTGTCCCTGGGGCAGGTGGACTGGGTGGTCTGCCACCAGGCCAATGGCCGCATCATCGACCACTGTGTCCGGGCACTGAAGGCTGACCCGGAAAAATTCTACAAAAACATGGACCGTCACGGCAACACCAGTGCGGCCAGCATCCCGGTGGCTCTCAACGAGCTGGCGGAAGCCGGCCGCCTTGTCCCCGGCCAGACTGTGGCCTGCCTTGGCTTTGGCGCAGGGCTGACCTGGGGCGGAATGTTGTTCCAATATAAAGGTACGAACAAATGAAACTGTTGAACGAAATTCTGGGCACCCGGTATCCCATCATCCAGGGCGGCATGGCCCACATCGCCACCGGCGAGTTTGCCGCGGCCTGCTCCAACGCAGGCGCACTGGGCGTCATCGGTTCCGGCGCTATGGACCCGGACACCCTGCGCAGCCACATCCGCCGCTGCCGGGAGCTGACCGATCAGCCTTTTGGGGTCAACATCATGCTGATGCACCCCCAGGCCGATGACTTTGCCCGCATCGTTGTGGAGGAAAACGTGCCGGTGGTCACCACTGGCGCAGGCAACCCCGGCAAGTATGTTCCGGCCTGGAAAGCCGCCGGGATCAAGGTGTTCCCCGTGGTGGCTGCCGCCATCCTGGCCCGGCACCTGGCCCGGCTGGGGGTGGACGGCATCATTGCCGAGGGCACCGAGAGCGGCGGCCATGTGGGCGAGATGACCACCATGGCCCTGGTGCCCCAGGTGGTGGACGCCGTGGATCTGCCGGTGATCGCCGCCGGAGGCATTGCCGATGGACGGCAGCTGGCTGCGGCACTGGCTCTGGGCGCCTGCGGCGTCCAGGTGGGCACCTGCCTGCTGGTCAGCCAGGAGTGCCCCATCCATGAAAATTACAAACAGGCGCTGCTGGATGCCCGGGACAGCGATACCATCGTTACCGGACGCAGCACCGGTGCGCCGGTGCGTGTGCTGAAAAACCGCATGAGCCGGGAATATCTGCGGATGGAAAAAGCCGGTGCCGATAAGATGGAGCTGGAGCGTCGCACTCTGGGCAGCCTGCGCCGGGCTGTGCTGGAAGGCGACACCGACACCGGCAGCCTGATGGCCGGCCAGTGCGCCGGACTGCTGCACCAGATCCGCCCCGCTTCGGAGATCCTGGCCGACCTTTGGCAGGATGGGAGGCAGTGCGCCGCCGCGCTGGGACAGCTATGCTGACCCTGGCGGGCAAAGCCCTGCCCGTGCCCATCCTGCAGGGAGGCATGGGGGTCGGTGTATCTCTGGGCGGCCTGGCAGGTGCCGTGGCCGCCTGCGGCGGCATGGGCTGCATCTCCACCGCCGATGCAGGCTACCGTGAACCCGATTTTGCCCGGGACCCCGCTGCCGCCAACTGCCGCGCCCTGGCCGCTGAGGTGCAGAAAGCCAAACGCCTGGCCAACGGGCGGGGGCTGGTGGCGGTCAACGCCATGGTTGCGACCCAGAACTACGCCCAGGCTGTGGCCACCGCTGTCCAGGCGGGTGCAGATGCGGTGATCTCCGGCGCCGGACTGCCCCTGGAGCTGCCCGCTCTTGTGCCCCCCGGCAGCGCCGCCATTGCCCCCATCGTATCCAGCAGCCGGGCAGCCCGGCTGCTGCTGCGCCGCTGGGCAGATAAGTACGGCCGCTGCCCTGACTTTGTGGTGCTGGAAGGCTGCGAAGCAGGCGGGCACCTGGGTTTTGACGAGACCGAGCTGGAAAACAGCCGCTGCCAGACCCTGGAACAGACCCTGCCTGCTCTGCTGGCAGAGCTGCACCCCTATGAGGAACGGTTCCAGCGACAGATCCCGGTCTTTGTGGCCGGCGGTGTATACACCGGGGCGGATATCGCCCGCTATGTCCAGCTGGGCGCAGCAGGGGCACAGCTGGCCACACGCTTTATCACCACCTACGAGTGCGATGCCAGCCAGGGCTACAAGGACGTACTGCTCCATGCCCGGCAGGAGGACCTGCGCATCATCCATAGCCCGGTGGGTATGCCCGCCCGGGCGCTGAACACCCCCCTGGTGCAGAAACTGGCTGCCGGGCAGCGTTTTGCCCCCCGGCACTGCGCCCGCTGCCTGAAAGGCTGCGACCCGGCTGCCGTACCCTACTGCATCACCCAGGCGCTGATCGCAGCGGTACAAGGCGATGTGGAAAACGGGCTGTTCTTCTGCGGGTCCAGCGCCCCCCGGCTGGACAGGATGCGCAGTGTGCGGGAACTGATGGACGAATTGTTGGAAGAATGGAGGCCCCAAGCATGAAAACTGCTGTACTTTATACAGGGCAGGGCAGCCAGCGTCCCGGTATGGGACGGGCGTTCTACGATGCTTCTGCCACATTCCGGCAGGCATTTGACAGCGCCGAGCTGGACTTTGACCTGCACCAGGTCTGCTTTGAAGACCCCGACCACCTTTTGGACGAGACGCAATATACCCAGCCCTGCCTGGTGGCCTTTGATGCCGGTGTCTGGGCTGTGCTGAAAGAAAAAGGCTTCCAGCCGGACTATGCAGCCGGGCTGTCCTTGGGCGAATACGCCGCTTTGCAGTCTGCGGGTGTGTTCACCCCCAAACAGGCCATCGAGCTGGCCGCTTTCCGCGGCAAAGCCATGGCCCAGGCCGCTGAAGGCATCCCCTGCGGGATGACCGCCGTGATGGGGCTGGACCGCGTCCCCCTGGCAGAGTGCTGCGCCTGGGCACGGGAAAAAGGCGTGGTGGAGATCTGCAACTACAACTGCCCCGGCCAGCTGGTCATCGGCGGACAAAAGGATGCCGTAGACCTGGCAGCCCAGCTTGCCAAGGAGGCCGGCGCCCGGCGCTGCATCCCCCTGCGGGTCAGCGGGCCGTTCCACACCACCCTGATGGCTCCGGCAGGCCAGGCGCTGGAGCAGCGCTTTGCCGCCGAACCCTTTGGCCCCATGGAGATCCCGGTGCTGTTCAACTGCCTGGGACGGGAAAAATCCCCCGAGGACTCCATCCCTGCTCTGCTGGTGCGCCAGGTACAGAGCAGCGTTTATATGGAGGATACGCTGCGCCGCTTGGCCGAGCTGGGGGTGGACCACATCCTGGAGGTGGGCCCCAGCAGCACCCTGAGCGGTTTTGTAAAAAAGACCCTGGGCAGTGAGGTAGTCTGCTCCTTTGCCGACACCCCGGAAGCCCTGGACGCTGCTTTGACAGCCTGGAAAGGAGAAACACTATGAGCGACACTGCTGAGCTGCGCCGCGTAGCGGTCGTCACTGGCGGGAGCCGGGGCATCGGCCGTGCCGTTTGCCTGCAGCTGGCCCGCCAGGGCTGCTGCGTGGTGGTGAACTACTGCCACGGGGCACAGGCGGCCGCAGAGACCGCCGACCTGTGCCGGCAGGCCGGAGCAGAGGCTTTGACTGTGCAGGCAGATGTAAGCACCGCCGAAGGCTGTGCTGAACTGTTCCGCCAGGCATCAGAGCAGTTTGGCCGGGTGGATATCCTGGTCAACAACGCAGGCATTACCCGGGACGGACTTTTGCTGCGGATGTCCGAGCAGGACTTTGACCAGGTGATGGATGCAAATCTGAAAGGCTCATTCCTCTGCTGCAAAGAAGCTGCCCGCCGGATGGTTCGCCAGCGCTATGGCCGCATCATCAACCTTGCCAGTGTGGTGGCCCTGCGGGGCAACCCCGGCCAGGCCAACTACGCCGCCAGCAAGGCGGGGCTGATCGGTCTGACCAAGACCCTGGCGCGGGAGCTGGCCTCCCGGAACATCACGGTAAACGCCGTGGCACCCGGCTACATTGAGACCGATATGACCGCCGCCCTGCCCCAGGCTGTGCGGGAGGGCATGGTCCAGGGCATCCCCGCCGGACGGCCGGGCCAGCCGGAGGAAGTTGCCCAGGCTGTGGGCTTTTTTGCCCAGGAGTCCAGCAGCTATCTCACCGGTCAGGTACTGTGTGTGGACGGCGGCATGGCGATTTGAAAGGAAGATACAACATGGAAAAACGCAGAGTTGTGATCACCGGCCTTGGCATGGTCAGCCCCCTGGGTCTGACCGCTGCCGAGAGCTGGGCCGCCGCCCGGGAGGGACGCTGCGGCATCGGCCCCATCACCCAGTTCGATGCTTCGGCGCTGCCCTGCACCCTGGCTGCCGAAGTCAAGGATTTTGACCCCAGCACCGCCATCGACCGCCGCGAGGCCCGCAAGGTGGCCCGGTTTGCACAGTTTGCCCTGGCTGCCGCCGCCGAAGCACTGGCGGACAGCGGACTGGATGTTTCTGCCGCTCCGGAGCAGACCGGCGTGATCCTGTCCAGCGGCATCGGCGGTCTGCCCATCATCGAGCAGCAGCACGCCCGTGGGCAGGAGAAAGGCTTCGACAAGGTCAGCCCCTATTTTGTGCCCATGGCCATCGTGAACATGGCGGCCGCACAGGTAGCCATCCGTTTTGGTCTGAAAGGCCAGTGCAGCTGCCCGGTCACTGCCTGTGCAGGCGGCACCAATGCCGTAGGCGATGCCTTCCACCGCATCCGGGACGGATACGAGCGGGCCATGCTCTGCGGCGGTGCCGAAAGCTGCATCAGCCCCCTGGGCATGGGCGGTTTTGCCAGCATGAAGGCCCTTTCTGCCAGCAGCGACCCCAACGCCGCCAGCCTGCCCTTTGATGCCCGGCGTGCCGGGTTTGTGATGGGCGAAGGTGCCGGTGTGCTGCTGCTGGAAGATCTGGAGCAGGCCCAGGCCCGCGGCGCGCATATCTATGCCGAAGTGGTGGGCTATGGCTCCAACTGCGATGCCTATCACTTCACCGCCCCGGCTCCCGGCGGCGCAGGCGCCGCCGATTGTATGCGGCTGGCCCTGGCCGATGGCGGTGTACAGCCCCAGCAGGTGGACTATATCAACGCACACGGCACCGGCACCCCGCTGAACGACACCTGCGAGACCGCTGCGATCCACTCGGTATTCGGCCCCCATGCCGGGGAGCTGGCCGTATCCAGCACCAAGAGCATGACCGGCCATCTGCTGGGTGCCGCAGGCGGTGTGGAAGCGGTGTTTACGGCACTGGCCCTGCGAGACCAGTTTGCCCCTCCCACCATCCACTCCGCACAGCCGGACCCGGACTGCGACCTGGACTATGTGCCCAACACCGGCCGGGAGATGAAGATGGAATACGCCCTTTCCAACAGCCTGGGCTTTGGCGGCCACAATGCCTGCCTGGCTCTGCGCAGATGGGAGGGCTGACCCATGACCGAACCCCGCAGCCCCCGCACCCAGCCCCTGACCATGAACGCCCAGCAGCTGGAAGCACTGCTGCCTCACCGCTACCCCTTTGCGCTGGTAGACCGCATCCTGGACTACGAGCCGGGGCAGTGGGCCATCGGCCGCAAATGCGTCACCCGGAACGAGCAGTTTTTCTGCGGGCATTTCCCTGGACAGCCGGTGATGCCCGGCGTGCTTCTTCTGGAAGCGCTGGCCCAGACCGGCGCTGCAGCCGCCCTCTCTCTGCCGGCGAACGCCGGTAAGCTGGCGCTGTTCGGCGGAGTGAAAAATGCCCGGTTCCGCCGCCAGGTCCAGCCTGGCGACCTGCTCACTCTCCACTGCGAGCTTACCGCTCAGCACGGCCCGGTGGGCATGGGCACCGCCTCTGCCTGGGTGGATGGCCAGTGTGCCGTTACCGCAGAGCTGACCTTTGTACTGACCGACCCCCAGACCTGACCCGCTTTGCCCCCCTGTCCGCCCTTGCCGCCCCAAAAGGCCGGCAGGGGCGGTTTTTTTCACAAATTTTGCAGCGAAGTCTCTTGACGGCACACATACTATATGCTATATAATATTATATAAGAGAAACCGTTATTTACGGCAGATCGGAATCGGGCGGCCCCCGCCCCCAGAGAGGAGGGAGAACCCATGAGTTTTACCACCGGCGCAGCATTGCTGGATGCGGTGGTGCTGGCCATCGTGTCCAAGGAGCCCGAGGGCGCATATGGTTATAAGATCACCCAGGAGATCAAACAGGCACTGGACCTGAGCGAATCCACCCTTTACCCTGTGCTGCGCCGTTTGCAGAAGGACGGACACCTTACCGCTTACGATGCCTCCTGCAATGGCCGCAACCGCCGTTATTACATGATCACCCCTGCCGGACGGGCCCAGCTGGCCGCCTACAAGGCAGAGTGGAACGCCTATTCCGCCAGCATCCACCAGATCTTTCAGGAGGATTAACATATGACCCGTTTTGAATTTATGGCTGCTTTGGAGCAGCTTTTGTCCCCCCTGCCCGATGCGGAGCGCTGCGACGCTCTGCGCTATTATGAGGAGTATTTTGACGCTGCCGGCCCTGAAAAGGAAGCCGAGGTCATTGCAGAGCTGGGCAGCCCGGAGCAGCTGGCCAAAAAGCTGCTGGAGGCCCAGTCCCTGCCCACTGTCCCCACCCCGCCGGCCGCAGCCAATGCCCGCTCCCGCCAGCGCAGCAGAGCCAAGTGGTTTGCCCTGGGGGGCTTTGCCGCCGCTGTGCTGGCCTTTGGGCTGGTCTCTGTGCTGCCCTCGGCAAAGACAGGCCCCATCCCCCTCATCCAGACGCCCAGCACGGCCGTATTCACCAGCCAGGACACCTCTAAGCACGAGGTAGAGAGCTTCCAGCAGAGCGTTTCGCTGGAGGAGATCCGGGATCTGGAACTGCGGTTGGACTTTGGTTCCGTGGTGTTCCAGGTGGACGAAAACGCCACCGCCGCCACCCTGGACTTCCAGGAGTTCCGCCGGGATTGGCTGCTCTGCCAGCGCCAGCAGGACGATGATGGCTACGAATATCTGATCCGCTACAAGGTCCCTGCAAACGTCGATCCCCACAAGTGGTCGAATCCTGTGCTCACCATCACCCTGCCGCCGGAGGCTCTGCGCAGCCTGGACCTGTACCTGGCTATGGGCGATGCAGACCTGGGCAGCCTTTCCGTGGACGACATGGATCTGGAACTGAGCATGGGCGATCTGTCCGCCAAGGCTGTGCGCAGCCGGGAATTTTCGGCGGATATGGCCATGGGCAATATCCAGCTGGAGCAGCTCCAGGCCAATGAGGCTGATTTTGCCCTCTCTATGGGCAGCCTGGCTATCGACAGCGCCGCCGTCCAGGAGCTGGATGCGGAGATGGATATGGGTGATCTGAAGATCGCCCGCCTGGAGGGCCTGCGGGAGGCAGAGCTGGAACTGTCCGCCGGAGATCTGACCCTGGGCCTGGCCGATGCAGCGGACAGCTGCCGCACCAATGCCCGGTGCGCCCTTGGCGAAGTCACGGTCAATGGCCAGAGCCAGGGCACCCACTACCAGACCAGCTCCGGCAGCGCCGCCCTCTCCGTCCAATGCAGCCTGGGGGATATCCGGCTGAACTTTGGTGTATGACCTGTTAAAACACAAGACCCGCTGGCAGCTGCCAGCGGGTCTCTTTTTATCGTTCCTTTTCTTCTCCGGCGGGTTCTTCTACCTTCAGCATCCGGTAGCCCACGCCTACATGGGTCTGGATGAACTGCGGCGCACCGGGGGCTGCTTCCAGCTTTTTGCGCAGAGAAGCCATGTACACCCGCAGGGAGGCCAGGTCATTGTCCCAGCTGCTGCCCCAGATCTTTTGGGTGATCGCCGTATGGGTCAGCACCCGGCCGGCATTCTGCGCCAGCAAGCAGAGCAGTTTGTACTCAATGGGGGTCAGGTGCAGTTCCTCGCCGCACAGCCAGACACAGCCCGCCGCCAGGTCCACCCGGAGCGGCCCGTTCTGAAAGACCGACCCCGTACCCTCCGCAGCAGGCATCAGCGCCAACCGGCGCTGGGTGGCCCGCAGCCGCGCCAGCAGCTCCTCCACCGAGAAGGGCTTGGTCAGGTAGTCGTCTGCGCCGGTGTCCAGCGCCTCGATCTTGTCTGCATCCTCACTGCGGGCGCTGAGCACCAGGATGGGCAGCTGCGACCAGGCACGCACCCGGCGGATCACCTCCACCCCGTCGATATCCGGCAGGCCCAGGTCCAGCAGCATGATATCCGGGTTATGGGTAGAGGCCATCATCAGAGCGGTCTCTCCGTTTGCAGCGGTCAAAAATTTGTAGTCGTGGGCACGCAGTGTGGTGGTGATCAGGCTGCGCACCGGCGCATCATCCTCCACCACCAGGATCAATGGTTTATTCATGGATATCCACCTTGCTTTGTGGCAGTGTAAAGGTAAATACACAGCCGTGAGGGGTATTGTCGGTCAGAGTCAGGGTACCGCCATGGGCATTGACGATGGCTTTGCACAACGGCAGCCCCAGCCCCAGGCTGCGGCGGCTGTCCGCCACACGGGCTGGCCCTGTATAGAACATCTCGAACACTTTGTCCTTGCCGTCATCCGGGATGCCCGGCCCATTATCCGCCACCTGTACGGCCACATCCTGTCCTTCCGGACGCACGGTGACCTCCACATGAGCCGGAGCGGGCGCGTATTTCAGGGCATTGTCCACCAGGTTGATGACCACCTGCATGATCAGCCGGGCATCCATATCTGCCAGCAGCACCTGGTCCGGGTAGTGGGCTGTTACCCGCTGTTCTGCCCCATGTGTCCCCACATGGTGCAGCGCTTCCTCCACCACTTCCTCTACCAGCTGCGGCGACAAACGCAGCTGCATCCGGCCATCCTCAATGCGGGTAATGGCCAGCAGGTTCTCCACCAAGCCGATCAGCCACTGGGAGTCCTGCCAGATATCCGTACAGATCTGGCGTCGGGCAGCCGCATCCAGCACCGCATCGTTGGTCAGCAGGTTGCTGGCGTTGCCGGAGATCGCGGTCAGCGGGGTGCGCAGGTCATGGGAGATGGCCCGCAGCAAATTGGCCCGCAGCTGCTCGTTCTCCGCCCGGATGGCGGCCTGCTCTTTCTCCCGGGCGTTGGTGCAGTTCTCCATTGCCAGCGCACATTCGCCCAAAATGGAGAGCAGGACGCTGTTTTCAAAGGCTTCCAGCGGGCCGCTGGTCAGGTCCACACCCACTACACCGAACACGCCCCCCATAGCCGTACGCAGCGCCAGGTACATTCCCTTTGCTTCCGGGCCGTTGCCAGTAAAGGCTCCTGCCCGTTTGCGGTGGGCAAAGGCCCACTCCGCAGCAGCGCGCTCTGCCGGCAGATCCGTCAAAAGGGGGCTGCCCGGCTGTGCGCCAAAGGACTGCCCCGGCCCCAGCTCCCCCTCCTGGGCAGGAAACGCTGCCACCTGCCGATCCAGCAGTTTGACCAGCTGCCGCGCCGTCAGCGACAGGATCTCGGCCTCGCTCTGGCCTTTTTGCAGCAGCTGGCTGGTGTCGAACAAAAGGTTGGTGCGCCAGGCCGCCCGGGCCGAGAGTTTTGCGTGGGTCTTGAGCCGGGTGGTCAGCGTACTGACCACCACCGCTGTGGTCAGCATCAGCCCAAAGGTGACCTGGTAGCCGGAGTCGTAGGCATGAAAGGTGAGTTCGGGCGTAGTAAAAAAGAAGTTGAAAAACGCCACGCTCAGCACCGACCCCAGCACCCCGCAGACATACCCTTTGGTGCACAGCGCTGTCAGCAGCACCCCCACCATATACAGCATGATGATATTGTACTGCGCCACACCCCAGCCTTGCAGCAGGGTCCCGGCCGCTGTCACCGCCGCCAGCAGCGCTGCGGTGACCACCAGATCCCACGGGGTAGGCGCCACCGCCTGGGAGAACAGGCTGCGCCCGGCCCGATACCGGGCCTGCGGGCCTGCGTCCGGGATGATATAGATCTCCACCTCCGGGGCTGTGTGGGTCAGCCGCTCGGTCAGGGTGGGCTGTCTGCGGCCCAGCCGGGGCCGCACGCTGGCGCTGCCCAGCACGATCTTTGTGATGCCGGATACCCGGGCAAACTCTGCGATCTGGTCCGGCACATCCTCGCCATATGCTTCTGCGATCTCTGCACCTTCCTGCTCTGCCAGGCGGATATGCGCCTGGAGACGGGCTTTATCTGCCTCCGAAAGGCGGGCATCCGCCGGCGTGCGGACATACAGTGCTGTGAACACGCCGCCAAATGCCCGCGCCATCTCGGCGGCGGTATGCACGATCTTTGCATTGGACGGCGAGGAAGAAAGGCAAGCCAAAATATGCTGCGGGGGCCTGTGCTGCCGTTGTTCCATGCTGCTTTTCACCTCCTGTGATACGCAGGTTTATTGTACCACGATGCCGCAAAAAAGACCAGACAGACCCGCTCTCTGCTCCGGAAAAGCAGGAGGGAGGGCCCACCGGCGAAACCGCCGACACACCCTCCCCTGCCCGTAGCACTTACGATATATACTTCCCTTATCCGGCATCCTCCCACGGAGCGCCATCCCACAGGGTCAGGCGGGCATCCTCGTGCTGCTCACAGTAGCTGCGGACCGCATCCAGCAGCGCATCCTCCCCCAGCTGTTCCAGTTCCAGCTGACGAGGCCGCTGGGCTTTGGTCTCCCGCCGCGTCTGGCGGACGCACTGTGCCACAAAGCGGTCCAGCCGCCCCATCACCCAAAAACCGCCGCCAAAGATCACCAGCAGCACAACAAGCAGTATCCAATCCATACAGAAAGGCCCCCTTTCCCATGCACGCTCACAAAATATCTGGTATCAGATATGGAAACACTTTTGCAGCGACCGGTACTCTCCGATCACCAGCAGGGTCTGGTTCTTGGTCAGCACCGTATCCGGGGTGATACGCAGCTCCATCTCGCCGTCCTGCTTCACAGCCAGGATATTGATGTGGTATTTTTTGCGGATATTCAGCTCCCCAATGCTGCGGCCTACCCATTCCTCCGGCAGGCTCACCTCAAAGATAGCGTAATCCCCCTGCAGCTCGATGTAGTCCAGGATATGCTCGGAGCTATACCGGATAGCGGCCCATTTGGCCAGCTGTTTTTCCGGGTAGAGCACCTCATCTGCCCCGTTGCGCAGCAGGAACTTCGCCTGCACGTCCCGCTCTGCACGGGACACCACAAACTGTGCCCCCAGCTCCTTGAGCAGAGAGGTGGTCTCCAGCGAGCTTTGGAAATCCTCGCCGATGGCCACGATACACACGTCAAAGTTGCGCACACCCAGCGTGGACAGGAACGCCTCGTCGGTGCTGTCTCCGATCTGGGAGCTGGTAACAAAGGACAGCACATCGTTCACCCGCTGCTCGTTGTTGTCCACCGCCAGCACCTGGTGCCTCAGCTCATTGAGTTGGTAGGCGATATGCCGGCCAAAACGTCCCAAACCGATGAGTAGAATGGATTTCATGGTTTTATCTCCTCTTTCCCCCGCCAGGGGGCTTTTATACGATGGCTGCAGACAGCGCAGCGCTTATCCTTAGCCCACCGTGATCTTTTCCTGCGGCAGGCGGGAACGCACCGGGCTGCTGCTGAACGCAGCATAGATCAAGGTCAGGCCGCCCACGCGTCCCAAGAACATCAATGCGATCAAGATCAGCTGGGACGCTGCGCCCAGCGTGGGGGTGATGCCCAAAGTCAGGCCCACCGTTGCCACAGCCGAGGCTGTCTCGTACAGACAGGCCGACATGGGCAGCCCCTCCAGCGTGGAGATGGCCAGTGCGCCCCCATAAAACAGTACCAGGTACATCCCCAGCACCGTGACCGCCTGTTTGACCACGCTGCCATCCAACCGGCGTCCAAAGAACTGGGCGTCCTCCCGGCGGCGGAAGGTCGCCACGGCTGTGGCGATCAGCACCGCCAGCGTGGTATTTTTGATACCGCCGGCTGTGGAC
>OHFA01000529.1_pt1 | contig 21890 bp, 14 predicted proteins | sample 1567501 | NCBI WGS metagenome assembly OHFA01 (sample SAMEA3879593, study PRJEB24766) | human gut metagenome | biome: human-associated habitat; feature: feces | place: USA | collected 1985/1987 | reverse complement strand
CCTCCCGCCAGCGGGAGGCGATTCCCATGCCGGACCTCGACAAGGTGTGCATGATCGGCTGGTCGTACGGCGGATTCCTTTCCGCGCTCGCCGTGCTGGAAGCGCCGGAAACCTTCGCTGCGGCCTGCGCGGGCGCACCTCCGACCGACTGGACGCTGTACGACACGCACTACACCGAACGCTACTTGGGTCTTGATCCGGCCGTGTACGAACGTAACAGCATCATCTCCGACGCGCCTCAGCTTGATCGCCCGCTCATGCTCATTCACGGATTCGCCGACGACAATGTGACGATCGCGCACAGCCTACGCCTGAGCCAAGCGCTGATGGCGGCCGGACGCAAGCACACGTTCCTGCCGCTGACCGGTATCACGCATATGACCAATGACGAAACCGTCGCTGAAAATCTGCTGATCCTGCAGCGCGATTTCCTCGCGAAAGCATTGGAACGGTAGTGCTGAGCCGATAGCGCTGTAATGATGGCTGCAACAGCGCAAGCAAAAGCGACGAACAAAAGCAAAACGCGTTCCCCCGCGACTCCCGGACTGCCAAGCATCCGAGCGTCGTGGGCGAACGCGTTCCCTTCTCGATTGCCAACATAAAACAGGCGAAAGCGACTTCGCAAGCGAGGGGGTACCACATTTGTGTACCCTCCCCAATTTGGGCTTGGAAAAGCCGAAAATCGTTAGAAATAGGCGAATATCAAGCAAAGTCGAAACGTGAATCACATCAGAAAACACGTGAATCACATCAGATTTGCAATAGCAATATGCACGATCACGCCTGCACTTGCTCAAACAATCCCGGCGAATCGTCGATGACAGTCACCGGAATATACGCGAAAAGCGTCCAACTGCCGTCCTGCGCGGACGCGGTGAGCGTGCCCTGATGTGATTCAAGTTGCTTCTTGAACGAGGCAAGCCCATGGCCGCCAGGAAGTTCGTTATCGTGCCCGTCGGCTCCGGCTATCCCTTCTTTCATGGGATTGATTTGAGTGATTTCAATGGCATTCGGTCTAAGTATCACCGAAAGATCAACTTTGCTTCCCGGGGCAGCATGACGAGCGATATTCGCATAGATTTCACGCAGCAGATTATTGACAAGCTCGGCGGTCTCCCGCGATGCACTCGGTTTGCCACCCGCACAGTGCCGTATGGACGTGATTTCGAAGCCGAGTTTACGCAAACGTCGGTCGCCGTCGTTCATGGTGGCTCGCAGCAGATTGGCCAGCGCTTCGCCGTCAGCATCGCCGGGGAGGACGGTGGCATCCATATTCAATTCGTCGATAACGCGATGCACATTCGTCAATGCGAAAAGAATGTATTCGTTGATCTGACGCCAGTCTTCGGCGTCGGCTGCATCGGCTGCGCTGACAGGGCCTCCGGCAGCGACACTAGGGCTGCCTGAAACGCCGTCAACATGCCGTTGTGCCACAAACGCCGCCGCCGACAAATCGCCCGTCACCGCATCGTGAATAGCGTCGGCAATGCGTGCGCGGCTTTCCAACTCCTGCAACCGATTCTTGTTTTGCGCCGCTTCAAAACGCTTCCGCGTCGTTTTCTCGCTCCAACTCAACGCCCTGCCGAGCAGCAGTACCATGGCATACATACTGATCATGGAGACAGGGTTAGTGCCTGGGCTAGGAGGCGAAATCAGCAGGATAGTAGCAATGTAATATGTGAACAGCGCTGCCGCGATAATGACATTGGTACTGTACGCAAGCATGCCATAAGCGTAGAGATGCGTGGGAAGAGAATTACCCGAACTTGCGTAAGAGGTAAACAGATCGCCAGCATAGGCAATCACAATAATCGCCACCGACATGCTTTTTGGGAATAATGGAGATACCACGAGCGCTGCAACCAGCATCGCAATCCAAACCACGCCAGATATGTCGGTAGGCGGTTCGTAACAAACTCCATATACGGTCCATACGAGCACGATCAACATGATGATAAAACGGATTGGATGCCACAAATTCGGATGCAACGTGCGCACACGATTCCGCCACGTAATGTACTGAGCTGCAGGTTTAGAACGCATTGGACCTCACCCACAATGCCACTGCCTGACGCGAAGTCTTACAGTTGAGCTTCCTTAAAATACTTTGCATATGCTTGCGGATGGTGGCTTCGGAAATCCCCAAACGCTCGGCAATCTCTCGATCAAGCATGCCCTCCGCACACAAAGAAATAATCTGCTCCTCACGAACAGTGAGCGAAGGCGCAGTCTCAGCCTCCCTACTAATACGCAAATTAGCCAACGCAGGCGTCTCAAACCCCTCCATCACCTCGCCATTGCACATACGCATAATAATCTGCGCCAACTGGTCGGCATTCTCCTTACCAACCAAACCCTGCGCACCAGCCTCTACCAGCTTGTCCCGATAACTCTTGATGGAAAAACTCGTCGCACCAAGAATCGGCATATGCTTGCCCATCAAACGCAACCGACGACAAGTAGCAGGCCCCTGCAAACCCTCCATCGACATATCAAGAATCAACAAACTGATATTGCTGTTCGCGTCCTGACAGCGTTCTATCGCCTCATCGCCAGAAGTCGCAGTCCACACCACATATGCGGTCGGCACTTTGCAGGCAATGACGGCACTGAGCGAATCCAGCGCTCGCGGATCATTGTCGACCAGCGCGATGCGATGAATCTTAGGATGCCTTTCCGACGTGGTCATTATGCGATCACTTTCCTTTCCCACACAGCCATTGCAGCCATGTTGGGCAGTTGGTATTCGCGGCAGCGGAGATATCGTCGTTGCCGTCAACGGGAGTTGTTGCATACGCATATGCTGGTGTGCTGGTGAGAGACAACGTCACCACCATCAGTAGTGAAACACATTTCATGCTTCCATAGTATGCGAGGATGACGCGCGGGGTGGCGATACAGTGCGTGACGCACTGTTGATACATCGTTATACAGCGCACATGCTTGTGCTTAGTTTTGTCTTAGCTTTGTTCGCCTAAGATGGAATTCATGACTATCACGCTCATCGATGAGGCGCGCTACGACGCCGAAATGGACGAAACGGTACTGCCTGCGCTGCGTAACTGCATGACGGAAGGCTGGATGGAACCTGCCGTCGTTGATTGGGATGACAATATGCTACCTAAGCTGGAGCATCCTGGACGGTTGCATTACTACTGCTACGACGCGCACAAATTCGACGCATTGCGTGAAAACGGCGCATCGGGCGTATTCCGCGGTGCGGTGGTGATTTCGCACGGATTCACCGAATTCGGACGCAAATACAGCGAAATGGTGTGGTACTTCCTACTGGCCGGCTATTCCGTATGCGTGTTCGAACATCGCGGACATGGCCATTCCACGCACGACATGAGCAACCCGAGCCTAGTATGGATCGACGATTGGCGCCGGTATGTGGCCGATTTCGCCACGTTCGCGCAGACCGTGGGTCGCGAAGTGGCTGGAGATGGTCCAATGTACTTGTACTGCCATTCCATGGGCGGTGGCATCGGTGCGGCCGTGCTGGAACGCTACCCGTCGTTGTTCGACAAAGCGGTACTGTCCACGCCGATGATCGCGCCGGTGGTCGGCATGCCAACGTGGATTGCACGCATTGTGGTCGGCGTGATCTGCGGGCTTGGCTTCGGCAAATCGTGCGTGTTCGGCCATACCGATTTCGACGGAAACCTCAATCTCGACGATTACAGGGGAGCCTCCGAAGCACGCATCCGCTGGTTCCACAAACAGCGTTTGACAGACAAGTCATGCCAGACCAATGCTGCCACTTTCGATTGGGCAAACCAGGCGATGGCGCTTTCCCGAGCCGTACTCAAACCTGACATGTGCGGAGCCATCGAAGCCCCGGTATTGCTATTCCAAGCCGGCCGCGACGTGTGGGTGCTCAACGGACCGCAAGATGACTTCGTTGAACGTGTGCGAGAAGGTGGCGGTTCCATCGAAAAAGTGCGGTACAGCCAGTCATTGCACGAAATTTTCTCCATGCCGAATGCCGTACTCGAATCATATCTTGACAAAATCCTCGTTTTTTTGGCGGCACCGAACGCAAGTTTGGCGGAATAAATCTGTTTTGCATAACTGACGTTTAGTATGCGCACCGTGTGCGTTACAATCGCCGTGAATTTGCCGTGAAAGCCGTGGAGAGAGCGAGGATAGGCCGTGGCAAAGCAAACGTCGGGACAGGCGTCGCAATCGCAGAAAACTTCCGAATCGAAAAAAACCGCGAAAAAAACCGCGAAAAAAACGGAACATGTGCTGGAGCAGACGCCGAAAAGTCTGCTCATCGGCACTGGCATGACACTGCTGGGCGGTGCCATGTGGGGCATGAACAGTACCGTGGCCAAACTGCTGATGCGCGACTACCAGCTGGATCCGGTCTGGCTTTCCTGCGTGCGCGCGCTATTCGCCAGCCTGATCTTCCTGGTCGGATCGGCCATCACCACGCCGCAGAAACTCGCCGGAGCGGTCAAAGACGTCAAATCGTATCCGAAATATCTGGTCACCACGCTGATATGCGTACTTCTGGTGCAGGTCTCCTACCTGATGACCATCGACTGGACGAACTCCGGAACCGCCACCGTATTGCAGACGCTCAACCTAGTCTTCGTGCTCACCTGGGTATGCCTGCGCGTCAAACGACTGCCTCTCAAGCATGAATTGGTCGGCGTGCTCCTGGCATTCGCAGGCACGTTCCTCATCGCCACCGGCGGCAACTTCGCCTCGCTGTCGCTGCCATGGCAGGGGCTCGCATGGGGACTGGTTGACGCAGTGAGCACCGCGGCCATGTCCATCCTGCCGGTCATGCTCATGCTCAAATGGGGCAACATGACCATCAACGGCATCACATTCCTTATGTCCGGACTCATTCTATGCCCGTTCGCGCAACCGTGGGCGAACATTCCCGCACTGGACGCGCGAGGCGTGCTCCTGCTGCTCTACACCATCGTATGCGGCACGTTCCTCGCGTTCTGGCTCTACATGGCAGGCGTGATGCGCGTCGGCGCGGTGCGTGCCACCATGCTCGGCACCAGCGAACCGGTCATGGCCACCATCACCGCAGTGGCATGGGCTGGCGAAACGTTCACCTTCACCGACCTGACCGGCTTCGCTATGATCATCATTATGGTCTTCCTCGTGCGCTAACCATTCTCCACAAACTGTCCGATTCTGCAGAATCGGACAACCAGAACGTAAAACCCATACCTTAGTTGTCCGATTCACCAGAAACGGACAACTAAACGGGTAAAATTGCGCCACAGTTGTCCGTTTCTCCCGAATCGGACAACTGTGGCGCGCACGTCCGACCACGATAAGGCGCACGTCGGTGCCGGCGAGCACGTCAGCCAGATGCTTGGCAGTGTTCGGGATTGCCGGCAGAGTCTCTTCGGTCCAAGCGCCGACCGCGTTCACGACCACGTCGAATACTCGCTGACCGAAGTCGGCGAAAGCTTACGCCCGATCATCGAGGCGATGAAGACATGGGGGAACTATTACCGAGACGAACACGAGTCCTGATTTTTCCAGTCACTGGAGGTGTCGGGAGCCGCTGAGCCTTACTGCCGCTTGGGAAACGAAAAGGCCGGAACCTTTCGGCTCCGGCCTTTCATCATGGTGCGAGCGGGGGGAGTTGAACCCCCACGAGCATACACTCACTGCCACCTGAAGACAGCGCGTCTACCATTCCGCCACGCTCGCAGACAGTGAGTTAATCTACACCAAAACCCACACAACCTCAAATCGGCGCGACGCGAGGAGGGAGGAAGCTCTGGGAGCTTCCGTACGACGGAGCCATCCTTAAATTCCGCCATTTTCCGTAGGAAAATTCAAGCGGCGCGACGCAGCTTGTCCGATTCTCCAGAATCGGACAACCGGGAGGGTTAGTACGGGCATTAGATGTCCGATTCTGGAGAAACGGACACATGGGGTGATGGATGGGAATGAGACGGCTGGGTGTACGCATGACACGCGCGACACGCATGAAAAAAAGACGCCGACGGGTTTGTTCGTCGGCGCCTTGGAATGCGGAAGTGTGGTTCAGCATTCGTTTGGGCGGAAAGCCCACGTGGAATGCGTTAACCTCGGGAACCGTTGGCGTAGAAGCGGGCCAAGGCTTCGTCGCGGAATTCGTCGAAATATCCGCCGTCAATCGACGCGCGAATGTCGTCCAGCAGCTTCACGAAGAAATGCTCGTTGTGGATCGTGGCCAATGTGAAACCGTTGAATTCGCGGGCGCGCAACGCATGATCCACATAAGCACGCGAATAATGCGTGCACGTGTAGCAATCGCAGCCCTCTTCAAGCGGGCCAAAATCATGCTTGAATTGCGCGCGCTTGATGTTGTAACGTCCGTCGCGCGTGAAAATCGCGCCATTTCGGCCGCAACGCGCCGGTGCGACGCAATCGAACGTATCTCCACCATTCTCGACGCATGCGAAAATATCGTTGACTGCAGCGATGCCGAGCACGTGACGTGGCCGGCTTTCCGGCATCGCATCGCAAATCCAAGCGCAAGTGTCGCCGATAATGCGCTTTTCAATCGCGCCTCCGATGCCAACGCCGTCAAAATCCAGCGAAGCGATCTGTTCGGCCGCATGCCTGCGCAAATCCTCATAATTCGCGCCCTGCACCACACCATACAGCGCCTGATACGGCTTGCCGACGCGTTCTTCGGTAAGCCTCTTATGCTCGGCAACGCAACGCTGCGCCCAACGGTAGGTGCGTTCCACGGAACGTTCCTGGTAGCCGCGCGTGTTCATCAGTGTGGTCAGCTCGTCGAACGCAAACATGATGTCGGCACCGATCTTATGCTGGATTCCCATTGAAATTTCGGCGGAAAAACGGTGCAGTGAGCCGTTGAGCGGCGATTTGAACGTTACGCCGTCCTCGTCTACGAACGCGAGGCGCTCTTTACCTTCGGCGATCACGTCGTCTGATTTCATTCCGGTCACATCCATGGCGAGGGTTTTCTTGAAGCCCGCGCCGAGCGAAAGCACTTGGAAACCGCCGGAATCGGTGAAGGTCGGACCGTTCCAGTTCATGAATTTGGCAAGACCGCCGGCTTCGTCGAGCACTTGCTCACCGGGGCGTTCATACAGGTGAAACGCGTTGGACAGCAGGCATTGTGCACCGAGGTCCTTCATGGTTTCGGGCAGCACGGCTTTCATCGCGGCCTGCGTGGCCACGGGCACGAACGCCGGAGTGTGAATATCGCCATGGGGGGTATGAATGATACCGGTGCGGCCGTATCGTGCGCCGCCGCGTCCCTTGCCGTCGGCCGCGTCGGGAAGGCGGGTTTTCTGATCGAAATAGAAGGCGTCGCGGCGGCCCGGCTTGCCTGGTTCCGCTCCACGCGGATGTTCGATGAGGTTTTCGACTGGTGCCGCCATGTTCGCTGCGGCTGTTGCCGCGGTTTCGTGCGCCGCCGCGTTGATCTGTGGTTCGTTCAAGCTTGTCATGCTTTCAACTGTATGCGATAGCGCCGATTGCCGACGGTGGCTACGTCGTTCGCCGGCTGAATACGATTTTCCTTATATGTGGCAGATTCGTTCCGTTGAAAAATGTGATTTCCCTTATATGTGGCAGTTTTCCGAAAACAAGAGTCGTTAGGGGGGTATTGAAACGACGTTTTGAACCCATCTGTGCAGAGGAAAGTGCCACATATAGCGCAAATGAGTTTTTGTGTGGCTGCATTTCTGCCACATATAACGCGAATGAGTTATCGAATTTCTTGCGATGGTTGTGAGAAGGCGTATCGGCTGAGGTTTGTCAAGTTGCATCGCATAGCCTCTGGCACCGTATGGAGAGAACTGCCAAGAGATTCGGTTGCTACTTTCAACAAACATTCAGGAAACTTCCAGAGCGAGTATCTTTACTCGTAGATAGCAGTTCGAGCGGCACGATTGCTGATTTGTGAAATGCCGCGAGACGAATAAGGAGCGAAAATGGCTGAAGAGAACGACCAGAATGCCGTGCAGCCGCAGAATGACGAACAGCAGACCGTGCCGATGCCGCCGGTTGATGCGGAACAGACGCAAACTTACGCAGGCGAGCCATATGCTGCAGAGTCGGCTACCGAACCGATTGACGTGCAGAGCGGTATTGAGAATCAGCCGACGGCCGCCATGCCTGTTGCGAACGACGACGCTTCGGCGGAATCCGCGGCTGCGGCGGGCGATACTCCGGATTACGCTTCCGCAGCGGGCGAGCGTACCGTGGTTGGCGGTTCCGCGCAGGATGCGCCGGCCCAGCAGTACCGTCCGGCACCGGAATATGGTGCGTACGGTCCCGTGCCGACGCAGCCGGCTGATGACACCGCAGCCGCGAACGGTACGGCGAGTGACGCGCCGAACATGCCTCCGCAGCCGCAATATGGCACATACGGGCAGGCTCCGCAGCAGTCGCAGCGGCCTCGCAATCCTTTCTTCGGAAATCCGTATGTGGGTGGAAATCAGCAGAACAATCAGCAGAACGCGCAATCGAATAACGGTAATCCGTTCATGAAGCCCACGGCGCAAGGCGGTGCCAACGTGCCGCCGGCCGGGCCGAATAATCCGAATAACGGTAATCCGTTTGGGAATCCGAATAACGGTAATCCGTTCGGTACCCCGCAGCAAAATGGCGCTGCAGCCAAGCCGAAGTTCGCTTCCGGCGTGACCGGTCATGTGATGACCGGCGTGGTGGCGGCACTTGTTTCCGCGGTCCTCTGCCTCGGAGTCGGCTACGCGGCAATCACCAATGGATGGGTGACCGTACCCACCTCCAGCTCACTGACCAGCGTGAAATCCAACACGTCCGGATCTGGTTCGGCGAAAGCCAAATCCGGCGAGGCCGCAGACTGGAGCGCAGTGGCGAAAGAAGTGTCCGATTCTGTGGTGTCCATTGACGTGGCAACCAGCGACGGCAGCGCCAAAGGCTCCGGCGCAATCATCAGCGACAAAGGCTACATCGTCACCAACAACCATGTGATTTCCGGTGCGAAGCAGATTCAAGTGACGCTTGCCAACGGCACCATCTACTCAGCGCAAATCGTCGGCACTGACACCACCACCGATCTGGCCGTAATCAAGCTCGACAATCCTCCGAGCAGTCTGAAGGCTGCGGAATTTGCCGATTCCGACAATCTTGCCGTGGGTGAATCCGTGATGGCCATCGGCAACCCGCTCGGCTACGATGACACCGCAACCGTCGGTATCGTTTCCGCGCTCAACCGCCCGGTGACCGTGGCCGATGACAACAACAACGACATCGTCACCAACGCCGTGCAGATCGACGCGGCCGTCAACCCAGGCAATTCCGGCGGTCCGACCTTCAATGCGGCCGGTCAGGTGATCGGCATCAACTCGTCCATCGCATCCACCACAACGTCTTCCGGCACAGCCGGATCCATCGGCATCGGCTTCGCCATTCCATCGAACCTGGTAAAGCGTGTGGCCAACGAAATCATTGACAACGGCACCGTGCAGCATGTGGCGCTCGGCGTCACCATCAAGAGCTCCACGGTTGAGGCGGACGGCGTGACCCGCGGTTGCACGCAGGTGCAGTCCGTGGTCGACAACAGCCCGGCAGCCAAGGCCGGAGTGAAGGCTGGTGACTCCATCGTGGCGTTCAACGGCAAGGCGGTGAACAACAACTATTCGCTGCTCGGCTACGTGCGCGCCTCCGCCATGAATGACAAGGTGACATTGACGGTCGTGCGCGACGGCAACACCATGGAGCTTGACGTGACGCTTGACCAAGAGGAATCCCAGACGAACTCTTCCAACAGCCAGAACCAGCAGAACAACGGCAATGATGGCCAGAGCCAGAACGGCAACGGTTACGGTAACGACGGTAACGGCGGCAATAGCGGCAACGGAAATGGACAGAGCGACGGCAATGGTAGCAACGGCTACGGTGACGGAGGCGGCCTGTTCGACCCGTTCGGCCTGTGGTAAAGCACGACGGACCGCCGCGGTTGGCCGTGGATGGCTGCGGTCGGCTGCGGCGGGCTGCAATAAGGGTGATGACCACCCGATAGGCTGACGGCGAAGACGCGACTGGAGTTGCTTAATCGCAAGAACGTCTTGTGAACGTCATCGCGAGAACGTTAAAACCGCGGAAAACCAATAAAAGTTAAAAGCAGAAGCAGGACTGTGCGAACAATCGTACAGTCCTGCTTTTCTATTTTTGGCAATTGCGACACGAAAATCGCAAATGTTTGCTACGCTGGAAATATCTTTTTACGCCGTGTATCGATGGCTCGCGCGGGCGAGGCGCCGATGGGTTAACAAGGCGTCCGATACGAGCGTAAGGAGATTCTCATGCGTAGAATCATCGATATTTGCTGGCGACTGTGCAAGCAGGTTCCGTTATTGCCGATCACCATTCTGGCCGCGATTCCGTTGGCATTGCTGGGGGAGTGGAGGCCGTGGGGCGAGGCTGCGTGGGTTTCTCACGATTTGCATGCTGGCTTTGGTTGGCTGAGCGCGTTTAATCCGGGTGTTGGACAGTGGATGGTGATCGCGCTGGTCGCATACACGATTGTGGTGACGGTGCGTAGCATGATCGACGATCTGCGGCACGGCCATGTTGGCGTTGATCTGCTGGCGGTCGTTGCGATTGCGTCGACGGTTGCAGTGCAGGAGTATTGGGCTGCTTGGGCCGTGGTGCTGATGATCTCATCCGGCGAGGCGATCGAGGAATTCGCACAGTCGAAGGCCGAAAGCAACCTGACTGCGCTGATTGACGCGGCGCCCCGAACCGCGCACGTGGTTGCGTTGCCGGGAGTGCGCGGGCATGTGCATGCGACGGGCAGCGAGCATACGGCCGACGTGACAGCCGACGGATTCCGTGCCGTCAGAATGTCCGATTCTGCAGAAACGGACAACCAAGACGGTGGAAAGCATGATTATGTGTCCGAATCTCCAGAATCGGACACAAAAGATGCTTCGCAAACGTATGATGCGGCTGGAGAGCGCTTCGAAACGGTCCCCGTCGATCAAGTGCGGCTCGGCGACGTGATTCTGGTTCTGCCTGGCGAAACAGTGCCTGTCGACGGCGAGTTGCTGTCGGGTGTGGCCACGCTGGACCTGAGCAACATCAACGGCGAGCCTGTGCCGCGTGAAGTGTATGCGGGCGCTCGCGTGATGTCTGGCGCAGTCAATGGCTCGACCACGTTGACCATGCGTGCCACGCAACTTGCGCAGGATTCGCAGTATCAGAAGATTCTCGAGCTGGTTTCGTCGGCGCAAGAGTCGCGCCCCGCTGTCGTGAAGACCGCGGATATGCTTGCAGTGCCGTTTACCGTGCTTTCGCTTGCGATTGCTGGGATTGCATGGGCGGTTTCCGGATTGCCGCTGCGATTTGCGCAGGTGCTGGTTCTCGCCACGCCTTGCCCGCTTCTGATTGCCGCACCGGTTGCGTATGTGGCTGGAACAGGGCGTCTTGCCAAAGCGGGAATCCTGATTAAAGCACAGGACGTGTTGGAAAATCTAGGTCGCGTATCGCATATTTTCTTCGATAAAACCGGCACGCTTACCGTCAAGCAACCGCAGGTCGTGCGCGTGGAGAAGCCGTTCGAAACGAGTTCGCCGTTCAATGAAGACCATATTCTCATGATGGCCGGTGTGGTGGAAAGTTACTCGGTGCACATTCTGTCGAAAGGCATTGCGGCGGCCGGGCGCAAGGCCATGAACGACTTGTACGCGCGGTATACGTCGGGGCAGCGGTTGTGCGCTGAGCGTGATCTGTCTGGGCATGGGCGCGACTATCCGGTGGTGAAGAACGTTGTGGAGGATTCAGGCAAAGGTGTTTCCGGCGAAGTGAATGGGCATCGGGTGCGTGTGGGGCGTTTTGCGTATGTGACGGCCGACGGATCCGGATTCACGCCGGTCCTGCATGCGTCGGGTGAACGCGACGTGTCCGATTCTGCCGAATCGGACACTCTAGGAGTGCGAGACGGAATGTCTGACGATGTGCAGTCTGCAGTTGTAGCCCCCTTCATCACCCCTTCCGCTGAGACGTCGCAGACGACGCCCGTCCGCAAGTCCGAAACCGCAAACTCGCTGTTCGCTCCGCTTGCGCCGGACGAGATGGCCGCATACGTGGCGATTGACGGCAAACTGGCCGCCCGCATCGTGCTTCGCGACGTGCCCCGTGCGAATGCGAAACGTTCCTTGGCCCGTCTGCATGAGCTTGGTATCAAGGGGCTGTCCATGCTTACCGGCGACAAGGCCGCGTCCGCTCGCATCATCGCAAATGAGGTCGGTATCGATGACGTGCAATCTGAGCTGTTCCCTGAAGATAAGGTTGCCGCTGTTAAGAACGCCACCGAGTCCACGCATCAAAACCAGTCCATGCCCGCCCGCATCATGCGGCGTATAACTGGCGAATCCAGGAATCGCCAAGTCACCATGATGGTCGGCGACGGCGTCAACGATGCTCCTGTACTTGCAGTCGCCGACATCGGCATGGCCATGACCGACGGCACGTCCACCGCAGCTTCCGAATCCGCGCAAGTGGTCATCATGAATGATGATATCGCCTCTGTGCCACGTGCCATCGCCATCGCACGCCGTACGAAAAACGTGATGCTTCAGGCGGTGTTGATCGGTCTCAGCCTCGCCATCATCGGCATGGTCGCAGCCGCATTCAACCTGATTCCCGTGGTCGTTGGCGCATTCATGCAGGAGGTTATCGACGTGGTCAGCATTCTGTGGGCGCTCACTGTGCTTTTCGACCGCGGCGAATCCGCGTGATTGCGGGGAGCGGTGTCATGTGCGGCGTTTTGGGGAAGCGTTTACAACGAGCTTGGCGAGATTTCTCCAGCGATCGATACGCGCATCCACTTGCCAAAGTCGGCTCCGGTCACGCCTTGTGACAGCAGGAACATGATTTTCGCATACGCGGCTTCCAACGTCATATCACCGGCTCCGATCGCGCCGGCACGAGCGATCGCATCGCCCGTCTCGTAATGGCCGAGCAGCACTTCCGCCTGCTGACATTGCGACGCGATCACAACGGGAACATCGTCATGCAGCACGTCGGCAATCACGTCGGTCAATCCCGGTTCGTCGCTCGGCACATTGCCGACGCCGTACGCGCGCAGCAATACCGCTTCCGGATGCGGTGTAAGCATCGCTTCCAATCGCGCCGCGGAAATGCCGGGCGCCATATCAATCACAGCAACATCGTGACGGGAGTAAGGCTGAGGTGACGTCCAGCCGCAACCGACCGAAGCAACATCGTCTGCATACCAGTGCCATGGCATGCCCGTACGAGCCAGCGGTCCGACGGAAGGCGCCGAAAATCCTTCAAACGCCCAACTCGACGACTTGCTCACGCGATTTCCGGCAAACAGGTGATGTCCAAAAAACAGTCCCACACCGTGGAATCGTCCGCTCATCGCGGCGTTCAGCGCGCCCGTGACATTCGCAATGGCATCCGATTCGATTTTGCCGAGCGGATGCTGCGAGCCCGTGAAAATCACCGGCTTGCCGAAACCAGCCAGTGCATACGAAATCGCGGCGCTCGAATAGCTCATCGTGTCGGTGCCATGCAGCACCACGAACGCGTCGGCATCATCGTGATGCGCACGCAAGTCGTCAACCATCGTCTGCCAATTGTCGGGCGTCGCGTTCGACGAGTCGATAAGCGGATCAAGCTCGGTGAACGTGAACAGGCTTGCGTCCATGTGCGCGTCCTCCAGCAGGCGGAACAGCCATCCGCGAGTGTCGGCTCCCGGAATCAGGCCGTTCGGCGAGTCAATCATGCCGATGGTGCCGCCGGTATATGTGATGTGAATGCGCATTGCCACCTTCTTACGATTGCTTGGTACTTGATAAGTACTTGCTTGCGATTGCGGGATGGGCGAATTCCGATATTTCGGATTCCTACATCCCGCGATTCTGCGACTACTTGCGATTGTACGTGCATCTGCCGCGCTCATTGCGTACGATTAATGCAGCCACACGTTGGATTCATCTGGATTCAGTGCAAACACCAACGCCAGTGCGCACAAGGCGAAGAAGTCGTAAGAAAGTGCATAAGCACCCCTGTCGCAAATGCAGGGAATGCATTAGGCTAGAGCGCGTGACTGAAACTAATGAACTTCGTATTGCTGTAATCGGCGCCGGCCCTGCAGGCGTCTACTCCTCTGACATTTTCCTGCGCCAGTTGAAGAAGCTCGGCGAGGGGCTTGGCCTCGGCACTGCCGCGCGCATCGATCTGTTCGAAAAGCTGCCTGTGCCGTTCGGCCTGGTGCGCTACGGAGTGGCCCCCGACCACCCGTCCATCAAATTCATCGCATCAGCGCTTGAGAAGACGCTCGACAACCCCGACATCCACCTATATTGCGACGTGGAATTCGGCAAGGATGTGACCCTCGACGAGCTGCTGGAACGCTACGATGCCGTGCTGTTCGCCACCGGTGCCGTTGAGGACAAGCCGCTTGGACTGCCGGGCGCCGACCTGGATGGCGTGTATGGCGCAGCCAAGTTTGTGGAATGGTACGACGGTTATCCGACCGGCGCTCGCGAGTGGCCGCTTGAAGCTGAGGAAGTCGCCGTGATCGGCGGTGGCAACGTGGCCATGGACGTGGCGCGCGAACTTATGCGCAATGCCGACGATCTGAAGGAACGCACCGACATTCCAGACAATGTGTACGAGGGTGTCAAGGCGAACAAGGCTCGCGTGCTGCACCTGTTCATCCGCCGCGGTGTGGCGCAAGCCAAGTTCTCCGTACAGGAATTGCGTGAGATGGAGAAGCTGCCGGGAGTGCAGCTGATCATTAACGAAGACGATTTCGATTTGGATGAAGACACGATTGAAGAGGCCGGCAAAGACAAGCTGACCCGTCAGATGGTCGAAGAGCTGTTCACGATTCGTGAGATGGCGGAAGACATGGAAGATGACGGTGACGTGGATTACGAGGGTAATACGGCTGATCGCAAGTATTATGTGCACTTCAATTCCGCGCCGGTCGAAGTGCTGGGCGAGGACGGTAAGGTCGTTGGCATTCGCGTGGAGAAGACCGAAACGTCGGCTGACGGCAAGATGAGCCGCACCGGCGAGTTTGAAGAGTATCCGGTGCAGGCCGTGTACCATGCGATCGGCTACAAGCCGGCCACCGCGCCGGGCATCGCGTACGACGAGCGTCACGCGCATCTGGCGAACGCGAACGGTGACGGACGCATCACCACGACCGCTTCGGCCGAGGACGGCGCGCAGGTGCGTGAACGTCTGTATGCCACCGGTTGGGCGAAGCGTGGCCCGGTCGGACTGATCGGCTCCACCAAGTCCGACGCGCTGCTCATCGTCACCAACATGCTGGAGGATCTGTCCAAGGCAGCTGAGGGTGGCCGTGTGGCGGCGGACCGCGATCCGGAATCCATCGACCGACTGCTGGAGTCGCGCGGTGTCAGGCCGATTGACTTCGCCGGTTGGAAGAAGGTCGACGCGTTCGAACGTGCCGAAGGCGTGAAGGAAGGCCGCGAGCATAAGAAGGTCATCGACCCGGAGCAGATGCGCGCCCTGGCTCATGCGTGAGGTGGGTGTTTGAAACCCAGTCTGATAGGTTTCAGGCTTCTTTCATGCGTCTTGGGTGTCCGATTCTGGTGAATCGGACACCCAAGACGTTTTTTATCCTGTACTTGTCCGCTTCTGGTGAATCGGACATCCGGGGAGAAGCTGAGCGTGCGAACTTCCGCAACTGCCCCTAGTCCTTTCCGTAGCCCAGTCTCCAGCGCATATCCAGCAAAAACTCAGACTCCGTTTCTACGCTGGTGCCCATGAACGGCAAATTGCAGGTGCATGGCCATTGCAATGGCTTGAAGACAACGCTGTTATTCGCGTTGATGTGGGGCGTCATCATGCTCATTTGGTGGGCGACCGGTGGCAGTCAGAGTACGCTCGGATTCTACATTCTCATCGGTCTGGGATCGACGTTTGCCTCCTACTGGTTTTCCGACAGGCTGGCGATCGCCAGCATGCACGCGCAGGAAGTCAGCGAGCAGGAAGCGCCGGTACTGTACAAAATCGTGCGCGAACTGTCGGCAAAGGCGGGCAAACCGATGCCCCGCATCTACATCGCTCCGACTATGAGTCCCAACGCGTTCGCCACGGGACGTAACGAGCGTCATGCAGCGGTGTGCTGCACACAGGGCATTCTGCAGATGCTCAACGAACGTGAAATCCGCGGCGTGCTCGGACACGAGCTTATGCACGTCTATAACCGCGACATCCTGACATCCGCGATTGCGTCCGCCATGGCCACCGTCATCTCGTATCTCGGATATTCGCTCATGTATTTCGGCGGCGGCCGTTCCCGTGACGACCGCGAAGGTTCCGATTCCGGCGGCTTGGGATTGCTGGGTGTGCTGTTGAGCACGATTCTTGCTCCGATTGCGGCGTCGCTGATTCAGATGGCGATTTCCCGCACGCGCGAATACGATGCCGACGAGGATGGTTCAAAATTGACGGAGGATCCGGAGGCGCTCGCTTCCGCGTTGAACAAGATTTCCGGCGGCGCGGCCGCGATGCCGATGAAGAAGACCGCGGGAACGCAGTCGGTGGCTGCGATGATGATCGCCAATCCGTTTTCGGCGGAAGGTTTCTCCAAGCTGTTTTCTACGCACCCGCCGACCTCGGATCGCATTGCGCGGCTGATGCAGATGGGGCAGGAGATGCGTCAGCAGGGCGTGCAGTCCGGATATTTGGCCGGTGGCTATGCCACGAGCGGCGTTGCGGCGGCGGATATTCGGCAAGGCGGACGTTCTGCGATGGCTGGTGCCGGTGGGCCGCAATTTGGAACGCAGTATGGATCCGCGCATGATTCGGGCGGCTCGGCTGGCAGATATTCTCGCGACTATTCGCAGCGGCCGCGTGGTTGAGTCTCCGTGATATTGCGGAAAATTGGTATCGCATGTCGGTCTGTGTCCGCATACGCATCCGTTGCGTGCTAAACTGAAGTTTCGTGCCCAAAAGGCACAACCTTGCGGATGTAGTTCATCGGTAGAACGAAAGCTTCCCAAGCTTTAAAGGCGGGTTCGACTCCCGTCATCCGCTCCATTCGAAACCCTTGGAATCGTTGGAATTCCAAGGGTTTTTCTATTGCCGTAAAAGACCCGTGAAGTCAACTTCGCGCCGCGCAACTGTCGGTTGCGTCGCAAAATTTGGTTGCGAATCGCAATGCAACCGAAAGATGGTGGCGTGGAACGCGACGTTTATGACAAGCTGCTGATGCTTTGCGGCATCGCAGGTCGCAGGAATGTCCGATTCTGGTGAATCGGACATGCGGGGTGGGCGGCAGGTAGGCTGGAATCCGTGAATACGGATCAGAAACTTCCCGCCGAATCCGCAGGCGAACGCCCCAGTACCCCCCTATTTGGTCATGCCATATCACACGCGGCGACACTTATCGGCCTGTTCGCAATCGTCCTGTGGGGCTTCATGGCCGGCCTCGTGCGACTCGTTTCCGAATCGTTCGGAGCCACGCTCGGTTCGGCGCTCGTCTACACCGTCGGTGGTGTCATGCTGTTCATTGTGCGCCGTCCGAAACCAATCCGCGAAGCGCCACGCAAGTACCTCATCGCAGGCGGACTCATGTTCATCGCATACGAGGCGTCAATCTCGCTGTCGATTGGCCTGGCCACAACGAACGCGCAATCCGTGGAAGTCAGCCTTGTCAACTACTTGTGGCCGACGCTACTGGTACTGATGACCGCAGCGGTATCGCACAAACGTGGTGCGGTCGCCAAAGCGATTCCTGGCGCGGTGATCGCAACCATCGGTGTGGCGATGGCGGTTGGCGGAGAAAGCCTTGATATGCAGGAAGCGGTCCACAATATCGCCAGTAACCCCCTACCGTATGTGCTCGCGTTTGTTGGCGCCTTTATTTGGGCGATTTATGCGACTTTTACGCCGTCGTTGTCCGGCGGTTACGACGGCACGACGATTTTCTTCTGTTGTGTGGCCGTTGTACTGTGGACCATCCATTTCGTTTCGGGAGACGGTTTGCCGGACACGGCGCCCGGCATCGGTGGATATGCTGCGCTGATTGCGTGCGCCGCTTCGATTTCGGGCGGCTACGCGTGCTGGGGATACGGCATGTTGCACGGCAGTATGGAAACGCTTGCGATTGGTTCGTACGCGACTCCGCTGTTTTCCACGGCTTCTAGCACGCTTCTGTTGGGCGTGGCGCTGGGCATGCCGTTCTGGATCGGTGTTGTGCTGGTGGTTGCCGGTTCTCTGATCAACGTGTGGTTTGCGCGACGCCGCTGATTGTCCGATTCTGCAGAATCGGACGTCTAAGGTGTAATGCGCCCATCTTGGTTGTCCGTTTCTCCCGAATCGGACTTCCAGACCGTGTACCAGCCGAAACCGATCTAAACCGGCTCAAACCAGCCCGGTCAAATCCGCCTCGTTACATCACCTTGGTGGACTCCAGATTGCGGCTCACCCAGTTGTTCAACCGGATCACCGGCTTGCGCAACACCAATCCCAGCAGCAGCGAAGGGATCAGGAACAAGGCGAGATACACCATGTCAAGCAGGTACTCATTGCCGTACGATCCGGCCATCGCGGCGTGCATGGCATCGATGGCGTGCGGGAATGGTAGGAACGGGTAGAGCATTTGGAAGAACTTCGGCAGCGTCTCGATAGGGAACGTACCGCCCGAACCGGCGACCTGCATCACCAGCAGCACCACGGCCACGGCCTTGCCGATATCGCCGAACGACACGGTCAGCGTATACACGATATTCGAGAACACGAGCGCGGCAAGCCACCCCACGGCAAGGAACTGCAGCGCATGATTCGCCTGCACGCCAAGGAAATACGTGTCACCCAGGCAAACCAGTGTGCCCTGCAGCAACGCGAGCAGTGCGAAGATCGCGTACCGTCCGAAATACTCGTGGTCAAGGCGCAGTCCCCAACGTGAGGCGTTCCCCGGGCCGGACGGGCCGGCGATGCGCGGCAGCGTGTCGCCCAAGCCCAGCACATGCGCCTTCTCGCGGTCCGAAATCGTCACTTTCAGCATGGCGCACAGGATGATCGCACCCACCCAGATTGACAGGATTGTATAGAACGGCGCCATGGCCGAACCGTAGTTCGCGATCGGGTACACCGAGACACGATGCAGTGCGACGGGCGCGGAAATCAGCGTGGACAGTGTGGACGCATTGGCGGTGGCCAGTGCACGTAGTTCGTCCGATTCACCCGAATCGGACGAACTGGCGTCGTTGTCACCGTCGCCACCATCGCTGTTGCCGTCACCGGCGTTCCCGCCCGTCTCCAGCTTCGTGATCAGCTCCTTCACCGTCGCTGCCGACGAGTCGAGTTTCTTCGCGATCGCGCCGAGCGTGGAACGGATGGACGTCACATTCGTCCCCACATCGCCCGTCACATCGTCCAGATCGTCGGCGGTGCCGCTCAGCTGGGTGATTATGCTGTCGGTTTGGGAGATCAGCGTGCTGACTGTGGAGGCGAGCGCGTCGATTTTCGGCTTGACGTTCGTGGCGTAATCGTCGTGCACATTGCTGATCGACTGCTTCGCGGAGGTGATGCGGTTCAGGATCTCCTTGCGGGAGCTTTCCGCGGCTGCGGTATCCTGCGTGACCTGCGTGGAAGCGTCTTTCAGCTGCTGCGCGAGCTTCTGCGAATCGCCTTTGGCAGCTTCCAGCAGCGTGATCTCCCGGTCGATGGCTTCCAGCAGCGCCTGTTTCGCGGAATCACTGTCCGGTAGTTGTTCCACCGATTCGCGCATGTGGTTGAGGCTTGTGATGTACGTGTCGTACAGCGATTCGCCGCTGGAGACTTGTTCGCTCAACGCTGTCAACTGGCTGGCTGCGGTGTCTGAGCCCTTGCCGATCGCGTCGAACGCCTTGTTCACCTTGGCAGCTACTTGGTCGAACGCGCCTGACACCTGGTCGAGCGCGGTGTTCACCGAGGAGGTGACGTTCGCACCTGCCGAAGTGAGCGACGTGGCACCTGATTTGCCTTGCTTCAACGCGTTCTGGGCCTGTTTGCCCGCCTTGGTCGCCGAGGCGAGCAGTTTGCCCGTGGAATCCACGATGTCGTTCGCTGAGCCGAGCAGCTGCGAATACGACGTCACCTGCTGCGATGCGCCGCTCAGCGTATCCGCCATGGTGGTGAGATTGCCGTTGAGGTTGCGCATGTATTCGGCCATTTGCGGGCTTTGCGAATAGTGTAGGATGCTTGAGGCCAGGTCGAGTCCGACTTGCGCAATCGTTTTGGCGAAGGTTTTGTCGATCGTGTTGACCACGGTTGTTGCGCCCTGATCGGTGATATGCGGGGCGATCGGGTTGATTTTCTCGTTCAGATAGTACTTGAGCTGCGCGTGTTTGATGTCGGGGGAGAACAGCGTCATCATGTCGGCGCTGAAACCTTTCGGAATTACGATCGCCGCATAGTATTCGCCGGATTTCACCCCGTCGATTGCCTTGTCGCTTTTCACGAACTGCCAGTCCAGCTGGTCGTTGGCGTGCAGTGTGCTGATGATGGTTTCGCCCACGTTGACGCGCACCGGTATGAGATCCGACTTGTAACCCTTGTCGTTATTGGCCACGGCGACCTTCAATGCCTTGGTGTTGCCGTAGGGGTCCCAGCTGGCCGCGATGTTGAACCAGGCGTACAGCGCCGGCACCACCACCAGACCCATCGAGACGATCACGGCGATCACGTTGCGGGTGGCGTGGCACATGTCCCGCTTGAAGATGCCCCAGATCATTTTCACTGTTCGTTCCCCTCCTCACGCAGACTCCTGCCAGCATTTCCGTCCGTGTTTCCAGCCGCATGTTCAGGCGCATGTCCGGCCGAACCACCATGCGCAGCCTCATACAGCCTCGTACGTACGGCATGCATCGGCTTGTAATGCATGCCCGGCCGGAACAGCAGGTTCTCGTGCAGGATCGCGCTGCGGAACTCTTCCGCACTCATCGCTTCCTCGCCCAGATAATTCGCATACCGTTCGCGCAGATACTCCACCACGATGAGATACGTGTCGATGGCGATGATCGAAATGATCCAACCGAGCAGCATGGCGAGCTTCATGCGCGTGATGAATAGCAACAGCAGGAACACGAACGGCAGTACCGCCAGCGCGAGGAATCCCCAACGCACCAGGCGCGGGTACAGGCGGAAGAAATGAATCGCCCGTCTGCGGGCGAGTTCGGGGAACTCCTCGGCGATCTGCTGCGCGGTCTCGGTGAGCCGCAACGGTTCCACCGTGCCTTCGTTATGTTCGGTGATCATCAGATCAGTGTCCGCCAGACGGTTGTCGAACAGGCGGTTGAGGTTCAACGCCAGCTTGCGGACCACCAAGCCGATGAACAGCGCCACAGGCAGATACCAGAACAGCGAGAGCATGTCGATCCAATAATGGTTGGCATACATGCCGCCGATCGGCCCGCGCATCGCGTTGATGCCGTAGGTGAACGGTAGGAACGGTTTCAGACGGCGGAAGAATTCCGGCATCATCTCGATGGGGTAGAGGCCTGCCGCGCCCGGAATCTGGATGATCACCAGAATCACGGCGACGGCCTTGCCGATATGCCGGAACGCTACGGCGAGCGCGTAAATGATGTTCACGTAGACAAACGAGGCGAAAATGCCGGCGAGGATGAACAGGAACGGATGCTCGCATTGGATGCCCAGCGCGAGATCGCCGATCGTGGCGATGATCGCCTGCAGGAATCCGACCGTGACGAACAGCAGCCAACGGCCCATATAGCCTTGGCGTGGCGTGTACATGCGGATCTTCTCATCGCGGTCCACTTCAAGCTTGTAGATCGCGACGAGCACGAATCCGCCGACCCACAGCGCAAGATTCGTGTAGAACGGCGTGACCGCGGAACCATAGTTTTTGACCGGGTAGAGGACCTGTTCGTCCAAATGCACCG
>OHFA01000527.1_pt1 | contig 21974 bp, 16 predicted proteins | sample 1567501 | NCBI WGS metagenome assembly OHFA01 (sample SAMEA3879593, study PRJEB24766) | human gut metagenome | biome: human-associated habitat; feature: feces | place: USA | collected 1985/1987 | reverse complement strand
TTCGAGCCGATCATCGCGCCCAGCGGCATTACGCAAGCCGCACCCGCGTCTTCAAGACGCTTCGCCGCAATCGGATCGGGGAACATGTACGGCATGACCACGAAGCCTTCTTTTGCCAGCTGTTTCGTGGCTTTGATGGTTTCCTCATTGTCGGGCAGCAGATACTTCGCCTCATGCTCGATCTCCACCTTCACGAAGTCCGTCTGGCACACTTCGCGTGCGAGACGGGCAATACGCACCGCTTCCTCGGCATTGCGTGCGCCGGACGTGTTCGGCAGCATGGTGATGCCCTTCGGAATGTAGTCGAGCAGATTGTTTTCGGTGGTACGGCAGCGACGCAACGCCATGGTGACGATTTGCGTACCCGCGTTCTCAATGGTCGCCTTGATGAGGTTCAGATCGTAGCGGCCGGAACCGAGAATGAAACGGCTCGTGAACTTGTGTCCGCCGAGGATCAACGGATCGGCGTCACCGGTGGCGATTTCGTCATACGCGTGCGCATCCGGTTCCGGCAGCAGTGCGGTGTTCGTGGTGGTGCCGACCAGCTCGTCGAGTGTGGCATTCGGTGCCGCTGCGAAGTCTTTTTCCGCGGTGGTGATCGTGTTTTCGGTGCTCATGGTTAATCCTTACTATGCGATTAGTGTCGTGTCATTCGTTGCGATTTGCGATTGCAACTTGCGTTTGCGTTTGCGTTTCGCTGTCAGGCGTCTTCTTCGCCGAGAATCAAGCGAGTGATCATATTGGCTTCGTGGCAGGCGACCACACCCACGCGTGGTGCCATCAGACCAGCGCCCGGCACCGGAGCGGTTTCGCCGTCGCCGCAGAAGTAGAAATTCTTCGAAACGCGACGAGTATTCACCAAATTGGAACTGCGGAATCCCGCCATTCCAGAAGCACTCACCAGCTTCTTGTTCGGCAGATTCTCAAGTACGGCATTCACCAGCATCGTCTTGTTTTCCGGCACGTCGAACGCTTCGCAAATAATATCCTCATTGTCGAACAGCGTCGGCACGTTCTCGTCGGTCACTTTCACGGTATCAATGGTGATATCGATAAAAGGATTGATCTGACGCAAGTTACTGCGCAATGCTTCCGTCTTGTACTGCCCAAGATCCTTCAAAAAATACTGCTGACGATTCAGATTCGTCATATCCACGCGATCAAAATCAATCAAATGCAGGTGACCGACGCCAATGCGGGTCAACGCCACCGCAATGGTCGATCCGAGGCCGCCGCAGCCGCAAATGGCCACGTGCGCCGCGTCGAGCTTGTCTTGCGTGGCTGCGGTATGACGGTCGAGCAGGGCCGCACGGATTTCTTCGCGGCTGACGAGCGTGGTCGGGTCGGGCTGGTTGTCGAAAGCGTGCTGGCGGGCGTCGATCTGCGCCTGCGATATGGATGGTTCAAAAGTCATGGTTGTTCTCGTATTCTCGTTTTCCGTTCGTGTGTTGTTTTTGCCGGGTTGGTTGTGTTTTGTATGTTCTTGCGATTGTTACGCGTGCATTGTGCCGGTTGTAATCGCAAGAAATTTTGAAAGTGGTTCAGCCGCCCTGCACGAACGTGACGATTTCCAACGTATCGGTGCCCTTGAGCTGCGTCTGCGCACGCTGGGTGCGAGGCACGATTTCGCCGTTGAGCTCGACAGCCACGCGGTCGGCGCGCAATCCCTTGCTTTCGATCAGTTCGGCCACGGTGATCGGCGTGGCGATGTTCTCTTCCTTACCGTTGATGATCATTGCGGTTCCCTTCTGTGTCTGTCGTGACACATGCTTCCTGCACTCCAAATGTCCGTTTCTGGTGAATCGGACATCCGGAGGTTCATTGTTGGTCTTTAAATGTCCGATTCTGCAGAATCGGACACGCACGGCATCTATTTCAGTCCACGGATGTCCGTTTCTGGTGAATCGGACACGTAGACGCTTGTTCGAGCCGCTTGTGCGTCCGTTTCTGCAGAATCGGGCACTCAAGGTTGGTACGAAAAAAGGGTCGCCGAAGGAACCGTACCCTATGAGGTGGTGCGCCCCTCCGTGACCCTAATCACGCGATATTCGGTTATCGCGAACGGAAGATGAGATACGTCTTGCGGCGTGAACAACCCGTCTCCTTACGGCGGCATTACCCGCATCAAGTCCTCGGTCGAAGCTCTATGAGCTCCCTCTCAGCCTTTCGGCTCCCGTTCGGTTGTGCCTTCATCTTCGCGCACGCGCCCGACAAGCTTGCGCCGGTTCACGTTGGGTTAGTCTTGATGTGAACATGTGCGAATCGGCTGAGTGCTTGCAAGGAAGGGGAAGATGATGATGGACGGCGAGTTGGCAGGATTTGCGATTCCTCGGCTTGGTATGGGAACGATGGCTTTGGCGATTGAGGGGCGCCCGGATCGCGATACCGCGATTCGTACGATTCATGCCGGTTTGGACGCGGGTGTTCGCTATTTGGACACGGCTTGGTCATATTATCTGCCGAGCGAGCCTGGCACCGGCACTGCGAAAGATTTGGGGTACGGCGAAAAGTTGGTGCGTGATGCGCTCATTTCGTGGAATGGCCCCCGAGATGAAGTGCTGGTCGCCACGAAAACTGGCTATCGACGCACCATGGAGGTCCCCGCTTTTGTTGCTCCTGTGTCCGATTCACCAGAATCGGACACTCAGGGGCGGGATTCTGAGGGATGCAGCCGTCGGCCTGGCGAGGAACGCCAGCATTTGCAGGCGGCGGGCAGTCAATACGGGTGGATGGCGGATTCGCGCCCCGAAACCATGATTCGTGACGCCAAGGAGTCCGCGTTGCACTTGGGCGTCGATACGCTCGACCTGTTGTATTCGCATGGCCCCGATCCCGCGGTGCCTTACGAAGACCAATGCGGCGCGTTGAAGCAGCTGCTCGACGAAGGCGTGATCAAATATGCGGGCATCTCCCGTGTGAATAACGAGCAGATCGATCTTGCGCGCGGCATTATCGGCAGCGGCTTGGTCGCCGTGCAAAACCAGTTCTCGCCGTCGCATCCCGATCCGGAACATACGATGGAGCATTGCGCCGAATTGGGGCTCGCTTTCGTCTGTTGGTCGCCGCTCGGCGGATTCCTCGATACGTTCGATCAGAGCGCGTACGATCCGTTCCGCACGGTTGCCGCGCAACGTGGTTGCTGCTCCTACCAGCGTGTGGTGCTGGCGTGGGAATTGACCCGTTACGAACGTCTGTTCACCATTCCCAGCGCTCGCAATCCGCAGGAAATCAACGATTCCTTTGCCGCCGCCGAATTGACGCTTACACCGGACGAACTGGCGATGCTGAACGCGTCAGTCGACGCCCGTCGCGGCTGAGTTTCAAGCAGCCCGTACGATTGGCCGCGCCCGATTTCGCACAATAATTGCGATTCGGGCCGCGGCCATTTTCGTCTCTTGCGTAATTTCCGCGGCTTTCGTACCATCTCGGCCTTCTGCGCACCGCAGAATCACCCGAAAATAACTTACGATATAAATTGTTTACACTGTAAGATATTATGACGGCGATTGCAACGTAAGGAGGTGCCGCGTGGGTTTTGAAGAGGAACTATTCCACGAATTGGCGACCAGCACATGGGATAAACGCTCGCGTATGCAGCAGGAGATGGCGAAAGGCGCGAAAGGTGAACCCTTTGCGGTGCAGGAACTGTACAGGAAGGGTCCGCTGACGCCATCGCAACTCGCCGCTTCGATGAAGACCACCACCGGACGCGTGTCCGTACTGTTGTCCGCACTGGAGAAAAAAGGCCAGATCACGCGCGAATCCGACCCTGACGATCGCCGTGTGGTGCACGTGGACCTTACCGAAGCCGGCAGGGAGCGCGCCGAACGTCAGCGCGAAAGCATGCGCGAGGCGATCTGCTGGATCTTCTCGCAAATGGGGGAGCGCCGCGCGCGCGAATTCGTTGAGCTTACCGAGGAATTCACCACGTACATGTCACTGTGCATGCCCGGCAAGCCGCGTCCGACCCCAGAAGAGGTCGCCAAGGCATTCTCAGAAAACACGCAGGAAGTTGCATAATACTTCACACTGCAAGAAATTTACAGTGTAAACAATCGTGATTCGATAATCGCAAATCAGCTAACCGAATTAACCAAGCCAACAAAACGTAAGAGAAGGAACCAAGCATGCTTCGCATTGTGCGATACCTCTCCAAAGCGGAGATAGTCCAGATGCTCATTGCACTGGTCAGCATCGTCGGTCAGATCTGGTTCGATCTGACGCTACCGGATTACATGGCCGACATCACGCAGCTCGTGGAAACGCCGGGCAGTGAAATGAGTGATATCTGGATAGCGGGCGGCAAAATGCTGCTCGTCTCGCTCGGATCGGTGGCGTGCGCGGTCGTCACCGGCTTCATCGCCGCGCGCGTCGGCGCGTCGTTCAGCCAACGTCTGCGCTCGCTCGAATTCAAGAAGGTGGAAAGCTTCGGACCGGCGGAAATGAACCGTTTCTCCACCGCATCGCTCATCACCCGCTCCACGAACGACATCACGCAGATCCAGATGTTCGTGACCATGGGTCTGATGATGCTGATCAAAGCGCCGATCATGGCCGTGTGGGCCGTATGCAAAATCGCGAACAAAGGCCTTGAATGGACGTTCGCCACTGGCATCGCAGTAGCCGTGCTGCTGGCGGTGATCGGCGTGATCATGAGCTTCGTCATGCCGAAGTTCAAGGTCATGCAGACCCTGACCGACAACATCAACCTCGTGGCCCGCGAGAACCTCACCGGCCTGCGCGTGGTGCGCGCATACAACGCCGAGGAGTATCAGGAAGACAAGTTCACCGAAGCCAACAAGGAACTTACCGAGACCCAGCTGTTCACCAACCGCTCCATGGCCATCATGATGCCGTTGATGAACACCGTCATGAACGGTCTGATGCTGGCCGTCTACTGGATCGGCGCCTACCTCATCGACGCCGCCGAAGCGCTCGACAAGCTCACCACCTTCTCCAACATGGTGGTGTTCTCCAGCTACTCCATCCAGGTGATTATGAGCTTCCTGCTGCTGAGCATGGTGTTCGTGCTCTGGCCGCGCGCCGACGTGTCCGCGCAGCGCGTGCTCGAAGTCATCGACACCGATCCGATGGTCGCTGACGGTGTGAAGACCGCCGGCAAGCCTGGCGTGGAAGGCGAAATCGAATTCCGCAACGTGAGCTTCGCCTACCCCGATTCTCGTCAAGCTATGTTGGAAGGCATCAATTTCACAGCCAAGAAGGGCGAAACGGTCGCGTTCATCGGCTCGACCGGCTCCGGAAAATCGTCTCTCATCAACCTAGTGCCGCGCTTTTATGACGCGACGCAAGGCGAGGTTCTCGTCGACGGCGTTGACGTGCGCGACTACACGCTCAAGGCGTTGCGCGACAAGATCGGCTACGTGCCGCAGCAGTCGTTCCTGTTCAAAGGCACGATTGCCAGCAATGTCGCGTACGGAGATACGGAACGCAACGACGCCGACGTGAAGATGGCATGCGATGTCGCGCAGGCCACGGAATTCATCGACAAGAAGGACAAGAAATACGATTCCGGCATTGCGCAGGGTGGTTCCAACGTGTCGGGCGGGCAGAAACAGCGCCTGTCGATCGCACGCGCCGTTTACCGTCATCCGGAAATCCTGATTTTCGACGACTCCTTCTCCGCGCTTGATTTCAAGACCGATCGCGCCGTACGCGACGCGCTCGAACGGGAAGCGAAGGATTCCACGAAACTCATCGTCGCGCAGCGCATCGGCACCATTATGAACGCCGACCGCATCATCGTGCTCGACGATGGCAAAGTCGTTGGCCAGGGTACGCACCACGAACTGCTCGACAACTGCGAAGTATACCGGCAGATCGCCGAATCGCAGTTGAGCGAAGACGAGTTGAATCGCTGAAGGGGAGGACCAACATGGCAAGAGGACCAATGGGACGCTCTCGCGGACCCGTGGAAAAGCCGAAGGATTTCGGCGGTGTGATGAGCAAACTGGCGAAATTCTGCCGTCACTACATTCCTGTGATGATTTTCGCCCTGATTCTGGGTGCAGCCGGCACGATCTGCCAGATTGTCGGACCGGACAAGCTCAAAGACATGACCAACGAGATCACGAAGGGGCTGCCGGCCATGGTGCATGGCAGGCCGGTCATGAACTCGATTGATATGGATGCTGTTTCGCGCATCGCATGGCTGCTTGTCGCGCTGTATGTTGGGTACGCGCTGCTGAGCTATCTGCAGAGCTGGCTGATGGCCAACGTTACGCAGCGCACCGCGCAGGAGCTGCGTGAGGCGATCAGCAAGAAGATTAATCGCCTACCGCTCAAATATTTCGACAAGGTCAGCTACGGCGATGTGCTCAGCCGCATCACCAACGATGTGGACGCGATCGGCCAGACGCTCGGCCAGTCGGTCGGCTCGCTGATCACTTCAATCACGCTGTTCGTCGGCGCGCTCATCATGATGTTCTACAACAACGTGATCATGACGCTGTGCGCCATCGGTTCCGCGTTGCTTGGCCTGGTGGTCATGGGCGTAATCATGGTCACCTCGCAGAAGTACTTCACCCGACAGCAGATCGCGTTGGGAGATGTGAACGGGCACGTTGAGGAAATGTACACCGGCCACACCGTGATCAAGGCGTATTGCGGCGAAGAGGACTCCATCAAACAGTTCGAGAAATACAACGACGATCTGTACGTCTCCGGCTGGAAGAGCCAGTTCCTCTCCGGCCTGATGATGCCGCTCATGAACTTCATCGGCAACTTCGGTTACGTGGTCGTGTGCGTGGTCGGCGCGGTGCTGGCCATGGACGGCAAGATCGAATTCGGCGTGATCGTGGCGTTCATGATGTACATTCGCCTGTTCACGCAACCGCTTTCCCAGTTCGCGCAGGCGTTCCAGAACCTGCAGCGCTGTGCTGCCGCTTCCGAACGCGTCTTCGGTTTTCTGGAAGAGCCGGAGCTGGCCGACGAATCCGGCAAGAAAGCACTGCTGGGTGTCGGTGTGGATGGCAAGCCGCAGCCGGTGCGTGGCGATGTGGAATTCAGTCACGTGCGGTTCGGCTACGACCCGGACAAGACGATCATCCACGACTTCTCCGCGTCGGTGAAGGCCGGCCAGAAGGTGGCCATCGTCGGCCCGACCGGTGCCGGCAAGACCACGATGGTCAACCTGCTGATGCGGTTCTACGAGATTTCCGGCGGCGCGATTTCGATCGACGGCGTCGACACCAAGTCGGTTCCGCGCTGGAATGTGCATGACCAGTTCTCGATGGTATTGCAGGACACGTGGGTGTTCCGTGGAACGGTGCGTGAAAACATCGCATACTCGAAGCCGGGCGTCACTGACGAGCAGATTGTGGCCGCCTGCAAAGCCGTCGGTCTGCACCGCTACATCATGTCTTTGCCGAATGGCTACGACACTGTGCTCGACGACAAGGCGTCGCTTTCGCAAGGTCAGAAGCAGCTGCTGACAATCGCCCGCGCCATGGTTGAGGACGCGCCGATTCTGATTCTCGACGAGGCCACGTCCTCCGTGGATACCCGTACCGAGGAGTTGATTCAGAAGGCCATGGACGCACTGACGGTGGGACGCACGAGCTTCGTGATCGCGCACCGACTGTCCACCATCCGCGACGCCGACATGATTTTAGTGATGAACGGCGGCGACATTGTGGAACGCGGCACCCACGAGGAACTGCTCGCTAGAAACGGCTTCTACGCCGACATCTATAACAGCCAGTTCACGCTGATCGACTGAGCGGCTGAGTGGCTGGCTTAAGTGGGGTGCTTTGGTTGGCTTGCTTGAGCCGACTGATGATCAGAAGAAGCGGCCGGGAAAACCGGCGCTGATGGTGGCGTGACGGTCGGCGTCCAACGTGGCGCAATCGAAGGCAAAAGTGTTGCTCAGCTCGTTCGGATCGGCAACGAACAGCGCCGTAGCCAAACCGTCTGCCACCGCAGTCGGATAGTCGACGACCGACGTGGATTGCACAGTAATCCACGTGGCCTCCATCTGCTGCGCGGGCAAGCCGTCGACGGCGTTGAGCAGATGATGAATAGCCAGATGTGTCCGTTCGTCAACCGCCACCTCCCAATGGCGGCGACTGGGCGCGCTCGCGCAGAACGCGCCATCGCAAATCTCTGCCACACCCACCGCACGGGACGAATCGTCCGGATCCTCAAGCGCCACACGAATCGGGCTGGACGTGTGTACTAGCAGGTCGCCTCCAGCATCAATCACAAATTCCGGGAAGGTGTTCTCTCGATTGAAATCTGTTGCCCCAGCAGTGTGCGCCGAATCCTTCCGCATGGCGTGCTGTGGGTGCGGTTCACGAGGCACACATGACGGTTCCAAACCACCCAACAAACCATCCAACAAATCAACCAGATAGCCTTTGCCACACGCGCCGAAATCCAAATGAACCGAGCCATGCGTGACCAACGTCGTACTATCTGAACGTACTACGTCGTGCCCCCATACAGGGCGTCCGCGCAAAGCGCCCAAGCGCTCGACGGCGTCGGTTTCGACGGTGAAGCTCAGCGTGGGATCGTAACCGAGACGAATCAGATCCTCACCTACACACGGGTCGATCGCGCCGCGTGTGACGTCGTGTAGTGCGTCGTACAAATCAAACAGTGGGCCGGCCCAATTGGGAAAATCGAAATGCCCGCCATGCTCCGCGTTTCCGATGCGCGTAACCAGCGAATCGGCGCGGAATCGCGAAAGCACATGCTCGTATCCGTTGATGAGTCGTTCCATTTTGGCACGCAGATCCGTGGAAACCGGGCGGGCGGTCGAAACCAGCAAACCGGTGCCGAGCGCCTTGGGAAACGCGGTGGTGTAGGGCATGCGCTGCACGAGCGAAACGGAAGCATCCATAATCCTGATGCTAGCGCGTTCGTTCGTTGAGAGTGAGGCCTTATGTGCCCGTTTTGTCGATGCTGGTGCTTGGCTGCGGAACGTCCGGCGCGTCGAATTCAACAAGCATGCTGCGAGTGTGCCACTATGTGAGATGACACGCCGAAGATGGTAAAAACAGGAATGGCGGAATTCCGCCGATTCTCCATACTCGATACATCAGAACAAATTAAAAATCAAGACTGTTCTTTAAAAAACTTTCGTTTTATCTTGGCTTTCGGTGCGCACATCGCACACTGAAAAGTTTTGAGAAGGAAGGTTTGGAACATGTCATCTCGCGTTGCGCAGCGCTACGCAACCGGTTCCTATGATCCGTGCGATCCACGAGTCTCGGCTTCCGGCCGTCTCGTCACGCTCGTCGCCGCGCTGATGATTGCGCTCGCCACGCTTTTCGCGACTACCGCGGTTCCGCAGTCGGCAATCGCAGCCGATGACGGTCAAACGAATTTTGATTCCTGGACTGCCGCTGCGAAGAATATCGAAGACCAGCTTGCAACCGCTGAAAAAGACTATAATGACGGCAATTACGGTCAGGCTGGCACCGATTTTCAGACCGCGCATTGGATCGGTTACGACGCATCCAACTTCTCGAAAGTCGTCAACGACACTATCAGCGCCGACAAGCAGAAGGAACTGCTACAGCAATTCACTGATCTTGAAGGGCTTGCCTATCAGCAGGGCCAAGGCGACGCCATCGCAACCAAAATCGACGCGCTGACCGCCGAAATCAACGCAACCGCGCAAACGCTCGATGCGAACGCAGACCTCGCCAATCCTAAGGAATACGCGAAGCAGCGTGCCGCGCAAACCGCGGAAGAGCGCAAGAAGCTCGACGCGGCCAAGAAGAATTCGTCCAAAGGCAAAGGCGACCGTACGTGGAGTGAGGTTGCCAACGAAATGACCGTTATTCTCGACCAAGCATACGAGGCTGCCGCTGCTGGCAAGGGGGACAAAGGCGCCACGCTGGTCAACAACGCCTACTACCAGTACTACGAGAAGCTCGGCTTCGAAAAGAACGTGATGAACGCGATTTCCGGCGACCGTGTTTCGCAGGTCGAATACCAGTTCAAGATGACTCGTAAGACCATGCGCGACGGCGGTTCCGACAAGGAAATCAAGCAGCTCGTCGACGATTTGAAGAGCTGGCTCGTGAAAGACGCGGCCATCCTCGACAGTGGTGCGTCCGGCAATGTCAACGGCTTCACCAAGCTCGTTACCAGTTCCGCCGGTCAGGCGTTCCTCATTCTGATCCGTGAAGGCCTCGAAGCGCTGCTGGTGGTGGCCGCAGTAATCGCCTACCTGGTGAAGTCCGGCAACAAGCGTTTCGCCAAGTGGATCTACCTTGGTGTGGTCGCAGGTCTGGCCGGCTCCGGTTTGGTTGCCGTGCTCTTCACGTTCCTGTTCGGCGGTTCCGGCCCGATTCAGGAGATTTCCGAAGGCGTGTGTGCGCTTATCGCCACCCTCATGCTGCTGTGGACCAGCAACTGGATGCTCAACAAGAGCTCCGTGGAAGCGTGGAACAACTACATCAGGAACAAGACCGAAGCTGTTGTTGCCGGCGCGCAAAGCAAGGTCGAATCCGGTCAGGGCCTGGGCTTGGGTATGGTCACCTCGCTTGCCATGTTGAGCTTCCTTGCCGTGTTCCGTGAGGGTGCCGAAACGGTGATCTTCTACGAGTCCATCTACTCCATGAGCCAGGATGCGCACGGCATGTGGGTTGGCGGTCTGACCGCCGCCGCGGTGCTGATCGTCATCTTCCTGATCCTGCGATTCACTTCGGTGAAGATTCCGATCGGCCCGTTCTTCCTCGTAACTTCGATTTTGATGGCTGCATTGGTTGTCATTTTCGCGGGTGGCGGCATCCATGCGCTCATCGAGGGTGATCTTATTGAAGGTACCTACTTGAGCATTGTGCCAACTAACGATTGGATCGGCTTGTATCCGTACGTCGAAACGATTGCGGCACAGGTGATTGCTGCGATCGCGGTGGTTGCGCTGTTCGTGGTCGGCTTCATCAAGAAACACAGGATGAAGTTGGCCGCACAAGCGGAACAGGCTAAGTAAGCGCCAATCAATAATCACAAGTAAAGATTTAGAGATTTCCATAAGTTTCCAACGTTCCTCGAGGAACCAAAGAAAAGGAAGAGAACACAATGAAGAATAAGAAGATCGCCGCCCTGCTCGGCATCCTGCTGGCCGGCTCCATGGCTTTCTCCCTGTCCGCATGCGGCAACTCCAACGATTCCGCATCCGACGCCAAGTCCGACACCTCCACTTCGAACGCCACCGACAGCTCCAGCGATTCCAGCGCTGACGACAGCTCCAATGCCGGCTTCGAAGAGATCCAGGTCGACGAGAAGCACTCCGATCAGGATGTTGACGCTCTGACCGTCAACGCCGTGTACTTCCAGCCGATCGATATGGAACCGTCCGGCATGGGCCTGAAGGCTGCCGACGCTTCCTTCCACTTGGAAGCCGACATTCACGCCAACGAGAAGGGCACTAAGCTCGGCTACGGCAAGGGCGACTTCGTGCCGGATCTGACCGTGAACTACACCATCATCGATAAGTCCACCGGCAAGGAAGTCGAGGGCGGCACCGCCACCTCCGGTACCTTCATGCAGATGAACGCTTCCGATGGCCCGCACTACGGCGCCAACATCAAGCTCGACGAAGCTGGCTCCTACAAGCTCGTGCTGAAGATCGAATCCCCGGAGAAGAAGGGTTGGATGCTGCACGTTGATCCGGAAACCGGCGTTGAGGGCCGCTTCTGGACCGAGCCGCTCGAGGTCACTTTCCCGGAGTGGAACTACACCCCGCAGGAGTGGTGATCCGGAACGTGAATTCCGGCACATGCCAAGCGAAACGGTTTGGATGTAAGCCTGAATTCATGTTGGGATTCAACTCGTGATCAACGCCGTTCACGTATCGCGAAACGTATGCAAGTAGCGCGAATATGGGTACGGCGTTCGCGGTTGCTTGGATAGTCGTTCGACGTACTTAAGGCCGTCTGGCCGAGTCTACGGGCGAACAACCATCCAAGCAACCGCTCTCTTGCGTTTTAGGGGATGCGCTTTTGGGGATAACGCGTTTTTTGGGGAATCTTGGTAAAGGGGTTCCTTTTGCGCGCTGAATTCACTAGGCTTTGACAGGGATATACGACGAAAGGTGTGAGATGCTGACGCAGTACGTCACGGTGTTGCAGGGAACGCTGGCACCGGCTTTGCTGATTATGGCACTGAACGTGATGCTCACGGTCGGTGAGGGTCGTGACAAGCCGTTGAGCGCGTACTGGCGTCTTGCGGGCTTCATTATCGGATTCGCGGGTGCCATTGTGTTCGCCGCGTTGCGTGCGGCCGCGGTGATCAATCAGCGTACGTTCGTCAATTACCCCACGTTGTGGTGTTGTGTGATTTTCGATGTCGCAGTGTTCGTTGTTGTGCTGTTCGCGCGTCGCATCACTACGAATTGGCATGATCATCGCGCGTTGCTTGATATTGCGAATGCGATTGGCGCTCTTGCGATTGCCGCCACCACCTTCCGTGCGTTGCCTGATGTAGTTTTGCGTTTGACGATTTTCGTGGAGCCGGGAGATCCGATCTTCACTTCGGATATGCTGCTTCGTGCGCTTGGTTTCGTATTGGGTGCGGTCACTGCGATTGTTGCGGCGTTGATTTTCCGTACGATGCGTTCCACTGCGATTCGTTGGTCGTTCACTACGGCCGTGCTGCTGCTGATTGCGCTGCTGTTTGTTTCGCATTTCACTGATCTTGCGCAGATTCTGCAGTCCAAGCGCATCGTTCATTTCCCTACGGAAGCGTTCCTGGCGTTGGTGTGGTGCATTAATCATCAGCGTCATATGGTCATTGCCATGGTGTTGGTGTTCATTATTCCGGTGGCCGCCAGCATTGTGATGGGCTTTAAAATCAAGCCGGAAGGCGCCAATGAGGCCATTGTGCGATCGCATATCGCGTTCCGTCGTCGGGCGAAGGCGGCCGGCGCATGGAGCCTTGTTGCGATGATTGGCATCACGTTCGCGCTCACATATGGTGTGGCGCAAACGAAGAGGGTCATTACGCTGTCTCCGCCTGAGGATTATTCGCTGAGCGACGGCGTGGCCACCATCAAATTCAGCCAAATCAACGACGGTCATCTGCATCGCTTCCAATACAAGGCGAAAGACGGCACAGTGATGCGTTTCATCATCATCAAGAAGAATGGTGGAGCGTACGGTGTTGGTCTTGATGCTTGTGATAACTGCGGTGACGCGGGCTATTACGAGAAGGATGGCAAGATTATCTGCAAGAAGTGCGATGTCGCCATCAACCTCGCCACTATCGGGTTCAAGGGCGGCTGCAATCCTGTGCCGTTCGATTATCAGGTTGAATCCGGCAAAATCGTAATTCAAACTTCAACGCTCGACGCATTGTCGACGCATTTCCAGTGAGCGGAAAGAGGTAGTCATGTTCTTTCTTCGAATGATTTTCCGCTCGTTCAGCAGGCAGTTCAAACGCAGGCTGCTGATCGCGGTCACCGTGTGCTTGTCGGCCACGGTCAGCGTGGCCATGTTGGGCGTGGTGTTCGACGTTGGAGACAAGCTGAACGCCGAACTGTCGACGTACGGTTCCAACATCATCGTGCAGCCCAAGGCTGATGCCGTCGTCAACGACCTGTACAACACGGGTGGTGACGCTGACAGCAGCGCTTCCGGCACTTCCGAATCCGATCCGACCACATTTTTGAAGGAATCGGATGTGCCGAAGATCAAAACCATCTTCTGGGCGTTCAATATCACGAATTTTGCCCCCGAACTTAATATCCATGCTGACGTGAACTGCGCGTCCGAATCGGCGGCATCGGCGGATTCCAGCTCCTGTAAGGCTTCCGGAGTGCCGATTGTAGGCACATGGTTCGCGAAGACCCTGCACATGGATTCCGGCGAATCCACGGTGGCGGGTATGAACGGCATGCGTTCGTGGTGGAAGCTTGACGGCTCTTGGCCGAAAGATGATAGCGCGCAAGGTCTGATCGGCACCACGCTCGCATCCAAGCTCGGCGTGGCCAAGGGAGACACCGTAACCCTCTACAAAACCACCGCCGACGGCAGCCGCAACAAGCAGCAGATCACTATCACCGGCATTTACGATTCTGGCGATAGCGACAACAACGCGATGTACATTCCGTCATTCACCGCGCAGGTGCTTGCGAATCTGCCTGATTCCATTGACAAGATCGAAGTCAAAGCGCTGACCACGCCAGACAATGATTTGGCGCGAAAGGCGTCGAAGAATCCGAACGCGCTCACACAAGACGAGTGGGAAACATGGTATTGCACCGCATACCCTTCGTCCATCGCCTACCAGATCGAAGAGGTTATTCCCGGTTCCGTAGCCAAGCAGGTGCGTCAGGTGGCCGCATTGCAGGGCGATGTGCTGCAGAAAACGCAGGCGGTGATGGTGCTGATGACCGTGCTTTCGTTGGTTGCGGCCGCTATTGCAGTGGCGAATCTGATGGCCGCCTCGATTGGTGAGCGCGGTTCCGAATTGGCGTTGCTGAAGGCGATTGGTGCCACCGATGGTGCGGTTTCCCGCCTGATGCTCGCTGAGACGGCTGTGATTTCGTTGGTTGGCGCGATTGTTGGTGCGCTGTTGGGTTCTTGTGTTGCGCAGATTGTGGGACACGTGGTATTCGGTTCCGGCATTACGATGCGTCCGATGGTGTTTGTGCTGGTGTTTGTGCTGCTGACGCTTACCGTGCTGATCGCCTCGTTCTCGTCGATCCGTTCGATTTTGGGACTCAAGCCCGCGGAGGTGTTGCATGGCCGCTGATTTCAACTTGAGTTCCGTAAACTCGGCCGCGGCTGCGGCCTCGGTCACGAACGGCACACTGTGCTGTTCGTCCGCGGAGGTGTTGCATGGCAGGTGAGTTCAAGACAATCCGTAAGGGGCATGAGATGACTAATCGCAAGATGTTCTTCACCATGCTGTGGGGCGCGGTGTTCCGCCGTCGTTCGCGAGCCGTTATGGCCGTGATCGCCTCCATGGTGGGCGCTGCCACGCTGTTCTGCCTTGCTGCAACGTGTATTGCCGTTCCACAGCAGATGAACGAGGAAATGCGCGCATATGGCGCGAATCTTATCGTCACACCATCCGAATCAACCGAAAAGTCCAACGGCATCGACACCGATACCACCAAAGCGTTGAACCAGATGGTGAAAGGCTCATACAGCGCCCGTTCCGCCGCCTACCGGTATGAAAGCGTGCGCATAAACTCGGCGCCATACACGCTGGCCGGCATCACGACCAAAGACGTGAAAGCGCTCAACCATCATTGGAATGTGACTGGCGATTGGCCCAGCGAAGGCAATGTGATGCTCGGCCGTGACGTGGCCGACGCGCTCGGCGTCTCCATCGGTTCGACCGTGACCATCGGCTACCGCGCATCCGACGATGCGCAGAATTCCGGCGCTCCCGGCCAAACCGAAGCACAAGCCATGGAAAACGGCCGCGTTTCGTCCGACATTATGGAGAACACCGGCACCGAATTCCGTGTCGGAGGCATCGTCGATACGGGCGGCAGCGAAGACGAAATCGTCTACGCAGTCAATGCTGACGTGGCCAAACTGGCCGGTTCCAAACGCGGTGCGGACGTGATCGAATATTCCGTCAATGCGGTAGGTAGCGAACTCAACGACGTCGTCAAATCAATCAATGCGAATCCGTCAACCGGCGTGAAAGCGCAGACCGTCACCAAAATCACCTCATCCGACACCCGCATCATCGCCATGCTGCAAACCCTGTTCTGGATCGTGTCGCTGGTCGTGCTCGTGCTGACGCTGGTCGGCGTGGGCACCACCATCAGTTCCATCGTGTCTCAGCGACGCAACGAAATCGGCTTGCGCAAAGCGTTGGGCGCATCGTCGCAGGCCATCGGCATCGAATTCTATGTGGAATCCGCCATCTACGGACTGATTGGCGGCCTGATCGGCACTGTCATCGGCTACCTGCTGGCCCGCGTGCTGTGCGTGTCCGTATTCGAGCGTGCCATTGGCTTCAACTGGCTGTTGGGCGTCGCTTCGCTGCTGTTGAGCGTGCTCATCGCCGTCATCGCATCCATTCCGCCGGTTCGCCGCGCAACCCGTATCGACCCCGCCATCGTTTTGAGGGAGGAATAATCATGAGTTCCGAGAATACGTTGAATACGTTGCTTGAATTGGATCATATTTCCAAGATTTACGGCGATTTGCGTGCCGTCGACGATTTGACTTTGACCGTTCCGCAAGGTGAATGGCTTGCGATTGTCGGTTCGTCGGGTTCCGGTAAAACCACGCTGATGAACATGATTGGCTGCATGGACACGCCTTCAAAGGGTTCCGTCATGCTGGAAGGCCGCAAGTTGGAGGATTTGAACGCCAAGCAGCTTGCCGACGTGCGTAAGAACATGATCGGATTGGTGTTCCAGAAGTTCTATCTGGTACCGCATCTGACGGCTGTGGAAAACGTGATGGTGGCACAGTACTACCATTCCGTAGTCAATGAGCAGCAGGCGTTGGAAGCGTTGGAACGCGTCGGTTTGAAGGAGCGTGCCCACCATCTGCCCGGCCAGCTTTCCGGTGGCGAACAGCAGCGCGTGTGCATCGCACGTGCGCTCATCAACTGCCCGAAACTGATTCTTGCGGACGAACCGACCGGCAATTTGGATGAGAAGAACGAGAAAATCGTGCTTGACCTGTTCCGTCAGCTGCACGAGCAGGGCACTACCATCATCGTCGTGACCCATGATGCGCTCGTCGCATCTTGTGCCCAGCGCGAGATTATGCTCAACCATGGCGTGCTCGTCGGCGAGAAGTGGAATGATGAGGCCGCACGGAAGGCCTATGAGCAGGCGGGTGGCAAGCCGGCATACACCGGTTCCACTACGGAAGGCGCACAGAATGGCGAGACGGCCATCAGCTTCGCCGATCCGACCAAAGCCGCGAAAACCGGGGGTGAGGAATAAGCTGAAATCAGCCGAATAATCCAAGCCATAGCACTGACGAATCGTACGGAGCGAACATGAGCAACGAATCATCGAATGCGATCAAAGTAATCGCACTGTCTGCGGCAAGCCTTGCATTGCTGTCGGCATGCGGCGAACCCACGGCGACGCCAATGGACGATGAATATGCCGGAAATTCCGGCGAAAGCGTGCAATCGCAGGAAGAAAATTCAAAGAACAGCGGTAGTGCCACCGACTCCGGCGATTCTGCGGATACGGACGTCAAAAACCATGCCGACGATCCGAACAGCACTACATCCGATAAGCAAGACACCGGCAACTACGCCGACGGTACCTACTCGATCAACGGCCAGTATGGGCCGGTGAGCGAAGACACTATCGACGTGCATGTGACGGTCAAAGACCAGACCGTCACCAATGTGGAGGTTATCGGGCATCCGTTCACGTCCATCTCCAAAAAGCACCAGAATGCGTTCGCCGAAGCCATCAACGGCGTGGTGGACGGCAAGCCGCTCAAAGACCTCAAGGTAGACAAGGTGGCCGGTGCCAGCTGGACGTCGGAAGCGTTCAACAAGGCGTTGGATGTGGCCCGTCAGGAAGCGTCGATCCAGTAGGGCCAGTAGCGGCGAAAAGCCCGCAAACGTACAATGAGCGCCTCAGCTACAGCCTCACCCAAAGAGTGATCAAAGGCCGTAGCGGGGGCGCTCACTAAGTTTCAGATTACTATGTTCAGCTCTGCTCTGCAACGCCTTTCAGACGGCCATAACGGGCCACAGAACAGCCGTCATGTTCGCAGGCCAAGGAATACTCGCATCGCCATGCAATGCCTTACAGGCGAGCATAGAGCCGAGTATCGTGCTGAACAGGAATTGCGGATCCAATCCATTACGGAACACTCCGGCCTTCATGCCGCGTTCAACAAACTCAGAAAAACGCTTTTCCGCAGGAACAAGCACTTGATTGGCAATCGCATTCAACGAAGTGTTATCAGACGAAAGCACCACACCAACGGCCTTCAAACCAAAATCGCTGTCGCAAAAACAACCTTGAATGCGTTGCAACATCGTCAGCAAACCGTTTTTCGACAACTCGACATCGCTGAAATCCGGTAATCCCGCAACTTCCAGCTGCACGCGGCGCAACAGATCATCAGCATTCTTATAGCGGCGATAAATCGTGGTTTTCGCAACGCCGGAACGACGAGCGACCTCTTCGATGGTCACCGCGCCGACGCCATCGGAAATCACAATCGCAAGCGTGGCCTTCATAATCTTATGATCGGTCTGCTCACGAAGCTGCTCGCGGCGGCTCTGCGCCTTGCGAACAGCCTCATGCACGTCACTGACCGCGTCGGAAACCACATCGGAAACGGCTTCGGAAACCGCCTCATGCACTCCGGTAATCATGAGATCACCTTGGTGCTTTCCACCTTCGCCACATACCACTTGTTGAACTTGACCAGAGGAATACGCAGCACCAAGCCAATCAGCAGCAGCGGAATCAGGAACAACAGTAGCGAGCCGAGCGCATGCCAGTAATCGTTGTTGTAAATACCGGCAATTGCCGCACGCAACGCCACAATCGAATGCGTGGCCGGCAGGAACGGGCTGATATCGCTGATGATCTTCGGCAGCACGGCCAGCGGATATGCGCCATTCGAGCCGGAAATCTGCGCCACTAGCACCAGCACGCCAATAGCCTTGCCTATATTGCCGAAACTCGCCACCATCGTGTACGTGAAGAACGAGAACACCAAGGAGCTCGTCCAGCCAGCCAGCATGAACAGCCATGGATGCACCGCCTGCACATGCAGAAACAGGAGATTGCCGCCCAGCGAGAACGTGCTCTGCAGCAGCGCGATCACACCGAACACGCCATAATGGCCGAGGAACAGCTGATGCGGCTTCGGATTGTCAAGACCCTCACGGTTCTTGCGTGAAACGCCGGGTTTCAGCGTTACAGCCATAAGCAGCGAACCTACGAATAGCGGAAGAATCGTGTAGAACGGCGCCAACTGCGAGCCGAAATTCTTAACAGGGAACACAGCTGTGCGCTTCACCTGGACGGGGGCCGCAAGAGCCGCCGCCAGTGAATCGGTGTTATTGCCGAGCACTTCCTTGACGGTGTCCATATTGCCGCTGTTCAGTGCGTCGGAAAGCGTGCCATTGAACGAAGACAGCGCGGTGCCCGCCTTGGTGAGGCTTTCGGCGGTGGAATCAAGCACCGTGCGAATATTGGTCAGCTGCTTGTCTGCCGACTTCGTGGTGCTGTTGAGATCTCCCAACGCGTCCTTCAGATCGGCGGCCGTGCTGCTCAATGCGGTGACCGTGTTGCTGATCGAATCGGAAATATCGTTGAGCTGCGGCTTGAGCTGGCTGTCGAAATCGGTTTTGATGCCGTCGATGGAGGCCTTCGCCTGTTGGGCGAGCTGGTTCACGCGCTCGCGGTCGGCTGTGGTGCCGCTCACTTTCGTGTCGATATTGTCGGCGCTGGTGTTGAGTGAGTTCGCTAGATCGTTGAGTTGCGTAATGGTCGCGCCCACGTTGGTTTTGAGATGATCGATGGCGATTTTCGCGACTTCCGGCATCAGATTGTTGTTGCTGAGCTCGTCGAGGGCGTCGTAGATGTTCTGGTAGCTTTGCGCCTGCTTGGTTACGTTTACGGCCTGATTGCGCAGGGCGGTGGCCGTATTGCCGGCTTGGGTGCCCGCATTGTTGAATACGCTGTCAATATCGGTGGAGACCGCGCCGAAGCTGTTCGCCGAGCTGTTCAACGCGGTGCTGAGAGCGTTCGTGCTGGTTTTGACGGCTCCGGTCAGATCGTCGATGCTGTTTTTCGACTGTTTGAGCTCGTTGCCGGCGTTCTTCGCGCTGTCGCTCACGTTGGAAAGCAGGCTGTTGGAACTGTCGAGCAGGTTCTGTGCGCTCAATGTCAGTGAGCTGAACGTGGTCAACGCGGATGACGTGTCGGTGAGCGTGTTCGCGAAATGGCCCATGTTGTTGCTGAAGTTGGTGAGCGTGGCCTGCGATTCCGGTTTGTCAAGCTCGTCGGTCAGCTGCGAGGTGATGCTGAGCGCGGTGCTCGTCAACGTTTCGGAGAACATTTCGTTGATCTGCGCTGCCACGGTGTCGGCTCCTTGGCCGGTGATCTTTGGGGCGAGTGCGTTCTTCTTCTCGTTGTTGTAATAGGTGAGCGTGGCATGGTCGCCGTCTGCGGTGAAGAACGTCATCATGCGGGTGCTGAAATCCTTCGGAATCACCACTGCCGCATAGTATTTGCCGGATTTGGTGCCGTCGATGGCCTCTTTTTTGGTGGTGAAGGTCCAGTCCATCTGGTCGTTGGCGCGCAAGGTGTTGACCACTTGGTCGCCGATGCTGATCTTTACTGGAATGAGGTCGGACTTGTAGCCTTCATCGTCGTTGGCGACGGCGAATTTCAGATTGCCGGTATTGGCGAACGGATTCCAGCTTGCGCTGATGTTGAACCAAGAGAACAGACCCGGAATCACCACCAGTCCGGTAACGATGATGATGGAGACGATGTTGCTGGTCAGGCGTCGAACGTCGCCGACGAACAGTTTCCAGATGTTTTTCATGCGTTGCTCCTTTCGCTGTTACCGTTGGGATTGGCGTTGCTCGCTGTGCCGGTGTTGCCGGCCGCGTTCATGGCCTGTACCAGTGTTGCGACGCCGTCGGCGTCGGCTTGGTTGGTGCCTGCGACGTTGGCGATCGCCTGTTTGGTTTCATGTTTTCTTCGTCGTGCCTTGCGCATCAACTTGTCTCGCCTGTTTTGTTGCGCGCGCTTCTTGCGGCGCAGTCTCGCAGCTTGACGTTCCACCAGCTGTTCGCGAATCGCTTCGTCGCTGAGGCTGCCGAGTTCCACCTGGCGTTGCAGGCTGAAACGCATGTATTCGATGACCATCAGGAATCCGATGATGAGCAGCACCCAAATGATCCAGGTGGCAAGCACCACGCTCTTCTCGCCGTTGGTGAAGGAGAAGATCAGCACCAGAACCACTGGCACAATGAAACCGGCTATGAGCGCGCCACGCTTGAGCTTCGGATACAGTTCGGCGAAACGGCTTGCGCGTTCCTCAATCGCCTCACGGTAGCCGCCCTTGTCGGCAAGCACCTGAATGGCTTGGGACACGTTGTATCCGCGTTCCGGAAGCTGCACTTCCTCGCCGATGATCATGTCGCTTTCCTTGATTTGACGGGCGAACAGGCGGTTGAGATTGACCAGCAGCGGGCGAATCGCAAGTCCAATGAAGAATGCGGCCACGGCGAACAGCAGCAGCGTGCCAATCGACTTGAGCCAATGCCCATCGTAGAAGCCGGCAATCGTCTCGCGGAACGCGTCAATCGAATAACTGAATGGCACGAACGGGTAGACCATGCGGAAGAATTTCGGCATCATCTCAATCGGATACAGGCCGGAAGCGCCCGGAATCTGCACGATAACCAACGCGACACACAATCCCTTGCCGATATGCATGAACGTGGTCGATAGTGCGAATGTGATGCTCAGATATACCAGCGATGTGATGGCGCCGGTAAGTACGAACAGCGGTGCGTTCACGGTCTGCACGCCAAGCAGCAGGTCGCCGATGGTGGTGATCGTGCCTTGGGCCGCGCCCATGATGCCGAGCAGCATGTAGCGGGCGAAATATTTTTCGGAAGCGGTCAGGTCGAGGCCTTCGAGGCCTTCATCGTCGACTTCCACCTTGAAGATCACCACGAAGGCGAACGCGCCCACCCACAGGGCCAGATTGGTCATGAGCGGAGCCATACCGGAACCGTAGGAGTTTATCGGGTACACGTTCTTCGTGTCGATCACGGTGGGGGACTGCATGAACGAGGCGATTTTCTCCGTGTCAAGGGAACTGCCGCCGGTCAGGTTTTTCAGCATGTCGACGCTGCCGAGTGCCTTCAGGTCGGTGCTGACGGTGATGAGCTTGTTCTCCACATGTTCAAGCTGCTTGTCGGTGTTCTGCAGGGTGGTGCGGGTGTCGTTCGTTACCTGGTCGAGCTGGTCGAGCACGGCGGAGGTTTGGGTGACGATGGTGTTTTGGCTGGTC
>OHFA01000503.1_pt1 | contig 22678 bp, 14 predicted proteins | sample 1567501 | NCBI WGS metagenome assembly OHFA01 (sample SAMEA3879593, study PRJEB24766) | human gut metagenome | biome: human-associated habitat; feature: feces | place: USA | collected 1985/1987 | reverse complement strand
CCCGCCGAGACTTGTGTCACGTCCGAAGCCTTCACGGAAGCCACGCTGCCCGTCAGGTCGCTCTTCTTCATCGTACCGTAACCGATCACGATCACTTCCTCGACCAGTTCGGCATCTTCCTGGAGTTCCACATCGACCGCCGTGCGGCCGGCAACGGGCACCTCCTGCGGTTTGTAGCCGAGGAACGATATGACAAGCACGTCCCCCGTACCCGCAGCGACCGTATAGGCCCCCGAAGCATCCGTCGTCGTGCCCCTCACGGAGCCTTTGACCACTACCGATGCTCCCGCAATAGGTTTCCCGTCGGGGCTTCCCGTCACGATCCCCCGTACGGCCGCGTTCTGGGCAAACAGGCCGGTGCCGCACAGCAGCAAGGGAATCAATAGCATGAATAGTTTGTTTTTAATCATTTTGCGAACAGGTTAGTTGTTTAGGTTTTGGTTTCTCGAATCCGGCTATAATAAAATAGGTGTCGTCCGACCGATTTTTTTAATAAATACGTCCGAATCGACTATTACAAATATAGACGAAAGAAAAACATATACATGGTGATATTTTGACAAAAAATAACAATATTTTCACAGTATGAAATTTTACCCTCACGCAAAAACAGCCTCAAATAGCAATAAAAAGAATATTTATAAAATAAGGAGTGTTTTGGCATTCCAAATTATTGCACGATAATGTCAAAATAATACATACATATGCAGATATTTCACCAGATTATCCCGTACGAACACGCTATCTTTGACTATCGAAATTTCCATTATCCGGCTTAAATTTTTAAATTAATTTAATTATGCTAACCCCTTTCCGAGAAATCATACGGGATGCCCATCGACGCCATTATGCCGTCGGGGCATTCAACTGCCTGAGCGTCGAGAATGTCATGGGAGCCATAGCCGCAGCCGAAGAGTTGCGGGCGCCCGTCATCCTGCAACTTGCGGAAGTGCAATTCCCCGGGGCGCCCATGGAACTGATGGCCCCCGTTTTCCTGCAGGCCGCACGCGATGCGAAAATCCCGGTCGCCGTGCACCTCGACCACGGGCAAAGCCCCGAAACCTGCATCCGCGCCATCCGCGCGGGCTTCAGTTCGGTGATGTTCGACGGTGCCGGCCTGCCGCTGGAAGAAAATATCGCCCGGACCCGCCTCGTCGCAAGGCTCGCCCATGCCGCAGGCGTCGATGTCGAAGCCGAGCTGGGGCGCGTGGGCGACACCGGATCCGGAGGCGAGGGCACGGGCGACGCGACGACGGCGGACATCTTTACCGATGTCGAAGAGTCGGCCCGCTTCATCGCCGAAACCGGTACGGATGCGCTGGCCATCGCCATCGGCAACCTGCACGGCCGTTACACCGCCACCCCGCGCCTCAACATCGGCCGGCTGCGCGAAATCAACGCCCGCAACGGTATTCCGCTTGTTCTGCACGGCGGCAGCGGCACGAGCGAAGAGGATTTCAAAGCCTGCATCCGCAACGGCATCTGCAAGATCAACGTGGCCACGGCGATCCAGTTGGAGGCGACTGATGAAATACGCAGTTACCTCGCCGCCGACGGCGCCCCGAATTACATCGACCTGAAAAGCCGCATCACCGAAGCCTCGAAAAAGGTCGTCGCGGCACATATCCGCCTCTTCGAGAGCGACGGCAAAGCCTAAACCGCCCCGACTATGGACAGACGAGGAATCATCTCGGCCGGCACATGGCTGGTCGACAACGTAAAAATAATCGGGCAATATCCCGCACGGGGGAACCTGACGACGATCACCCGCGTAGAAACGGGGCTGGGCGGCTGCTCGCACAACGTGCTGGCCGACCTGGCAGGGCTGGGGCTCGGCGCCGCATTACCGCTGTACGCCGGCGGCTGCATCGGCCGGGACGCCTTCGGCAGCTACATAGAGCGTGAAATCGAACGGCTCGGCATCGACGCGGGCAACATGCTCCCGCTCGCCGATGCCGCGACCTCGTACACCGACGTCATGTCGGAATACGACGGGGGCTCGCGCACCTTCTTCCACCTCCGGGGAGCCAACGCACGCCTCAGCGCGGAGCATATCCTGCAAATGGAGTCCCCCGCACGGATTTTTCACCTGGGGTACCTGTTGCTGCTGGACGAACTGGACAAACCCGACCCCCAACACGGCGTCGTCGCCGCCCGCGTACTGAAGGAATTACAGGCGAAAGGCTACGAGACATCGGTCGACGTGGTTTCCGAAGAGGGCGGACGGTTCCGCAGCATCGTGGAGCCCTGCCTTCCCCATATCGACTATTTCATCGTCAACGAAATCGAGGCCGGAGCCGTCTGCGGCACGCAACTCCGCAGCCCGGAAGGCGTACTGCTCCGCGACCGGGTGGAAGCGGCGGCCGAAATGCTGATGCATCGCGGAATCGGCCGTCTTTGCGCCATCCATTTCCCCGAGGGCGGCTACGCCCTCACACGGAAAGGCGACACCTGCTGGTGCGACGCCATCCCGGTCGCGGCAAAAGCAATCGTTTCGTCGGTAGGCGCCGGCGATGCCTTCTGCGCCGGGATGCTCTATGCCCAGCACGAGCGGATGCCGCTGCGCGACGCCCTCCGGCTGGCCAACGCATCGGCCCGCTTCAACCTCTTCAGCGCCACCAGCACCGGGGGCGCCCCGACTTTAGAACAGTTAACCGAATTCATCCGATTAAATTACCAAACCCAATGAAACGCTCCGAAATAAACCGATCAATCCGCGAAGCACTGGATTTTTTAGCCGAGCACCGTTTCCCGCTACCCGAGTGGGCGACATGGACTCCCCCGATGTGGAACAGGCACGGCGAAGAGTGCCGTGAAATACGCGACAACGCCCTCGGGTGGGACGTCACCGATTTCGGCAAGGGAAACTTCAGCCGGGAAGGGCTGACGCTCTTTACGATACGCAACGGGAACCCCGCCCGCGATCGCAAGACCTATTGCGAAAAAATCATGTTCGTACGCGAAGGCCAGGTTACACCGATTCATTTCCACTGGCATAAGATGGAGGATATCATCAACCGCGGCGGCGGCGACCTCTGCATGAAATTATGGAAGGCAGACCAGAAAGAACGCATGACCGAAGCCCCCTGCACGTTCCAGGTCGACGGGATCACGACGACCCTGCGCGCCGGAGAAATTTTGCGTCTGAGGCCGGGCCAGAGCATTACTTTCGAACCTTACATGTACCACACGTTCTGGGCCGAGGGAGGTGACTGCCTGGCCGGCGAAGTCTCGACGGTCAACGACGACACCGCCGACAACCGTTTCCACGAACCGCTGGGACGTTATCCGCAAATCGAGGAGGACGAAGCGGCCGAATACCTGCTCTGTAACGAATACTCTCTCCAAAAATGATCCGAAACCGTGACATATCGCCCCTTGCCTGGGAACTGGGACACGCCCCGGACAAGGAAACCATACCCGGAACTTTCTGTCCGGCGGCTGTCCCGGGGGCTGTCCAGCTCGACATAGCACGCGCCGAAGGATACCCCGACTACAACTACGCCGACAACTACCGCCGCATGACGTGGATGGAAGACCGTTTCTTCACCTACCGCACGGAATTCGAGCCCCCGCGGCTCGGGCAGGGGCAGCGGTTGTGGTTCGTCTCGAAAGGGATCGATTACCAATACGAGATCCGCTTCAACGGGCACCTGCTCGCAGCAGGGGAAGGGATGTTCTCCCCCGTGGAAATCGACCTGACGGAATACCTGGAGCCCAGCAACCGGTTCGAAGTCGTGATCTTCCCCATCCCCAAGCGCCACCCCGAGCCTGCCGACCGCACGCAAGCGTCCGACGTCGTGAAACCTGCCGTAGGATATGGCTGGGACTGGCATCCGCGCCTGGTACCGCTGGGAATCTGGGATGACACCGGACTGCAGGTTCGCAACGAATCCCACGTGGCGGAGCTGCATGTCGGCTACATTCTCGACGACGACCTGCAGGGGGCCGACCTTCGCATCGAAGCCGAAGGCCGCGAGTGCGGAGGATGCCAGAGCGACTGGGAACTGCTCGACCCCGAAGGGCATCCGGCCGCCAGGGCCCGGGGCCCGGCCGGGGAGCGCCTTACCGCCCGGGTGGAACACCCCCGGTTGTGGTGGACGCATGACCACGGGGAACCCGTGCTATACACTTCGCGCTACCGCCTGCTCGACGCACAAGGCAAGGAACTCGAATGCGTGGAACAGCAGATCGGCTTCCGCCGGATAAGGCTCGTAATGAACGAAGGGGCATGGAGCGAACCCAAGGGTTTCCCGAAAACGCGGAGCGCCGCCCCGGCGCAGATCGAACTGAACGGCCGCCGAATCTTCGCCAAAGGCTCCAACTGGGTCTGCCCCGAACTTTTCCCCGGCACAGTCGGGGAAGAGCGCTGCAAAGAACTGATAGACATTGCCGTAGCAACCAATTTCAACATCCTGCGTTCGTGGGGCGGAGGCATCGTCAACAAAGACTGCTTCTTCGAATACTGCGACCGCAGGGGCATTCTCGTTTGGCAGGAGTTCCCGCTGGCATGCAACTGCTACCCCGATGACCCGCATTACCTCGCCACGCTGGAGCAGGAGGCTACGGCGATCATACGCCGCCTGCGCCGCCACCCGTCGCTGGCGATCTGGTGCGGGGGCAACGAACTGTTCAACAACTGGTCGGGCATGACAGACCAGTCGCTCGCACTGCGCCTGCTGAATGCACTCTGTTACCGGTTATCGCCGGAAATACCCTTCAACGCCACATCGCCCCTGAACGGCATGGCACACGGCAACTACCTTTTTTACTGGGAGGGCCGCGATATTTTCCAGCTGATTAACGACAGCCACTTTACGGCCTACACCGAGTTCGGCGTCCCGGGCATTTCGCCGCGCGAAGTCCTCGAAAAGATCATTCCGCCCGAGGAGCTCTTCCCGCCCCGCCCCGGGACGGCCTGGGAGGAGCACCATGCCTTCGGCGCCTGGGATGGCAGCCCCGCGACATGGCTCGGGGAGCCGACGATAGAGCGGTATTTCGGACGGGCGCAAACACTCGACCAGCTGATCGAGCGCAGCTCGCTCATGCAGGGAGAAGGATACAAAGCCGTTTTCGAGGAAGCCCGCCGCCAGAAACCCTATTGTGCGATGGCGCTCAACTGGTGTTTCGACGAGCCGTGGCCCGCGGCCGCCAACAATTCGCTGGTGGCCTACCCCTCCGTCCCCAAGCCTGCGCTCGACCAGGTGCGCCGCGCCTGCCGGCCGCTCTGCGCCAGCGCCCGCATCGCGAAGTTCGACTGGACGGAAGGCGAGCTGTTCGAAGCGGAGGTATGGCTCCTCAACGACCGTTTCGCAGCCGCCGGGCCCTTCTCCTTTACCGTGACGCTCCGGGCTGCCGGACAGACCGTCGAGATACTCCGCTGGGAAAGCCCTGCCGCCGGGCAGAACCGCAACGTCGCAGGCCCCACGGCGCGCGCGGCACTCCCGGCATGGGACACAGACCGTTTCCGGGTCGAAATCACCGTCGAAGGCCATCCGGAAATGGATGCCTGCTACACGCTGGCCTACCGCCGCGCCGCCTGCAAACAGGCGGGCACGGCACCGATGAACATAACCGAATAAAACGATGAAACGCATCTTATTCCTGCTGCTCGCGTTATGCCTCGCCCAACCGGGAACGGGGCGGGTACGGCTGCCTTCGCTCATCGGCAGCGGCATGGTGCTCCAACGCGACTGCGAAGCCCGCATCTGGGGATGGGCCGCGCCGGATGCGCGGATAAAACTCACCGCTTCGTGGGATACGCAAACGCACAACGTGCGCGCCGACGGGGAAGGACGCTGGGACGCACGGCTCCGGACGCCCGGAGCCGGGGGCCCGTATACGCTGACTATCGACGACGGGGAAAGGGTCACGCTCGACGACATTCTCATCGGCGAAGTCTGGCTTTGTTCCGGACAATCGAACATGGAGATGCCCCTCAAAGGCTTCGATTCGCAACCCGTACACGGAGGGCTCGATGCGGCGATGCGCGCGGGCGGCTATCCCGGGATACGGCTCTTCCAGGTAGCCCGCGCTACCGCGTCCGAGCCGCAGCAGGACTGCACCGGGAAATGGGAAACCTCGTCCATGCGTCCGGCCTCGGGATTCAGCGCCGTCGGCTATTACTTCGGGCTCTGGCTGCACCGTGCCCTCGGGATTCCCGTCGGGCTGATCGAAAGCGACTGGGGCGCTACGCGCATCGAGGCATGGATGAGCGCCGGAGCGGCACAGAGCGTCGACGAAAAGATACTTGCGACCGACGCGGCATACGACGCCCAGAACCGGGTAGCAGCGCTTTACAACGCCATGATCCGGCCGCTCACCCCCTATACGCTGCGGGGGTTCATCTGGTACCAGGGCGAGTCGAACAAGGGATACCATGCCAAATACCCGTACGACATGGCGGCGCTGGCGGCTAACTGGCGGGCGGCATGGGGAGGCGGTGAGCAAATGCCGTTCTACTACGTACAACTTGCACCGTTTGACTACGACATCCCGATGCACCGCTTCCGGGGCGAGGAAAATCCGATCCTGCTGCCACTGATGGTCGAAGCGCAGATCCGGGCCCTCGACCTGATCCCCAATACGGGCATGGCGGTAAACACCGACCTGGGGGATGCGACCCAGATACACCCTCCGCGCAAAGACCTCGTAGGGCAGCGGCTGGCCCTGCTCGCTCTCACGGGGACTTACGGATGCGAGGGGATCGACAGCCGGGGCCCGTTGTTCGAGCGTGCCGATTTCGGCGACGGGCGCGCGGTGGTAACCTTCAGGAGCAATTCGACGCTGATCCCGACGGACACTCCGCTGCAAGGGTTTGAAATCGCGGGAAAAGATCGTATATTCCATCCGGCGGAAGCTTTCGTAATACACCGGGATTACGATTTCAGCCGCCAGGTCGAAGTCCGCTCTGACGCCGTGGCAGAACCCGTCGCCGTTCGTTACGCTTTCCGCAACGTCGTGGAGAGAGTCAACCTGACCAACACCATCGGGCTGCCGGCCTTCCCGTTCCGCACGGACACATGGGACGACGCCGGGTTCACACAATAAACGCACAGACAGTATGGATACACAAATCAAATTCCGCGAAAAGGTCGGCTACGGGCTCGGCGATGCCGCTTCCTCGATGTTCTGGAAACTTTTCGGTTCCTACCTGCTCTTCTTCTACACGGACATCTTCGGGCTCCCGGCCGCGGCCGTCGGCACGATGTTCCTCATCACCCGTTTCTGGGACTCGTTCGTCGATCCGGTCGTCGGGATACTGGCCGACCGGACACAAAGCCGCCGGGGGAAATTCAGGCCCTACCTGCTGTGGTTCGCCGTCCCCTTCGGCATGGCGGGCGTACTGACTTTCACTACTCCGGGCTTCGGGATGGCCGGGAAGCTGGTCTACGCCTATATTACCTACGGAGTGATGATGATGATCTACTCGCTCATCAACGTCCCCTACGCTTCGCTGCTGGGAGTCATCTCCGACAACCCCAAGTCCCGCACGGCACTCTCCTCCTACCGGATGATCTTCGCCTTCGGCGGCAGCATCCTGGCACTGCTGACCATCGAACCGCTGGTGGGATGGTTCAGCCGGGGCAGCGACCCGCAGACGGGCTGGCAGGCGGCCACGGCCGTACTGGCGGCGATAGCGGTCGCATTTTTCTTCTGTACGTACGGCTGGACACGCGAGCGGGTGCAACCCGTACATGCCGAACGCCATCCGTTGCGCGAAGACCTGAAAGACCTGTTGCACAACCGGCCGTGGTGGATCCTGCTCGGAGCCGGTATCGCAGCTCTCATCTTCAACTCGATCCGCGACGGGGCCGCCGTCTATTATTTCAAATACTATGTCCAGGCCGCAGCCCCCGCCGAAAGCACCGGCACGACGCTTTCGCTCACCACGCTCTTCCTCGTACTGGGGCAGGCCGCCAACATCGCGGGCATCCTGCTCGTGACACCCGTTTCGAACCGCATCGGCAAGAAAAACACCTATCTCGGAGCAATGGCGGCGGCAACGGTGCTGAGTGCCGCCTTCTGGCTTCCGGGTGCCCGCGACATCTGGGCCATGATGCTCCTGCAGGTGCTGATAAGCATGTGTGCGGGCAGCATCTTCCCGCTGCTGTGGTCGATGTACGCCGACATCGCAGACTACTCGGAACTGAAGACGGGACGCCGCGCCACGGGGCTGATCTTCTCCTCCTCGTCGATGTCCCAGAAATTCGGATGGACGCTCGGGGGAGCCCTGACAGGTTGGCTGCTGGGGCATTACGGTTTCGAAGCCAATGCCGTACAGGGCATCGCGGTACAAAACGGCATACGTGCCATGATGAGCCTGCTGCCGGCAGCCGGGACGATCCTTTCGGTCGTGTTCATATGCTGCTATCCGCTGGGCGAGAAGCAGGTCGCGGAAACAGGACGCAGGCTGAACGCGCTGCGTACCGGGCACAAACGACAGGACGAGGGGGAATAGCCCGGATACACGACTACGGATAGACGGGTAAGCAGCCGGACAAGGGCGGAGCCGGGCAATCCGGCGCCGGGAGGGGTCAGCGGCAACTGAACACGACGCTCTGCGAAGCGCCGTGTTCGTCGATCACGGTCAGGCGGTGCTTCCCCGGCGCCGGGCGGACGGAGACCTTATGTTCGAAAGAGGTCGAACCGATATAATCGTCGTCGATATGCCAGAACAGCACGGCATTGCGGTCGCGGTGCACGGCCGTAAAGACAAGGCTCTGCTGTTCCCCTTCGAGCGACCTCGGGGCGACCAGCACACGCCCCGACTGCGGGTAGATGATGTCGATGGGATTGTTTTCGGCCCGGTTACCCGGCAGGCCGGGATGCAGCGGGGGCAGCGGTCGGTAGTCGGGATGCTGCCGGCGGTAATACCACTCCTGCGCAGGCGGGAGGATAAACATCGGCATGCGGACGATCCTGGCCGGGTCGTAGCAATCCGCCGTCACACGGTATTTCAGGTCGGCGCTCAGGTTGACGATCCGGTGGTAGGGGCACACCTCCCCGAGGGCGGCCGCACGGGGAATCATCACCGTATCGCGGTCGGGGCAGATATGGGACGCCAGATAGCCGCTCTGGCGGCAGACCACGGCGGGTTCCAGGTCGCCGAGGGGCTCCGCGAACCACTCCCCTTTGGGCAGCAGGCCGAAGACCTCGAACAGGACAGGCGCGGCATACCCCACGCCCGTCATCAGCGGGCGTCCCTCGCCCGTGCAGTTCCCCACCCAGATCCCGACGGCATAGTCGGGGGTCATGCCGACAGCCCACGCATCGCGGTTGCCGTAGCTGGTACCCGTCTTCCAGCCGATCTTCTTCGACGACGAGAAATACTGCCATTCGCCCTCCTCCTCGGGACGGGCCACGTGGCTGATCGAATTGGCCATCAGCCATATCGCGCCCCGTGAGAGGGGAATATCCCCGGCATCGACCGCAGTACCGCCGTCGGGGTCGTAATGCGGGGTGCGTATCGTCTGCCGGCCGTTGAGTTTGGCCGCCAATTTCATGTAGGCCGAGGTCAGATCCCACAACGAAATCTCTGCGCCGCCCAGAATCAGCGAAAGCCCGTAATGGGCGGCGCTCCGGTCGATCGTCCCGAAGCCCAGGGCACGCACCAGCGCAAGGAAGTTCTCCTTCCCGTACTTGTCGAGCATCCTCACCGAAGGGACGTTGAGCGAACGCTCGACCACCCGGTCGGCAGGCACCGCCCCGTCGAAGGTACGGTTGTAATTGTGGGGTGTGAAGTCCCTGTAATAGGTCGGCACGTCGGGGAAAAGCATCGCAGGCAATGCCGTCCCGTTGTCCAGCATCGCAGCATAGAGCAGGGGCTTGAGCACGCTGCCGCTGCTGCGCGGGGCGGGAATCACATCGACGCTCGTACCCTCGGTGCGGTCGGCGGGGTCGTACACGTTCCCTACGTAGGCGAGCACTTCGCCGCTCCCCACGTCCATGACGACAATGGCCATGTTGTTGATCTTATTACCCCGGTAACGCTTGTTGTAGCGCCGGGCGAGGTCGTTGACCCGGCTTTGCAGGTCGTAGTCGAGCGTTGAGCGGAGCGACCCTTCGCGCATTTTACCCAGCAGGTACATCGCCTCCATCGGCATCGGTTCGGGGGCGTCGGGCAGATGCTCCTGTTTTGCGAGGGCGCATGTCAGCGAGTCGATACGGCCGTCGTGCCAAATCCGGTCGAGCAGCCCGTCACGCTTCTCCCGCAGCCGTTCGCGGTTGCGGCGGATATGGATCAGCGACGGAGAGTTGGGCAGCACGGCGAGCATGGCACATTCGGCCCACGAAAGCTGTGCCGCACTGCGGCCGAAATAGTACCACGCGGCACTTTCCAGCCCGACCACGTTGCCTCCGAAAGGCGCATGGGAAGCATAGAGGGCCAGGATTTCATCCTTGCTGCAACGCAGTTCGAGGCGCGTGGCGAGCACCATCTCGACGAACTTTTCACCCAGGGTCCGGGGCTTTCCGCCGCGGCTCAGGCGGATGGTCTGCATGGTGAGCGTACTCGCCCCGCTCGTGATCCGCCCGGCCGCAAGGTTCTGCCGCACGGCACGCCCCAGCGCCAGCGGATCCACCCCGAAATGGCGGTAAAAACGTTTGTCCTCGTAGGTCGTGATGGCGACCCGGAACTTTTCGGGGACGCTGTCCGTGGGAAAGAAACGCCACTGGCCGTCGGAGGCGACCTTGGCCGACATCAGGCGGCCGTCGCGGCTCCACACGGTCGCCGAAAAAGGCTCGTCGAAGAGCGTCCGGGGCAGGAACAAACAATACCCCGCGGCGAGCATGGCAACGACCAGCATCGCGAAAAAACATATTCTCTTTTTAGCCGGTTTTTTTGCCATATTTTTACGTATCTTTGGCAAAGTTACCTAAAATCCCCCATTATGAAAACAATATGCCATGCTTTGTTTGCGCTGTCCGCCCTGCTCATCGCCTCGTGCAGCAAGCAGACGTCCGACATCATCGAATGGTCGACCAACGGAGTGACGGGCGTCAGGATGCCTCTCCACGTGACGTTCGTCGAAAACGTACAAGTCGAGGAAAGCGCCATGCAGGATGCCATATCGATCACCCCGGCCGTCGGTTTCGACGCCTACCTGTCGGGGATGCGCATGATCCGCATCGTCCCCAAATCCCCGCTGCAATACGACACGCAGTACAAGGTGGCCATCGACGCCGCGAAACTCACCGGCCGGCAGCACAAGGGCATCGCGGAGTTCAGGTTTGCGACCCCCAAACTGCGGTTTACCTACAACGACAACTGGTTGCAGCAGAACGACGAGATGACCGGCTATGTGCTCATCGGCGAGATCGTCTCGTCGGACTATGCCGAGGGCAGCTACATGGAACGGAACCTCAAAATAAGCGGCGCGGCGGGTACCGACGTCAAATGGACGCATTCGGAAGACGGGCTCACGCACCAATACACCGTGGGCAACATCGTCCCCCGGGGCGATGAGGGCTATACGCTGACGCTCGATTTCAATTACGACGAAAAGCAAACCCTCCGGGTGGAAGTCCCCCGCAAGGACGAATACGCGGTCATCGACCACAGTGTAAATCCGGAACCGCTCGCCATCGTGGTCACCTTCTCCGAACCCATCCGGCAGAACCAGGATCTGAAAAACCTGATCCGCTTCGACACCAAGTTCCGGACTTCGGTCGACAAAAACAGGCTCTACATCTATCCCGAAGCACGCCCCACGGGAGCGCATAGTGTCACGATTGGCCGCGACGTAGTGAGCAAGAACGGGCAGAAGCTCAAGGAGAGCTATTCGTTCACGGCTACGCTGCCGTCGCGCACCCCCTCGATCCGCTTCACGGGCAAAGGCTCGATCCTTCCCTCGTCGAACGACATGTCGCTGCTGTTCGAGGCGGTGAACTACCAGAAAGCCCGGGTGCGGGTACGAAAGATATTCGCCAACAATCTGCTGCAATTCTTCCAGCAGAACTACTACGACGACCAGTACTATTCATCCATGGATTACGTGTCGCGCGTCGTCCGCGACACGACCATTGACCTGGGGGCCAGGTCTTCGACCAGGCTCGACCAGGGCAATACCTATTCGCTCGACCTGAGCCGCCTGATCACCGACAGCCGCAAGTCGATGTACCTGCTCGAAATCCGGGGTGTCGACCCGCTTACGCCCGTCGACGACGAATACGACTACGACTATTATTTCGGGGATTACAGGACTTACAAGGAGCGGTCGAAAGTGGTCGTGCAGTCCGACATCGGCCTCATCTGCAAGAGCAGCGGCAGCGACCAGTACGTCGTCTACACGACCGACCTGGTCTCCGCCCGCCCCAAAGGGGGCTGCAAAGTCAGGGCCTACGACCGGCAGAACCAGGTGCTGGCCGAAGCGAGCACCGATTCCGAAGGGCGGGCCGTGCTGAGGACGAAGGACGAGCCTTACATCGTCACGGCCGAAGCCGGAGGGGACGTCACCTTCGTAAAGGTAGAACCGGGCACGGCCCTGTCGCTGAGTAATTTCGACGTGGGCGGCACGGCAAATCCCAAGGGGATAAAAGGCTATATCTTCGGCGAACGCGGCGTATGGCGCCCGGGCGACGACATACACCTCACGTTCATCGTCACCTCGGACAATCCGCTGCCCGAAAGCCACCCGGCATCGCTGGAATTCTTCAACCCGAACGGGCAGTTGGTGCAGTCGCTCGTGAACAACAGCTCCTCGGACGGCATCTACACGTTCAGCCTGGGGACGACGCCGGCGTCGCCGACAGGGCTATGGCGGGCCAAGATCACCTTCGGCGGCGCACAGTTCGAAAAATCCGTCCGGGTGGACGCGATCAAGCCCAACCGGATGAAAATCGAGCTGAAACTCGGGGACGGGCAACTGGTCGACGCCGCGCATTTCACGGGCAGCCTGACCGCCCGGTGGCTGCACGGCGCCCCCGCGGCCGAAGCCAAGGCGGTGCTCCAGGCGCAGTTGTCACAGACCGCCACTCGCTTCAAGGGCTACGAGGGCTATTCGTTCGACGACGCCTCGAAATACTTTGGCACCGAGGAGCGGGAAATCGTCACCGGCACCACCGACGCCCAGGGGTCGCTGTCGCTCTCGACCGACGAACTCTCCTCGCTGGAAGGGCTGAGCCCCGGTATGCTGAGCGGCAAATTCACGGTGAAGGTCTTCGAAAAGAGCGGCGACTTCAGCGTCGACCAGCAGGTCGCGACCGTATCGCCCTATGACACCTATTTCGGGATCGGGGTCGCCACCCAGAAAAGCGACTGGGGCGACGAATACCTCGACAGCAGGAAGGAGCATATCATAAAGGTCGTGATGCTCGACGCCAAGGGCAAGCCCGAACCCGGCAGTGAAAACGTGCTCGTATCGGTCTACAAAATGGATTCCTACTGGTGGTGGGACGCCTCAACGCCCAATTCCCAGGCGCACTACGCCAAAAATGCGCTCAACTCGAATTACAAGACCCTCCAGGCAACCCTTTCGAACGGCACGGGGCAGGCCACGATGCGCTGGAGCACGGGCGATTACGGCTATTACATGATCCGCGTCACGAGCCCGAACCGGGCACACTCGGCGACCCGGATCGTATGCGTATCCTCGTCCGATTGGCGGGGCGACGTCACTTCGGTGACGGATGCCGCCACGCGGCTCGCCCTCACCCGCGACAAGGCCAAATACGTCCCGGGGGACAAGGCCAGGGTCACCATCCCCTCGTCGCCGGGCGCACGGGCGCTGGTCGGCATCGAAAGCGGCAGCGTCGTGCGGGAAAGCTTCTGGGTGGAGTGCACCGGCAAGCAAACCGACATCGAGATCCCCGTCAAGGAGGGGATGGCCCCCAACATCTATGTCTCGGTAACGCTCGTCCAGCCCCATAACTCGACGCTCAACGACGCACCGATCCGCCTGTTCGGCGTGACGCGGCTCGACGTCGAGGACGCCGCGCGAAGGCTCACCCCCGTGGTCGAGATGCCCGAAACGGTAAAACCCGAATCGGAGGTGACGATAAAAGTCCGGGAGAAAAACGGCCGGAAAATGAGCTACGTGCTGGCGCTCGTCGACGAGGGGCTGCTGGGACTGACGCGCTTCAAGACCCCCGACCCTTACGGTTATTTCAACGCGACCGAGGCACTGGGCGTCCGCACGTGGGACATGTTCGACTATGTCATCGGCGCCTATGGCGGCAGGATCGAACAGATGTTCGCCATCGGCGGCGACGCCGAGCAGCCCAACACGGGGGCGCTCAAGGCACAGCGGTTCAAGCCCGTCGTACGGTTCATCGACGCACAGAAGCTGGGCGCCGGGAAGACGAACACGCACAAAATCACGCTCCCGCCCTACTTCGGCGAGGTTCGGGTGATGGTGGTCGCCTCGAACGGCCGGGCGTTCGGCGCCGCGGAAAAGGATGTCGCGGTGAAAAAACCGCTGCTGGTGCAGGCCACCATGCCCCGCGTAGTTTCCACCGACGAGGAAGTCGAGGTGCCGGTCACGGTCTTCGCCCTCGAAGACGGGGTCGGGAAAGTCGACGTGAAGATCGCCGCGAACGAATCGTTCTCGACCGTCGGGCCGTCCAGCAAGAGCATCACGCTCGGCCGGAGCGGCGAGGAGGTCGTATCGTTCCGCCTGAAGGTCAACACCAGAACCGGCATCGGAAAGGTGCGGGTCACGGCTACGTCGTCGGGCGACAGCTCCGCGTCGGAAATCGAACTGGACGTCCGGGAGCCGAACCCCTATGTGACCCTGTCGAAGGACTATGTCATCGACCCGGGCAAGACGGCCGAGATAAGGCCCCTCAAGGAGAACGGCGAGGCCAAGCTGGAACTTTCGTCGATCCCGCCCTTAGACCTTTCGCGGCGCCTCGAATACCTGGTGAGGTATCCCCACGGCTGCATCGAGCAGATCACCTCGGGCGCCTTCCCGCAGCTCTACCTGCCCTCGGTCGTGGAGTGCGACGCGAACATGCTGCAGGACATCGACCGCAACGTCAAGAGCGTGCTTTCGCGCCTGGGCAGCTACCAGCTCTCCGACGGCGCATTCGCCTACTGGAGCGGCAACACGTCGGGTTCGGAATGGGGGACGGTCTATGCGACGCACTTCCTGATCGAGGCTGCGAAACACGGCTACGGCGTGGACAGGGCGATGCTCGACCGGGCGCTCAAATACCTGCGCAGCAACCCCTCGGACTACTACCTGACCCAGGCCTATACCCAGTATGTGCTGGCGCTGAACGGGACTCCGACCCGGGGTGCCATGAACCAGCTCCGGGAAAAGGCCGCCTCGCTGAGTAGCGACGCCAAGTGGCTGCTGGCGGCAGCATACGCACTGGACGGCAACCGGAAGGTCGCCGAGGAACTGATCTCGCTCTGCGTGGACAACGCGGAAAAGGCCAACCCCTACGACGGCACCTACAACAGCGACGAACGCCGGATGTCGATCTCGCTCATGACGCTCACGATACTCGGACGCCGCGAAGAGGCTTTCCGCATGGCGCTGAAGATGTCGGACATCCTCAAGAAGGACAGGTGGCTCAGCACCCAGTCGACGGCATGGATGCTCAGCACCCTTTCCAATTTCGCCGTAGCGGGACAGACCGGCATCGACGCCACAGCGGGCAGGGAGATCGTCAAGACCGACAAATCCATCGAGAGCATGCCCCTGGCCGCACCGACTGAGGTGAGGAACAACGGTTCGGGCAGCCTGTACGCGGTCGTCAGCCAGAGTTATACCCCCGGCAAGGGCGAGGAGACCGAAGCTGCGAGCGGCATCCGGATCGACGTGCGTTACACGAATATGGACGGTGCCGCCATCGACCCTGCCTCGATCCGGGTATCGACCGATTTCTACGCCATCGTGACCGTTTCGAACAAGAGCGGCTACGAACGGTACGCCGACCTTGCGCTGACCCACATCTTCCCGGCAGGATGGGAGATCACCTCCGAACGGGACTTGTCGTCGCTCACCTACCAGGATATCCGCGACGACCGGGTGCTGAGCTACTTCGACCTGAGCAGGGGCGAAAGCAAGGAGATCCCCGTCAAGCTGACGGCAACCTACAAGGGACGCTACTACCTGCCTTCGGTCTACTGCGAGGCGATGTACGACAACTCCGTCCGCGCCCTGAAAAAGGGACAGTGGGTCGAGGTGGTCGATTAATGCCGCCCCGGCAGCCGGGAAAACGCAGCGCAACCGGCAAAAGATCCCGGCGACACCTGAAAATATATGGAAAACGGCTTCGGGCATCCGAAGCCGTTTTTATTTCCGGATTCGGACTCCCGGAGGGAAAACGCCGCTAAATTCGGGTATAAGAGGCACTTTCCTCCGGTAAAATAGGAATTTAGAAAATATTTTTAATATATTTGTTGCCAAGGTTAGTTAGATTAGTCATATTATGTGCGAGAAACTGTTTATTTTCGACACCACGCTCCGTGATGGCGAGCAGGTGCCGGGCTGCCAATTGAACACCACCGAGAAGATCGAAGTCGCCAAGTTGCTGGAAAGCCTCGGCGTGGACGTCATCGAAGCGGGGTTCCCGATTTCCAGCCCCGGAGACTTCAACTCCGTACTCGAGATTTCGAAGGCCGTTTCGGCCCCGACGATTTGTGCGCTGACCCGCGCCGTGAAAAAAGACATCGACGTCGCCGCCGATGCCCTGCGACTGGCCAGGCACAAGCGCATCCACACGGGTATAGGCGTTTCGCCCCAGCACATTTACGACAAACTGCGCTCGACGCCCGAGAAAATCCTCGAACAGGCCGTCGAAGCCGTGAAATACGCCAAAAGCTATGTCGAGGACGTGGAGTTCTACGCCGAAGACGCCGGACGTGCCGATCCGGCATACCTCGCCCGCGTGGTCGAAGCCGCCATTGCGGCCGGGGCTACGGTGGTCAACATCCCCGACACCACGGGCTACTGCCTGCCCCACGAATACGGCGCGAAGATCAAATACCTGGTCGACCACGTATCCAACATCGACAAGGCGATCATCTCGACCCACTGCCACAACGACCTGGGCATGGCTACGGCCAACACCCTGAGCGGCATCCTCAACGGTGCGCGGCAGGCCGAGGTGACGATCAACGGCATCGGCGAACGCGCAGGCAACACCTCGCTCGAAGAGGTGGTGATGACGCTGCGCTGCCACAAGGAGATCGCCGTCGACACCGGCATCGACGCACGCCTGATCACCAAAGCCTCGCACCTGGTGTCGAGCCTGATGAACATGCCCGTGCAGCCCAACAAGGCGATCGTCGGCCGCAACGCCTTCGCCCACTCGTCGGGCATCCACCAGGACGGCGTGCTGAAAGACCGCCAGACCTACGAGATCATCGACCCGCAGGACATCGGCCTCAACGAGTCGGTCATCGCCCTGACGGCCCGCAGCGGCCGCGCGGCGCTCGTACACAGGCTCGAACTGCTCGGCTACGACCTCACGCAGGAAGAGCTGGACGATACATACGGCAAGTTCCTCGAGCTTGCCGACAAGAAAAAGGAGATCCACGACTACGACCTGCTATACCTGGTGGGCGACATCGACCGCATGAAACAGCAGTCCGTATCGCTCAAATTCCTGCAGGTGACCACCGGCACGCTCGTCCCGACGGCGACCGTGGTGCTGAAGTTCGGCGACCACGAGCGCATGGCCATCGCCACGGGCAACGGCCCGGTGGATGCCGCCGTGTCGGCGATCAAGACCCTGATCAACGAGAAGGTCGTGCTCATGGAGTTCCTCATGCAGGCCATCACCAAAGGTTCGAACGACGTGGGGCGCGTACACGTACAGGTACAGTGCGGCAGCCGCACCGTCCACGGCTTCGCCGCGCACACCGACACCACACGGGCGTCGATCGAGGCGTTCCTCGACGCGCTGCGCGTACTGAACGTAACCGAACGCAAGGAAAAGGAGGAGTAAGATGGGCAGGACACTTCTGGACAAGATATGGGATGCGCACACCGTGCGCACCGAAGACGGCGGACGTTCGGTGCTCTACATCGACCGCCAGTACATCCACGAGGTGACGTCGCCCGTGGCTTTCGCAGGCCTGGAACGGCGCGGCATCGGCGTGGCACGCCCGGCACAAATCACCGCCACGGCCGACCACAACATCCCGACCGTCGACCAGCACCTGCCGATCGCCGAGGCCGAATCGCGGCGCCAGGTCGAGGCGCTGGAGGCCAACTGCGCCAAATTCGGCATCGAACATTTCGGCGTGGGCAACCCGCGCCAGGGCATCGTGCACATCATCGGCCCCGAACTGGGATTCACACAGCCGGGCATGACCATCGTCTGCGGCGACAGCCACACCTCGACGCACGGGGCGCTGGGCGCCGTGGCATTCGGCGTCGGCACCTCGGAGGTCGAGATGGTCTTCGCCAGCCAGTGCATCATCCAGTCCAAGCCGCGGAGCATGCGCATCACGGTCGACGGGACACTGCGCCCGGGCGTCGAAGCCAAAGATGTCGTGCTCTACATCATCTCGCAGCTCACCGCTTCGGGCGGCACGGGCTACTTCATCGAGTTCGCCGGCGAAGCGATCCGTTCGCTCTCGATGGAGGGGCGCATGACCGTCTGCAACATGAGCATCGAGTGCGGTGCGCGGGGCGGCATGATCGCCCCCGACCGGACGACGTTCGACTACCTGCGCGGGCGCGAACGTGCGCCGCAGGGAGCGGCGTTCGACCAGGCCGTCGCCCGCTGGGAGGCGCTTTACAGCGATGCCGACGCCGTATTCGACAAGGAGTACCGGTTCGATGCCGCCGACATCGAACCGATGATTACCTACGGCACCAACCCCGGCATGGGCATGGCCGTCGATGCGCAGATCCCGGCCGAGGCCGACCCCAAGGCATTGGAGTACATGGGATTCGAAGCCGGGGAAAAGCTGCTCGGCAAACCCGTCGACTATGTCTTCGTGGGCAGCTGCACCAACGGCCGCATCGAAGACCTGCGCCGCTTCGCCAAGCTGGTCGAAGGCCGGCGCAAGGCCCAGGGCGTGACGGCATGGATCGTCCCCGGTTCGAAAGGCGTCGAAGCCGCCGCACGGGCCGAAGGGCTCGACAAAGTGCTCGCCGCCGCCGGGTTCGAGCTCCGGCAGCCGGGCTGCTCGGCGTGCCTGGCGATGAACGCCGACAAGATCCCGGCAGGCAAATACAGCGTTTCGACCTCGAACCGCAACTTCGAAGGGCGCCAGGGGCCCGGTGCGCGCACCATGCTTGCAGGCATTGCGGTAGCCGCCGCGGCCGCGGTATGCGGCAGGATCGAGGATCCGCGCAAGGTGTTTGAAATGTAAAAATTTTTAACTTCGGTTTGGATCGGCCGGTCGTTGCCGCCGCCTTCGGCGTCGTTTATAATTCCGGCCCACCCCCAAACCCCCGCCTCAGGCAGGGGCTTACATGCCGCTTTGCGGCAAAATGGCCGCTGCCGAATGCCGGAAAAAACAAAACCAATATGTCCATACCCAAATTCGAAACCTTCACTTCGGGGGCCGTGCCCGTGAGCACGGAGAACATAGATACCGACCAGATCATCCCGGCACGTTTCCTGAAAGCCACCCAGCGCAAAGGATTCGGCGACAACCTCTTCCGCGACTGGCGCTACGACGCCCGGGGGCAGCGGATCGCCTCGTTCCCGCTCAACGACAGCCGTTATGGGGGCAAAATCCTCGTCGCAGGCCGCAACTTCGGCTGCGGCAGTTCGCGCGAGCACGCCTGGGCCATCGCCGACTACGGGTTCCGCGTCGTGGTGTCGAGCTTCTTCGCCGACATCTTCCGCAACAATGCCCTCAACAACGGGCTGCTGCCGATCACGGTAAACGGAGAGTTCCTCGCGGCGGTCTTCGCGGCGATCGACGGCGACCCTGCGACGCAATTCACCGTAGACCTGGACAACCAGACGCTGACGATCTGCGCCACGGGCCGCAGCGAGCGCTTCGAGATCGACGCATACAAGAAGCGGTGCCTGCTGAACGGCTACGACGACGTGGACTACCTGCGCAGCATCGCGCCCCAGATCGAAGCGTTCGAACAGGCGCACAAATAGCAGCGCGATGTATCCCCGCGTAGAAATAATGGATACCACGCTGCGCGACGGCGAGCAGACGTCGGGGGTTTCGTTCAACGCCCGCGAAAAACTCTCCATCGCCCGGCTGTTGCTGGAAGAACTGTGCGTGAGCCGCATCGAGATCGCCTCGGCGCGGGTTTCGCAGGGCGAGCAGGAGGCCGTGCGCCGCATCGCCGAATGGGCTGCCGCGAAAGGTTATACCGACCGCATCGAGGCGTTGGGATTCATCGACGGCGGCGTGTCGCTCGACTGGCTCGGCCAAGCCGGGTGCCGCGTGGTGAACCTGCTGGCGAAGGGGTCGCTCAAACACTGCCGCGAACAGCTGCGCCGCACCCCGCAGGAGCACCTCTGCGACATCCGCGCCACGATCGGCGGGGCCGTCGCGCGGGGCATGAAGGTGAACGTCTACCTCGAAGACTGGTCGAACGGTATGCAGGATTCGCCCGGGTACGTCTACACGATACTCGACGGGCTGGCCGACGCCCCCGTGCAGCGCTTCATGTGCCCCGACACGCTGGGTATCCTCGACCCCTATGCCACCGAACGGTTTTGCCGCGACATGGTGACACGCTATCCGCAGCTTAGGTTCGACTTCCATGCCCATAACGATTACGACCTGGCCGTGGCCAACACCGCAGCTGCGGTGAAAGCCGGGTTCCACGGGGTTCACGTAACCATAAACGGGCTGGGCGAACGCGCAGGAAACGCACCCCTGTCGAGCACGGTGGCCGTGCTGCACGACCGGCTGCACTGCCTCACGGGCATCGACGAAACGCAGATCAACCACGTCAGCCGCATGGTCGAGACCTACACGGGCATCCGTATCCCGGGCAACCGCCCGATCGTCGGCGAGAACGTCTTTACGCAGTGTGCAGGCATCCATGCCGACGGCGACAACAAGAACAACCTCTATTTCAACGAGCTGCTGCCCGAACGCTTCGGACGTGTACGCGAATACGCCCTGGGCAAGACCTCGGGCAAGGCCAACATCCTGAAGAACCTCGAAGCGCTGGGCATCGAGCTCGACGAAGCCTCGATGCGCAAGGTGACCGAACGGGTGGTCGAACTGAGCGACAAGAAGGAGCTGGTGACGGCCGAAGACCTGCCCTACATCATCGCCGACGTACTGCGCTACGACCAGGTCGAAAACCCCGTGCGGATACTCAATTACAGCCTGTCGCTGGCACAGGGGCTGCACCCGGCCGCTACGCTCAAGATCGAGATCAACGGCTGCGAATACGAGCAGACCTCGGTCGGCGACGGCCAGTACGACGCCTTCATGCGGGCGCTCAGGCAGATCTACAAGCACCAGCTCGGCCGCGAGTTCCCGATGCTGCGCAACTACACCGTCTCGATCCCGCCCGGCGGACGAACCGATGCCTTCGTGCAGACGATCATCACGTGGGAGACGGGCGGCAAGGAGTTCAAGACCCGCGGACTGGATGCCGACCAGACCGAAGCCGCCATCAAGGCGACGATCAAAATGCTGAACATAATCGAACCAACATACAACGACCATGGATGTTAACATAGCCCTTTTAGCCGGCGACGGCATCGGCCCCGAAATCATTGCCGAGGCCACGAAAGTACTCGACCGCGTGGCGGCGAAATTCGGACACCGATTCGACTACCGCGAGGCGTTAGTGGGCGCCTGCGCCATCGACGCCACGGGCGACCCCTATCCCGACGAGACGCACGCCATCTGCCAGGCTGCCGACGCCGTATTGTTCGGTGCCATCGGCGACCCCAAGTACGACAACGACCCCAAGGCCCCGGTACGTCCCGAGCAGGGACTGCTGCGCATGCGCAAATCGCTGGGACTGTTCGCCAACCTGCGCCCCATCGCATTGTTCGACACGCTGGCCAGCCGCTCGCCGCTCAAGGCAGAGGTGGTGCGCGGCACCGATTTCATCTGCGTGCGCGAACTGACGAGCGGCATCTATTTCGGCCGACCGCAGGGGCGCAACGAAGCCGGGACGGAGGCTTTCGACACCTGCACCTACACGCGCACGGAGATCGAACGTGTGCTGGACGTCGCATTCCGGCTTGCCATGAGCCGCCGGCGGCGCCTGACGGTCGTGGACAAGGCCAACGTGCTCGAAACCTCGCGCCTGTGGCGGGAAGTCGCGCAGGATATGGCGCCCCGGTGGAGTTGGAATTCATGTTCGTGGACAACGCCGCGATGCAGATCGTACGCCAGCCGACCCATTTCGACGTGATCGTCACCGAGAACATGTTCGGCGACATCCTCACCGACGAGGCCAGCGTCATCAGCGGCTCGCTCGGCATGCTCCCCTCGGCGAGCGTCGGGTCGGAAGTGGCGCTCTTCGAGCCGATCCACGGCTCCTATCCGCAGGCTGCGGGGAAGAACATCGCCAACCCGATGGCCACGATCCTCTCGGCCGCCATGCTGCTCGAACACCTGGGGCTCGACAGGGAAGGCAGCGCCGTGCGGGCCGCCGTAGACAAGGCGCTCACCGAAGGCGTCGTCACCGAAGACCTCGCCGCACAGGGCGAACGCCGCTACTCGACCTCCGAGGTCGGGGACTTCATCGCCGCGCATATTTAGGCATGCCCCGCTCCGGGGGCTCCTATCCGCAAAAAAGGGGTTGCAACCTTTGCGGTTGCA